>Ga0123355_10003812_pt1 | contig 21807 bp, 9 predicted proteins | sample TergutEmb28metaG_3_FD_89872 | JGI IMG/M metagenome (GOLD analysis project Ga0123355, IMG submission 89872) | Embiratermes neotenicus P1 segment gut microbial communities from Petit-Saut dam, French Guiana - Emb289 P1 | ecosystem: Host-associated > Arthropoda: Insects > Digestive system > Gut ...
ATTCGAATTGCAACCTATAGCATTACTTGATACATGGGGGGGGGGGTGGGGGGTAGATGGTTGGACGAAGGAGAAGACGCTAAGCGAGAAGACACTCTATTTTGGACCGCTGGAGTCGCAACAAGTAAATGTGAGTGTGCCGTACAAACTTATAAGGCTTGGACAACAATTAATTGAAAGTCGTATTATATAAATAGATTATTGTAAGTTACGTGTGTTTAATGAAGGTGCCATAGATACACCTGATAATGTGTTATAATAGACCAACTTGTAATCCGAAGGTGAACTGCCACAAATAAATAAACAAAAAACCCAGAACTAAGTGTTGTATTCGTAAGTCAACCAGTCGTAGCAGATCGTTGGCCTTGCAGGGATTTCCTACATAGATTACCCTGAGATAAGACCTTCAGTCTAACTGAGAATAAACGGGAAGCTACAATCCCACACCCACACGGGAAAGTACGGTAGCACTTTCATCCATCATCCTTGTGGTTCTTGTCAACCAATTACGAAGAACTTGGAGAGGCACTTGAGATCATCATCTTTCCTTGCAATTATACTTGTATTATATATGTTATTACATAAAAATATTGCTTACAATTATGCTTGCACTCCTGATATTATTAAGTTGCGTACTTTACATGTTAGAAGGCATAAAATTGATGCTCTTTTCATTCGTGTTTTTCTGTGACCTAAATTTTATGCTTCCTTGATTGATAATATTAAACTTAGAGTTCCGTCTCCTTATATTAAGAACTTTACCATGTTTCCTTCAGCACACAAAAAATGTTCTGCTGGATGTGCAACAGCTGCAACTTTGGAATGACTTGATATACATATATTTAGTAAGCAAAATGTGTCTTTGAAACATGTTTTACGTTAGTATCACTTTCATGTCATTTATGGTTTTAAATATTTTGCTAATCGTGTTTCAATTCAAGTCATAAATCCAGTTTTTGACTGCTGTGTTGTGTTTTGTATTCACTTCTGTAATTTGTGGCTTAACTATTTGGTGTTAGTTTTCCAATCGGCCTTTGGGCTTTTAAGCTAACATTTTAATGAATGATAATTGACTTTAATTATCTTTGTATTTCAGCTTCCGTGGTGTGATATGTTTACCATTGCACTGAAACTGAATCCAGCACTAACCAAGTGTAAGTCGGTTATGTGGATATTTTCCAATGAACTTATTTATCCTTGGGTACAAGTATATGTACTATTTGCACTATAATGTAGTGTAATAATGGACAAGCTGATCACGTTTCAGATGGACGTGAAAGCAACACCATCCCTCCGAAATATACAGCCAATATTTAGCACGGAATGTGGAGTGGTGAGTACAGTGGCATCTCTCTAAGGTTCCCGAAATCTCTTCTTTACCTTCATATACTCTCTGAAACACAATCTCATATTTTTCTTTCAAGGTGAACAAAATGATTATATTGACGTAGCAGTAACAATGTACGTTTCTACTGGGGGTATCAGGTTCGAAATTAGAGCAGCAGTACTGGCATATATTATTCATGGATTTTCGCAGTATCAGTGGGCAGATGTAAATAAACAGGTTTTATCGATTTAGGCACTACCGCTTCCTTCTAATTTTTTTCAAGTTATTAGTTCAAAACTCATCTTACCATCCACATAGTATCATCGTCATCATCATCATCATCATCATCATCATATATTTCATGGAGTTGGGCCACTTGTTGACCCGTTCCAGTCTCACGTATACAGAAGTCTCTTCAAAAGTCTTCCGTGGTTCCTTCTTCCAGTTGGGGAGTAGTGTTTCATTACCTTGGGTAATCTATTTCTAGGCATTCTATTTACATGTTGTATCCAACTTCTCAGTATATTCTAAGAAACTAACGATATTCTAAAATAAACCAAAATATGATTTAGCTGTGCTAATCATAACGTATGTACCATCTAGTTAAACATTAATAAATGTAGGAACTTTTTTCTCAGTGTCTTTTTGTGTTTAAATGATGCTGACTTAAACATGTAAATTTTCTCTGAGCAGCGGGTTCTGAGTTCACGCATATCTAGGCCTGTAAATGTGTATTTAGACATTACTTTCTTATACACTATAGTGTTTATTATTCTTGACATGTGCCAAGATTTGACCATATCATTTTTCAGGCTGTCAGTCGGCAGCTTTTAACCGTGGGGGTCCGGTTTCGATCCCAGACCTATCCATGTTAGGTTTGTGATGGAAAAAAGTGACACTGCAAAAGGATTTTGTCTGAATCCACCATTTCGGTTTTCCTCTTCCAAACTTCGGGTCATGTGGTGGAGCCCGATAACATCTAAAAAAGCAATACTTTTTTTCGTCTGTCGAGGAACGTTGGAAAGAGAAGTACTTCCACATAATTTCCTTTTCATACCACGTTAAAGGACTACTGTTCGAACGCAGGGAAATAAATTTTAGAGAATAATGTTGTTTTGTAGTGTAAGAGGATTTTTTTTTTTTTTGCATTGTGTATGATGCAAAATTTACTCTCTTAAGAGAACAACACTTTTGGAAATTTGTTTGAGCGACTGCTGGCAAGACGGATGTTCTCCTCTCTCATCGAATAAAAATGAATTCACATTTCAATAAAGACATATTAAATTATTTTTCTAATTTGTGTAAGTTACCTTTAAGGAGTCAATAATAATTCCTCAATATCTCTGTGGTTTTCATTTTCTCGCTAATTTTATCTGAAGTACGAAGGGACAAAGCCTGCGAACCTTGTAACAAGATAGTTTCTGTCACTTCAATCATTACTTCAGTCTTTGTCTATTTTTATACTATTTTTTTATGTATCTGTCTTCAAACGTTTATTGAAAACTGACCGGTATGTATCATTTGCCTACCTATTATTTGGATTGCCCCACCTAACTTAATATGTACATAATTCACAAATTGTAAATTAGTATTGTCCACAAAATTTGTTTATTTATTATTGGTATTTTTTAGTTACGTGTTTCGAATTTTACTAGTCGCCGTCAAACTAAAAATGTTCTGAGTAAAGTTGTAATCAACATACAATTCCATTCGTTCTAAAGTAAACTAGGAAAAGCTATTTTTTTACAGATTTTTAAAATTAATATCCTGCAATTTAATGCATCAGTATATCAAGCAAAACATACACCCTATGATACACCATTTTTGACATATGATCTGATGTATGTCGTAAATGGTGTATCACAGAGTGCGTATGTTGGACGATATATTGATTTTTTACAGAAGTGGTCTACGTAAATGACTGAAATACTTAAAACGTAAAACACGTAATGGCAGAATCTTTTTGTCATTCAGGAATTCTTTATGACTGCATCACTAAATAATATTTGTAAACCCTGTCTTATCAACTGGTTTTCTCTTACTTTTACTTCAATTTGACAAAACATCATTTTCAGCAAATTCCGTTTTGGGACTTAACAGTATTAGACCTGTTGGCAAAATTGCGATAAGCGACTATTAGCTTTGTCATGTATTTGCCCGTCCGTATGGAACAATCGGCTCAAACTGGAAGGACTTTTACGAAATAGGATATTTTTTACTTTTTTCAAAACAAGTCCACAATATTCAAGCTTCTGTAAAATATGCTAAGAATAACAAACTTTACACGAAGACCTATGTACGGTTATGATATTGCAGCTCACTGAAATTTTAGAAGGTGAAAAGTTTCGAAGGTTCTAGAAAAAATCAAAACATATATTTTATGTCCAATAAATATTTTCCTTAAGTCATGCCGTTTGCGAAATAATGTGTTAAAATATGGTGCAACCAGACAGACCACAGTGACAATGTAATACGCCGCAGAAAAGGTGAGATATGCCTGCCGGATAATTAAGGTAAGAATTACGACACACTCACAATATTTAAAACTTAGTGCCTCACAATTCATTATTTCCGTCTGATTTCGTAAACACGTTTTACGGCAAGACTTACAGAAAGTGATAACTGCATAATGACTTATCACTCATTACGTCTCAAGAATAACATGAACAAATGATATTTGTTTATTTCAATGCAACATCGGAAACTTTACGTGAAGACATTTTATTGTCGCTGGCGACATAAATTTTCCACAAAAGAAATGTTTTGTAACACTCAATACTTGTATTATTATATAGCTGACAGTGACGTTTAGCTCAATAACACACAAATATATATTGTTGTGTTTGCATTGCAACAATGGTTACTCAGACATACTACAATGTTAGGATATACGTACTTTGCATATTTTCTGAATATCATTTTTACTTCATCATTTGTGAAACACGCATTTTGGCTTCGTATTAAATATTTTTCACTTATTGTAGGTTGAAAGTTCTTATCTAGAAAGAGTTTTATGGTTCCTTCCCGCACCTAATATATAAGATGAAGATGCCATGTACTGTCGGCATAGTCTTTGGATTTTTCTTATTCGTTTTCAGGCTGTCGCGGCTTTTATTGTTCAAATTACAGTTGTATGATTTATAACAACGTGCAGTGTAGGTTTATACTGACGTTTCAGACAAGCGTGCTGCACCAACCTTCAGTGTGAACAAATTCATTCACCTACACACTTTTTGAGCCATGACATAAATTGCTAAGTGTCAGCATGACGCTACTGAAGTTGGCGACAATACTAATTTCCATACCAGAGCCTCCAAATTATCCAGTGAATTTATACTCCGACGCTACTATCTTCTTAAGGAAATACCAACTTCCAGACCGGAATAAGACATGCTCATGTTTTCATTTTTGTAGTGTTTATTTTGTAACGTACTGCCTGCTGAGATATGGTAGGGCGAAGTAATGGAAGTTACAAACGAGCAACTGCAATAGAAGCGTAGCGGAAGTCGCTTGATGAGAACCTTGAGGATTGTCACCCTTAACCCTTCAGTCTTATGGCTATTAAATGAGAGGACATACAGCAAGCATAACAAATATTAGTCTCAAGTATTGTAACGGTCCGCCTTAAGCTGCTCGACTCTCGGTTACAATAGTTCTTACACTCATCGGCAAGCATGATTTCACCACAAGGAATATACGGAGGAATACGAACCGCTCTGGTTAATCGTTGTTATAATTCCATACAATCATACTCTTCTCATTTATTGAAGTCTTACATAAATTCACGAAAAACGTAAAGGCTGACCAAGACAAATTACAGTTACGATGTCTTCACCGCTCCGATTTTTTCCTTATTTCGTAAAGTTTAACATCCGAGTTCCAGTTCTGGACTGTCTCACCCAGAAAATAAGTAACCTGCAGGCAAGCCCGTCCAAAAATATCGTTACGAAAATAGGAACACCTGCTTATAGCTACCTACCGATATTACAGGAAAGAGAATTTGAACCTTTGATGGAAATTAGGTGCGTTAGACCTCTACCCATTATAGTGAACTGCAAGACTGCAATTAGATGTTTGAACCTCTAAACCCCTCCGCGCATTACAAAACTTTGAATACAGTTAATTTTGATTTAATTTAAACTGGTTGATGGCTGGACGATGACCAGTTTATTTTCTCTTCTTCTTGATGCCTAGTCCGAGACTTGAACTACGGACGCTGGCCGATTACAGTATAGAGTTTAGTTGGAAATGTGGAAGTATGGAGACTCCTCGAAAGGGTAAGTGTAAATGTTAGAATAATAAAAAAAAATGGATACTACCTATAGGGTTTGGTTGTGACTTATCTAGCTGATGGGGCGTGATGTTGACCAACTAGCCCCATCTAGCGCCGAGGTTAAAGAAAGAGTAAAGTTATACCTCTATTCCCTTCCGGCCTTCCATGGCTTGTTTTTGGGTGTACTGTGGACATATAGCTGAGCATAAGTTTTACTAGCAGAGTGTGCTGAACACTATAACGGATCGAGGATTTCCACATTAGAAAGGTAGTTTCTGATTTACTTATCAGTTGCTGGTCTCTTATCAAAGAATTTGTTCCGTGAAGTAGGTTATTTGGTTATAATTATTTATGGTTGGAAAATACGCACAGAATTCGGATTGAGTTATTAATTCTCCTTATTCTAAAACCAACTAGATGCATTCATTTCTCAAATTTATTTTTCGAATAAAACTCTACATGTTTCGGACAGTTCCTCTGTCCATCATCAGGAGGTTTTCACTGTACACGCAGCAATGGTGTATGTCATACAGGTTTTCTGACAGCTTGCGAGCAGGATCAGGACGGACGCAAGCTGTCAGCAAACCTGTATGACATATGCCATTACTGTGTGTACAGTGAAGAACTCCTGATGATGGACAGAGGAACTGTCCGATAAATGTAGAATTTTATTCCAAAATAAATTTGAGAAATTAGTGCATCTAGTTGATTTTATTATAAGAATTTATCACGATGCACAGTCACCTGAACGTCAAATTATCATATTTTTTATTAGTGTCGCAAAATAAGATTATTTATCTAAGCCTATTAACTGCTTCATATTTCTAGCTAATTATACTTGAAAAATTACTCGCTGAACAGCAGTAATCTTTAAATCATAAATGATTTCACACAATCAAAGGAAATAAATATATTAAAAATTGCTATATTTAACTCAGAATAAGAAGTATCCACTGGTTTCTCTTTAGTGTGTTACGCTTCGTGCTGCGCATTTGTCTACTTCCCACCACTGCTTTTTGGGAGGCGGTCAGACTGTAGTGAGAGAGATATATGGCAGCGTACTGCGGCCGATAAATACAGTAATGTATTTGCCACCCTTACAGCAAGGTCTGTTCCATTAAAAATATATCCACAGTTACAAGTCACGTTGAGGCGAGCCTCTGCCAGTTGGAGAGTGATAAATAGGTGTTTCGTTCCTAACTACCTGTAAATATTACAACACAATTAACTTTAATTTGTTTCTAAAAGACCAGTTAGTGAGCGACCCGACACATCGGTAAAATGTCCGAGTAACGGTGGGGAAGTATTCGGCAGAAATCTACGTTGAAACACGGCATTTCTCGCTGAAGTGTTTAGTGAATTTTTCTAAGTCCTTCCAGACAACACCCTGAAAATTCGGACGATAATAGAGTTTTCCAGTTACATTCCAGTATCACTTCAGTTCTAAATATTGTTTACAGTAGTTCATACAATAACCTCTGAATAAGCAAAAGACTGACTAAAATAAAAGACGGAATGTTACACACGTTTTTTATATGAGAAAATAAAGTTATCCGCTACATATACATGGCGTCTTGCTCCTAACCTTACTCAGTACGTAGACAAAATTTCAATTTAATATTATTTGATATGTTTGTGTATTAAGTGAAAGAGTAGTTATCTGCTCCCTGTTAAGTGGTAAATGAATCTGAAATAAGTAAGGTAAAATCAAGTTGTTTCATGATAATGCACCGTTTTCGCATCTGCTCATGATTTAAACACATGTTTTGTTAATATGTATTATTCATTTGGAATTAGTAATTCATTTATTTAAAATTTAAAATAATTTATAAAAACATTAAAACTCAGAACGACGTTGGTGATGTAGAGATAATTTTGTATTAATTGGCATACATGATTCTCTTTGTTGTGAGAAATTTATTCAGTACACATATTCATATACTTATAATTATGAACAGAAGAGGGTGTATATTTTACAATCTCCCATATACATGTAACATACTAGGTTTTCCATTCTATGGGGTTTAGTTTTACAATAAAACTTACTAAAACTATGCTTTCTGAGATATTACGATTGTTTGCTCTCTTTTCAATCTTCGTAGATTCCATACATATAATGACGATGATCTTAAATTTTTGGCACATTGTTTTATACCGTGCTTGATAAAATAGACACTTCGTCTGTGTGGCACCATTGAGCTTCTTAACACAATTGCAGTACAGTTTTTCGCACAGACCAAATACTGCATATTTGTTATTTCTTTCTATTTTGTGACGTAATGTTCATAGTGTATGTTGTTTTACTTTGCTAGATGATAAAACTCTTTTTATAGATGGATTTTTTTTACCGCTGTACATTGCGCTTTGTACACAGTAACGTGTACACACCGCCGCTGATGACTTCTGATTTCTTTTCTTCTCTTGAATTTATTCCCTCCTTAAACTTGAATCCTTCTTGCCTGTGACAAGAAACGAAACAATGACATTACCTGAAATAACACGATGAGCACCTGTCAGTATTCTGCTGAAACCACAGCAATCAGATTCTTCTCCAGGATTTTTAATTGTAAACTTCTCCCCTTTTTTCCCTCCATCCTTCTTTGGTGGCTTGCACCTGCACTTAGATGAGTAGATGAGTACTGTGAGTCGGAAATATCACAACGTGGATATCTATAATGTTACACAAATGATGTAGGTGTCACTGAAGATTTCATTAAGAATATTACAGGCCTGTGAGAAGGAAAGCATGCGATGAAGTGCTGAAACAGTTATACGTATAGATCAGTTATAATCAAGTCTTTTGATGACAGATGTTACAGTCAAGGTACTGGAGTCTTACCCAATAGATAAGTTATTGCAGGTTACTGCTCTGATTTTAATGTTGAACTGCATAAAAAATGGTTTAAAGTCTTCACCAGAATCGTTCTTAAAAGATCTTAGAGCAACATTTTGTGCAGACTTTCAGATGAATAAATGGGATATTATACCGCTTCCTACTATTGACCATCTTTCATTGCAATATTAATACTTCCTCATACATTTAGCTGTGTATGCCTTGGACTTGGGCTTCATTACTGGAACATTTTAATCCAACCCTCATAAAGTATGAAAATTTCTTTCTGACCTAAGTTTTTTTTCTTGAAAAGTGTTTACCCTGAAATATATAGTTTTGACATATCGTGTACAAGTGAGACGAGTTCTGAAATAAACTATAAACTGTAAGTAAAGTTGTGAAACTTATGTTCTGTCAGTAGACTGGTAAGAAAATGGTAAAAACCGGCTGCACACACTATTGTGTATTTGTCAGCCATAGCACCTTCTGTGCACCACTTCATAACAACGAATGCTTAAACCATTTACAAGCCAGAATCATTGTGTTCAAGAGATCAAGTAAATCTGCGACAGAAGAAAAACTCTATAATGGAAAACTTATCACGGAGGTAGTCCTACCCAGGAGTGAAGGATACGCTCGGCAGCCCACTGTAGGTTGAGGTCTATTTGCTTAAGTATAACTTAAGTAATTCTTAACGTTCAGCACTCGATTGAGAATAGCTGTTAGCTTCACGCTCCTTTAACGTTACCTCAATAGGAGACTGTGTGGGCTTCTGAGGCGATCCGAAAGCTTTGGGGGAAATTATCCTCATCTCCGGCACGAAATGGACCACGATTCTCGGTCATTTCAGTCTTTTGTTTGACTGAAGCACTTGGTTCCGTACTTGAGTTAATAACTGTAAATAATTACTGTCTTCTACTCATATTGAAGTCTGTCATCAACGTTATCTTCAAACCCTCTTTTGGAACAGCTGTGAAGGAATATTCTGAAAACCATTAAAGATCATATGAGATGCACCAATAGAATGTGAAGATTTCCCGGTATCTTTTGATGAATTTTGTTGAATGTTAGACAGCTAAAGTTACGGAAATTTAGGAGTAAAACATTGATTGATATATGCGTTTTCCTGTTTAAGAGTTACATTTTGAAAATGTTCTCCATGGCATGTGATGTAACCCTGTATTAAATACCGGAATTAGCCATATCTCTTCGCAACAGTCTCTATCAATGGCTATAATTTCATTCCACATGCACTCTTTCAACTCCCTTAGCGCACGAGTTACTGTCGTGAAAGCGTTGCTTCTAAGTGTCCAAAAATAAAGCAGTTGGTCTAAGGGAGGTTAGGAGACCGCTTTCATCAGGCGATTTCACAAAAATGTGAAAAGATTCCGTCAGTTAATTGATTCACGTGCTTTGTGTGCTGTGACATCATTTTGTTGAAACAAGAGCTCAAATGTCAGCATTCACTGTTATTGTCTGCAGTGTTGTTTCATACCGTGCAGAGGTTAAGTTCGCCGAACCCTGCAACCGAACACTCAGCGTGTTTCATCGTCGCTGTAGCACACCTAGTTGTATCATGTGTAAGGGGTTGCGCGCCATAACTTCTCCAGGAGAATGAAGGTCAAGGAATACTGCGGCGTAACTAGGTGCTGGCGAGGGGCGAGCGGATGCACGAGAGTTTTCCCAGGGATACGTACGTATATTCATTAGCTTTGGTTGGAGCCACGATGTCACAAAGACATGGTGCGTCCTCAGGTTGCGGATATGGGAAGTAGGTGTGAATATATTGAAAAAGCAGTCGCGGGACGTTGACAAGGGGTGGTTCTCCAGCTTGGGTGTTGGGCGAGGTCCTAATAACGCTTCACTATGAAAACAGGGCTTGTTACGAAACGGATGTATGTGCCTAGGGCTTCGACTGATCCTTTGTTACAATATAAGCAAAGGATTTGGTACATGGTACATGGAAAGTAAGGAGCCTGTGTAGGTCAGGGTAACGTACGAGAGTAACCAGGGATTTAGCAAGGTATAAATTAGATTTGGTGGATATGCAGGAAGTTAGGTGGGACAAAATGGGCACTTAGAGTGCAGGGGATTATATTTTTTCTATGGACAATGAAATGAATGTCATCCATGGGGAAAGGATGTTGTACACCAGAGAGTAGTAGCGACAGTTAAGAGAGTAGAATTTGTTAGTGATAGAATGTTATATAATAGTTCTGAGAGTTCGTTTGTGTAATATCATTGTTTTGAGTGTGCATGTGCTAAGTGAGAAGAAACATTTTGTTACAAAAGATAGTTTATATGAGGAATTAGAGCTGCTATTCGAGCATTTTCCTACGTACCATTTGAAAATTTTGTTAGGACATTTTAATGCAAAATTGGGGAGAGAGAATATATTCAAACCGACAATACGGAATGAGAAACTACATCAGAATAACACTGATAACGGTGTTAGAAGAATAAAATGTGCCACACCAAAAAATCTAGTTGTTAAGAGCACGATGTTCCGCACCGGAACATTCATAAGAATTACTTGTGGGAAGACTTACAACCAGACCGAAACATATTGATACACAGGAGTTGGCGTTCGAGTATACTCGATTTGCTATATTTCAAGGTAGTCGACTGTGATACTGATCACTACCTGGTGGTTGAAAAAGGTAGGGAAAGTTTGGCAGTAAACACACAAGCAGCACAGAAGTTTGAAATGCAGTAATTTAATCTCAGGAAACTAAGTAACCTGGAGGTTAGGAAACAGTATCAGATTAAGATCTCAAAAAGGTTTGCAGCTTCAGAGAACTTTAGTGATAGCGAGGACATAAACAGGGCTGGGAACACATTAAAGGATGTGTCGAAACTTCAGTTAAAAGGAATCTAGGTCTGTAACAACTGAAGCAGCATAAATAAAGGTTTGATGAAGAATGTTCATGACTTTCAGATCAAAGGAAGCAGGTTAAAATGCAGTGTTTACAGGAACAAAACCAAATTAATGTGGATAATTAGAAGTAAAATATGTGAAGATAGTGGACATTTCAGGAACAAAAAGAAAGAATTTCTGGAAGATAAAATTGATAAAATTGAAACTAACAGTAAGACCAAGAATATTAGGGATTTGTAAAGAAGCATCATTAACTTTAAGAGGATTTACAAGCCTAGAACTAATACAGGAAAGGGTGAGAAGGTGATTTGTTTACAAGCTCCCAAAGTATTATGTTTAGATGGAGGATCTATTTCTCTCAGCTATTGAATGAACATAGGTTAATGACTTTAGACAGATAAAAATACATTCAGCAGAGCCACTAAGGAATGCGGGCAGTGCCTTTGAGTTTGAGATGGCTAAAAAGACGCAAATCATCAGGTATTGATCAGCGTAAGGGATTAAAGCAGGGTGTAGGACAGTTTGTTTTGTGATTAATAGGCTTACTAACTCTGTCTGGAATAAGTAGGATTTGCCTGAAGTATGAACGGAGTCGATCGTTGTAGCTAGTTATAAGAGAGATGATAGAACAGAATGTAGTAATTATAGAGGTATATCACTATGTACACAACGTACAAAATTTTATCCAGCATCCTGCTGTCAAGGTTAACTCCATACGCTGAGGAATTAATTTCTCATCATCAGTCTGGATTGCGACGAAGCAGGTCAACTACTGATCATATATTCTGCATTCGTCAAATACTTGAGAAATGGCAATTGAATGAAGCAGTGCCTCAGCTATTTATAGACTTCAAGAAAGCCTATATTCAGTTACGAGGGAGGTCTTGTATAATAATCTCGTTGAAACTGGTAAGGCTAATTAAAATATGTTGGAATGAAACCTATAGCAGAGTCAGGGTAGGCCAACATTTGTCTGACATATCTCCTGTTCAGAATAGTTTGAAAAAATATGTTTCATCGCCCTTGCTTTTCAACTTTGTTTATATTATGACATTAAGAGGGTTCAGTTAAAACAGGAAGGCTTCACACCGAATGGTATGTATCAGCTTTTGCTTTATGCTGATATAATTTATGTATTGGGCGGAAACGTATATACCAGAAAGAAAAATACAGAAGCTTCAATAGTTGCTATTAAGGACAGAGGATTAGAAGTAAATGCTGATAAAATTAAATGCATTATCATGTCTCGAGATCAGAATAAATATAAAGATTGGTAATAGTTTCTTTGACATGGTAAAACAGATAAAATATTTGGGAACAACCTAACCGATCGTAGTTTACAATCAGGCAGAAATTAAGAGCAGAGTAAAAGTCATGGAATGTTTGCTATCATTCGGTGCAGAATCTTTTTCTTCCAGTTTGCTATCTACAAATATAAGTATTAAGATACACTGAACTTTTATTTTCTCTTGTTTTGCATGGGTGAGAAACTTGGTCACTCGCATAGAGGGAGGAACGTAAGTAAGAGTGTTTGAGAATAGGGTGCCGAGGAGAATATTTGGTCCTAAGTGGGACGAGGTAACAGGGGAGTAGAGAAAAGTATGTAATGAAGAGCTTAATCTTTTAAAGTCCGGTAGTCAGATTTATGTATCGCCATTTTCAACAGCAACAATTCTACATTTGGCCCACGCAATTTATTTATGTGTTCTGCGTTACCTAATAAAATCAGCGATTGCTTTTGGCTGCTACAGTTTTAACCGACTGATTCTTATAACAAACGCGGAATGTATTTCTGTGCGTTGCGAAATTATTGTTGATATGTGCATCAAGTTAATGTAGGTCTTTTAATGGATAATGGTAGATAGTAGGTATGGAGTAGAGGAGAGGAATATACAGTGTTTTTATTGGAAACGTGAGGGAATGAGAAAATTTGGATGACCCAGGCGTAGATTGGAGTATAATATTAAGATGGATTTTCAGGAAGTGGTATGTGGGGGCAGGAAGTGGATCGATCTCGCTCAGGGTAGTGACAAATGGCGATCACCTGTGAATGCGGTAATAAACCTTCAGGTTCCACCAAGTGCGGGGAATTTCTTAACTAGCTGAGAACCAGCTGGGTTCTCGAGAAGGACTCTGCTCCATGGATTAATTAAGTAATTAAGTAAGTAAGCTCTGGGAAGCTCAATAGGGACATAGGAAGCAAGGCAGTATTCGAAATTTCTTACGGATAGACATTTGTACATTTTTTATCATGTAAATAATACGCTGGAGTTTACTCATGAAAATAAACGAAACTGGCCTCATTCGTTGAAGTTAGTTTGCCTATTTGCAGCTGTGGCTTAAATGAAACAAAATAAATGTCACATGACTAGTGTACATTTCTCGGTTATCGCTAAGAAACGTTAATATTTAATTTTTCCACGCGTGCGATCTGAAATAATGTTAGTAGTCTGACTGGAGCATCACAGGCATTCCAACGTGACCTTCGAATGTGTCATTGCTTCTCCAATATGTGTGAATTAAATATGCGTTTGTTCAGCCAGACCGAGCAGCCAGATTTAATTTGTATAAATCCTCATAAACTGACTAAAAGCGAACATTCAAGAGCACTGAAGCTTAGCCATTTGTGTGAATGCGAAATAAACGCTGCTATCAGAAAAAATATTCAACACACAGGCCTGTCACTCTGACTTTTAACAGGGAAATTCAGCACAGCTCTCCCAGACGTTCTTATTTTTGACAACCAAATATCTGCAGCTTTAAGAAGACAGAAAACAATACAAAGGAAAGGCTTAGTTTTCTCTCTTTGACCACCAGAGGGTCAAGTCTTACGAAAACATAGCAAGGCGAGCTTCCGGAATTATTCCAGGGTACAAGTCGGGTCTTGAAACAAGGATATGTTTTACTATAATTGTTTCTTCAAAGAAGAACGGCTAAACCTCCAAACAAAATTATGACTTCGAAATGTATAGAGGGTTTGCGATCACCTGACCTGGTTCTTCATTACTCCAGTGTCGGAAATTATGTTTATTAGTGTAGTGCCTACCGGTGACAGTTCTGAAGTAAACTACGCCCTACCTAAGGAGAGTGTATAGATAGTGTGACTTCTCCGGTTCTACTCGCGTCGTATAGATCTTCTTGGTCTTGTTAGTGCTGCCACCATTCAGTTTTGGTTTGGCATAGCAGATTACTGACTACTGCTTCTGTTTTAAATATCGTTACCCTCTCCGTAGAGACTGGTGCTAGCAGACAAACTTTAGTCTGCGCAAAATTCTATCAGTTGGTGTAGCTAGTTGGGGACTCTGAGGGCGTTGTAATGCAGGTGTTATGTTTTTGTTGCTGTCTACGAAATCTAAGCATACTCCAAATGGTGTAGTCTCATTTACTAAAGCTATATTGCTACATAGTAAAGCTATTCGCAAAATATTCAATTTGCAATTGGTACCCAATTTTACAAATTTAACATAAAAGCCAACTTGGTACAGTACCAGTAAAATTAAAATAATTGCCTCTCCTTAAATTTCACTATAACCCAGTGTGGCGTCGAAGTTTTAGGATTTAAGCTAATAAATATAACAAATAACCAAATAGCTTTAACCAAGGTGCTCAACTCGACGTGGAAATTATAAAGGAAACATAGGATTCCAAGTACACTCAGCGTGACTTACCTTATACATAACGAAGCCAAATAAATCTCGGACACATAATAGTAACTTTCTTCTACGTAAGGAGCCCGGAGCCGTCTCCAGGTATGTAGAAAACTGCAATAATAAGAGTGAAGCCCATTACCTTGCGGCGCTGGTTTATACAGAAAGTCGAGGTACGCAAAAGTCTGCTCAGGCATTCTCTCCAGTGTAACGAACTGCTGGGCAGAAGCCACCTCACTGCCATCGTGCTGTAGTTACGTGACATAGCATGTAAGTTACCCAACGTCTAACTAGATTTTTCCGAAATTTAACATTCATTACATCCGCTAGTTTTCAAACAAAAATTCGGGGCGAAACCCTTGATGATATTCAAAGATTTTGGACAGAATCTTTTCAGGACGTTCTAAATTAAGCACTGTAATAAATGTGGTAATACACGCAAAGTAGACAAACATAAATAGAACAAACAAACAAAATTACATCCAATGTCAGTAACTCATAAAATAAAATCAGTGTGCAAATTTTTCAGTAACAGGGTAGTCACAAATACTCAATTTCCAACATATAAAGAAAACTTAAAAATTTGTAAACAGTCCTACAATTTCTATGTATACAATTCAAAGGGTTTATATTCTTCATGTTGCACTCGTGTCCTTATTTTTCAAGAACAGACTGTACTTTACAGGTGAGTCTGTCTGGTCGAGCGTGTACAGTTGCCAAACTTCTGCAGCGCGTGAGAACCGCAGTGTCTGCATTTATCCCGAAGGTTTCTAGCAATGCATACAGCATATTCAGGCAGTCAGCTGGGTTTGTCTGAGTGGTGTGCACGATGAAGTTCCATTTCGTTAGAGAAGTTGCTTTTAACGCGTTGAGATCGCAGTTTCGGAGTGTTCTTGTGGCCGTCTTGTTGCTTCAACGCGGCCTCCCGAGTTCCGTTAGTTGTCTTGTAGCGGATAGGCAGTGAGCGTAAAGTTCCGTCTTGAGTCTTGATCATTGGTTCCCCCGTATCTTGAATGGGACGGGAAGTAGGATTTTGCTGGGTAGTGTTTTGTGTTGGAGAGTTTCTTTTGTTCCGGCAAGTCAAAATCATTCTACACAGAGGGTAATGTAACAGAAAATATAGTGATCCTAGGACAGTAAATGTACAAAGAACTGTGAGGATAATAAGGTGCTAGTATGATCGCTTTTCTCGTCGTATTGAGGCTCGGATTACGGGGAAAGTGAATTTACATCACTTATTTAACGAGGTGCTGTAACCTCTGATGTAACTTCATCAAACCATAAAATTTTCGAAGGTATAATTCCCTCTAGCAGCCGTAATTCGTGACCCGCGATGAAAGCAGTCTTGTCGGGTAGAAACAATTATGGTGCGTCAGGAATCACCTTTGTGTCTCCCGGTAATTCCGGCATCGTCTGGAATCCACTGGCGGCGACGGAACATCTGGAAGGATTGTATAATACACCGCCTCCTGAGGGTACTTCGCTGCGAGATGTCCAAGCACCATTCTTCCAGCAGGTGAGTGTGACATGTTGCTGCTCAGGGAAATGACACACCTACACAGAACCGTGTCGCTGTAGGGTCGGAGGTTTTAGTGCAGGAGCAATTTTCTCTGATACAAATTGTAGTGGCCTGCCGTCTGGATAAACCGACACACAATAATACTGCCTTTACTGCAGTGACTTAATTCTGCTTCTGTAAACAAGATATGGTGTCGCTGAATGTTATCTAGGTCAAAATATGGAAAGTCGAGTAAATACTGAGCAAATATATTATCAGAAATCCGCGATGGTAGGGCAATTGTATTATGTAATACAAAATAACGACTAGCTGTCTTTAATAACACATTCAAAACTAGTTTGACACAGTGTGAGTCTCCTACAACTGTTACGTTCACTAATGTATAATACAAGTGAATATTCTCAGCTCTAGCAAGAAATCCATAACCTTCAGGTAAGTGAAATGACACGTTCCATACAATGTTATACAAGGTAGTAGGTGTGAGTAGATTTACATTTAAATTTCCCTAGAAGTATATATTTTATTGCATCCATAATTTCACTCAGTTGCTGAGTCAACTGCAATACAGCGAATTCGAACTGCTGTACTACCATGCAGAGCTCACTTTGTTTATGAATAGTGACATTTAGCTACAACATGTCCCTGGCAACTTCCAGAAATTTGTCATGAGAATGAATTACAAAGACCTTGATAATTCTAGACAAATTCGCTATAGCGCCAGAATTTACACCTGTAAACATGCAGCCAATTGTTGCATATTTGTTACCGGTTTCGAAATAAAATGAGTAACGCCTGTTTGACTAGATTGTAATTCATTAAATACTCCATGCAATTCATATACGTCAGAAAATATGGCTGTTTCAAAGAGAGGTTTCAAAACAGCACCATCAAATTCGATTGGGCCTCGAGAGCGATTTAACTTCGGCAAAAGTTGTTTCAAATTATGATGTCGACTTCAAGGTTTTTAACAGTATACCTACTTTAGTTCCTAAATGGTTGTCAGTTCATTTTTCTGCCCTCAACTGTAAGTAAATCTTCCTTAATCGTCGAAAATACCTCTTCATATGGACCCTCATCAAAATCTATCGCAATAAGCCAAAAGTCATTTGTCAAAAAAAAAAAACTTTTTCCTACCACGCTGTAATTCAACGGTTGGATAAGTAAGTCTGTCGCAGTTAAGCTCACCATGTACCCTGCAACATACACACAAAAATAAACTCGCTTCCCCATAAGCATAAGTATAGCATAGCGTAGCAAACGTCTATTTACTTTGGTATGAGTTATTACGCCACATGTTTATGTGAATCAGCTTTTCCTATGTCCGCCATCTTGGTGGTAGGGTTTTGACTACGGAAAAGTCTTATCATCTGTCCACTGTGTATATGCCCAACACGTCTCGTAGATTGCACTTCCTAGATAGCTGCAGGAATTGTGATCCCTATCACGCTTAAATCATATCCCAGTGGTCTTTATTTACAAATAACGCGTAATTTCCCTTCCTTACATTTTAGTTGTCCTGTCCGTCCTTGGAGGTCGTGTGTTTGAATTCTCGCCCACGACCTCGTAACCGGCGGTTTTGGCCTTGTGGTCCGCAGTTCGCGGCTTGACCTCGATGTTTCAGGAGGTTCATAACTGAGGTCCCTAAATTCGGAACTAGGGGTATCTAGTGTATGCAATCACGAGAGGTACAGAAAACAAAGGCATACAGCTTGCTTCCGCCACTGCAGTAGGTCAATGACAACTCAGTTCTACAAGCGCAACCTCTATAATCTGTTCTTACTTAATACACGAACATCCATACTTTGTCTGGCAGTTAGAAAGTGAAGAAGGTGAGAATAAAAATATTTTTAAAATCTACTGAATTAAGGAAATATAAATATATGAGTAATAAGTGACATCATCATCTCAGAAAAGGGTATGAGGTTTTCTGGGATAATAAATCCCGAAATATAGGAATAATTAACCATAAAATATGTACAGAATGACGAACTCTTCGTGCTAACATGAACTCTACTTTGTTTATGTCGTTTAGGGAAGGGTAGCTTAAAATATTTGTGGTATTAAGTTATCCATTTCTTCTGCATGTATAAACCAAGTTTTAATATTGCAAACCGCAGAAGTTCTCGGGGCCACTTTGCATATGATCGATACTAGAAACATTCTGATGTTTCTTGGTACGAAGGAATACCACCCGCCTAAATATTATGGCCTGCAACTAACTGATCGTGCAGCCTAAATTTCCATAATCGGTATTTGAATATAAGAAGCAACGGAAGGCAGTGTCGCGGGTCGAAGACGTTGGAAAAATGATGGTGACAGAGAAATTTTAAAACCCAAATTAAGGATCGTATCAAGCATGTCGTTGTTATGCGAGTTATGCAAAGCAGTGAAACATCAGTTCAGTGACGGAGGAAAACAGTATACAATTTCATTTTCATGTTCAGTGGAGCTCTATGTCAATATCAGTGTGTATTTACATTTTTCGCAGTAGACTTGTTTAGCGCAGAGTAGTGACTAGTCTACAGGCTGGAAGAATAAATTCACGATTCGACTACCGACTGCGCAAACGCCTTGCGAGTGGCCACTGGGGTTTATACTGTCTCACGTGTAGTTCATACCGGAGAGTTACTCCCGTACCTTTCATCCAGGCCGGGAATAGGTTCCGTAACCTTCCGAATCCGTGGCGGAAATGCTGCCACTCAAGCGTGAATGGCGTATCACAAAGTTTTTTTTTTTTCACATGCTGAAGAGAAATATTAAAAAAAGAATGAAAGCGCAGTAAATTGTACGTTTAACTAACGCTAAAAACAAGACATTCTTGTGCTAAATATGACTGCAACTTCAAGCTGGTTAGTACCTTATTTAGTAATTAGTATGTCTGTGAAGATTTTGAACTTCCTTGTCATGATTTCATAATCACTTTTCCCTTCTGGACATCTGGTTTTATTCTCTCCCGTCTTCAGTTGCATCTTGCAGTTTCTGTGTCAGTTTTCAGTCAGATTACACGGTGGAGTTATGTGTGGATTTGTATTTGTGAGTATCCGAACGTAACTCCCTTCTTCTTTAAACCCACATGGATTATTTATTTACCAAACAGAAAAGCTTCTTCGCTTTAAAATCTAAAGCGAAGAAAAATTTTGTTTGAAACTAACCAAAGCAAAGCGAAAGGCCAGGGTTGCCCTGTATTCTACGTGGCGACTCTTCCGCTCTGAAGAGAGGGGCTCTGTGTTCCTGGAAAACGCTGCTTTATTGTTGACGTTCTCACTTCAGAGTTTCCGAATGTGGTCGTAATGCTATAGAATGGAATTTCCTTACTGTACAAGGTTATCTCATAATTATAACTTTAAAAGTAACACCGTCATGCCATTTGAAGTTGTAAAATTTCTTACGTTAATCAATTTTATCTAGTATTATGTAATCTGAATGTAATAATCGCCGGAATTCATACACGGTGGTTTTATTGAATGAACCTACTGAACCAGAAGCAATATTTCACGTTGCTGTGGGGAATAATAAACATTAGATAATGTGAACAGGAATTTAGTGGAACGGACTTATTCCAGAAGGGAATGCGGAAGCTTGCAAATGAATTGTATATCTACAAATACCATAAACCACATTAATTGAAGCATTTCTCCTTTTCCTAAACAAGGTTTAATTAGAACTATGGCACAAGTATTCCTAATAAAGGACGGAACTGATAGTTATGCGCATGTGCCGGAAACGATAAGAACGTTAAAATCTCTTTGCTTCTGTTGTTCTAACCAGCTTCCAGTAACTCCTTAACTACTCCGATAGAGGCAGAACCCAGAGAAGAGAAATATGGGGGTTGCTCCGCAGGAAGTTGCTCTGTTTCTACACGTGTTCAGAACACTACTGTTAGTAACTGCTGGCAATTTTTCATGCACGGATTAACTTCTCTAAATGTGTATTTTAATGTGACTTTTGTCACAAGATACAACACAACCCACACTCAAGTACATGTCAACTCTGCGTAAAAAATGAACCGTCATTATGGAGAAATAACTACAACACCCCACCAGACTTTCATCCGTCGAATACCGACAAGGGTTTTGTACACAGTTATCGAATATCCAACTCACGCTAGAGTTTGTTTCATTAATTTTCAAATACGTATGTTTACTAAATAGGAAGAACTCTACACGTTACTTGTAACTTCCACAATCTAGCGTACTCATATATATATATATATATATATACAAGGATGTGGCATCTTCATGTTAAGTATATGTATATTACATATGAAATTGACCGTTTACGTGACTGAGTGTGTGTATGTGTATGTGTCTGTGTGTGTGTGTGTGTATACCAGATACCTGTATACTTGTGATGTAATCCTAAACGTGAATACGGAAATGCACACCAAACCATACAACTATTACAACCAAACAACAAAGGAAACAAAATCAACTGTTGGTAATCATTTTACATAAAATTTTTCCAACAGAAAAACTTACTAATCGATGAACATAAAGTCAGCGACCTTGACCCACTATACACCTTAGCCAACGTCACAAGACGACACGTCATATAGTCCGATAACCACCACAGTTCAATACTCAGTACCCCAGCACACAGGCAACATCAACACAGGGTAAGTCTATCATACTGTATAATTCAACCTCCATGTTTATATTTTATCAAACCATAAAATTCTACGTCATTTTAAGTTTAATTGCATTTATTGCAAAATATCCAGATTGTATATACGGCCACGTAAAAATACTGATGATGTAAATTATGTTGTAAAAATCATATAGGCTGCATTTTATCAACAACAACCACATAAATATTTTACTTCGATGATTTTAATGAAATTTTAATAATACAGAAACAACGTAACGTTAGCGATGTACAACTTGGAACTCCCTGAGGATGATACAAATGTATCGAAATAAATAGGAGTGAATATTATATACGTATTGTTAAAATAAGGAATATATATACAGTAAAACCTGTCAAGTTGACCACCTTCATAAGGTGACCACCTGCTGATGTTGACCACATTTCGGTAGAACCAGCAAAGTCCTATGTAGTTTGCATATACGACCACCTCCGTAACTTTTCCACCTTTATATGTTGGATACCTGTCCATGTTTCCCACGCGAAATGGAACCGGGGTACTGTTTATACCTGCCTATATTGACCGTGGTAGTACTTCAGGCCAGTCATATTAGCAAGTCGTTATATCTCGTCTAGCTGGCTACTCGAGTACAAGGCCTCTCCTTGTGCATTCGATCCCACACATTGCTTGCACGATAAACTCTTAGCGCGGCCACATATAAACAAAAAGAAATAGCAGGAGACTA
>Ga0123355_10003813_pt1 | contig 21807 bp, 9 predicted proteins | sample TergutEmb28metaG_3_FD_89872 | JGI IMG/M metagenome (GOLD analysis project Ga0123355, IMG submission 89872) | Embiratermes neotenicus P1 segment gut microbial communities from Petit-Saut dam, French Guiana - Emb289 P1 | ecosystem: Host-associated > Arthropoda: Insects > Digestive system > Gut ...
AAAAATTCACGCATGCGCACTAAGGTTCAAGGTCGGCTCATGCAAGCGCGCTAGATTATAATCCATCAGGTGTTCGCATAAAAAAATACGGTCGGATACTTTTCTAACAGACCTCGTATAAGACGCTGTAATTTTTAAGAGAATAAAGCGACTTTAGCAAGTGAATGAATATGCAAATGGCGCACTAATGGAATGATACAGACTGTGAAACCAAAGTACTGTGAACAAAATCTGTTCCAGTGACATAGTCGAACACAAATCCCACGCGCTCTGGTGTAGGATCGAAAACTTCTCTGCGTTTTGAAACTCCGACAACAAACAGGCTGCATCATCCTCTCATCATACAACGTATGCCTTACAATAACACTACACTCATCTTCAATCTATCTTCCTTCCACAAAATGTCTGAAGTATTCTAAGTCACATGAAATCATCGTGCTCTCTGTGGAAGTGCCTGTGTTTTTCGCCCTTGCTCCCTCTAAATTTTACAGGACTTGATCATGTATCATAAAACTTGGAATTATCATTTTGACGTTAGAAAATGCTCCAACGCCATAATCTGAAACTTCGTACAACCTGCATCACTAACACGGTGAAAGAGCACAATGGTGAAGTTGACACGACACTAGCGCCACGTACATTAGTGTCATCAAACGATACACGATAAGAAGTCCTTCTAAGGCAGGGATGCACACATTTTCAAAAACTCAAGGAGCCACTTCTAGGTGCCAGAAGTGTCGTATAAACAAGTTCCACAATAAGGCCTCGCACACGTTAGACGTCATAGTACAAAATTTAGTCGCCATGGCGACCTGACACCCGGGAAATTTTCATTCTATGTAATGAAGGCAGTATTTTTGCTCAATGTCAAATTGTAACCTGGCACCCCTTCTGTTTATTTATTTAGGTTTTGGTTGGAAGAAGGCTTCTAATAAAGGGCACAAGCGAGGGTGATACGTTTGAAACTGATCATAAACATAGAAAGGTAAGTTGGATGAAATACTGGTTTTAGTTTGTCACTTCCAAACACGACGACCGTGCGAATCTTTGAGATTATACCACAAAAATCTAAATATGTAGAAGTAATAATAATAATAATAATAATAATATAAACAGTCAACTAGATGCAACAACAATAAATTTTATTAATGATTTTAATCAACTCGACAGGTTTTGGGCGATAATTTCGCCCATCCTCAGGAGCACTAAATTGTGTTGACAGCTTGTGGTATAAAGCACCGACGATGCTGCCAGCAGGCAGCATCGTCCGTGCATTATACCACAAGCTGTAAACACAATTTAGTGCTTCTGAGGATGGGCGAAATTATCGCCCGAAACATGTTGAGTTGATTGAAATTGTTAATAAAATTTATTGTTGTTGCATCTAGTTGGCTGTTTATGTTACTGTATCAACGATGCACGGTCACACAAACATCAAATGTAGAAGTAAATAAAAATTATTCAAAAATTAATAAAAAGATTGATGCGCTAGCAGGTTTTGAGCTTTGTTTGGAACAGCCTGTGAATTCAACAGCTCTTGTAGGATATAACTGCATTCAGGAAATTCTCTGTTAAAATTCTGGCTGAATTGTACAGAATAGTGATTGGGAATTTTATTCTATCCTCTGTTTTTCGAAGCGAATATTAGTACAGTGCATTAAATTCGTCTATGACCGCGGCTTCCTGCATATATACTCAGCATCTAGTAGAAAATCTCTCCTCCGTACAATTTACCCTTATGTACGTGGCATTGGCATCGGTGCTAGCTTCTCAAGGGGAGCACTGTGAAGGCGACCACGGTGGTATTCAGCAATGATGTATGTAGCACTGTTATCACGATGAGTTCGCGAACTTTATTGTCCGACCACGTAAAGCTAATGCCGATACATCATCGTTAAATATCTTAAAGAATCAATGATCTTTCAATCAATTTGGTCTAATCATCCCTTTGTCCTAGTTAACCAGTAACAATCCAATCCACACAAACACAACACCCGAACACTATGTTATTTATTATTATTATTATTATTTCTGTACGACATATTTCAGTTGTTCATTCGACCATCGTCAATAAAGGGTACAAGCATATTCAGAGCAGTGTTTCTTAGTTTTTATCCCCCCCTTTTTTTTTTTTGCAGCCCCTTCCGTACTGACCAGTATTTGACTGATTTGCAAAACAATAAAATTTACGGCATATCCAAAAGAATCCAAGTAGTTGAATACACTTTTAATATAAAATAAAAGAGAAGTGTACCAAAACGCATTAAAGTTAACTCTAATCAAACTGAACCCATTGGTACGGGGTGAAGTTCGTGAATTATTTGTTTTCCGAAATAAAATTTCAAAACTTTATGTTTCTTCTTTCTTTATGCTCTTAAACTTTAATTTATACGGTTCTCACAAATACAGCCGATTAATAGCGGTGCTATTTCGGTTTATCGCGCCATTACAGTAATTCCCTATTACCGGTAAGAAGATATGACTACTGCAGGCTTCGTAAAATTAAAATTAGGTTCTACAATTAGTATTCGAGTAACAACTATACACCAAGGGTTCCGCAAATCACGGTTTGGAAGCCACTTTTATTCTTTAAAAGATGTCTAAAAGTGTCCATAACTGGTGAAGGTTGGTTGTACTGTACATTGTTTTGGACATGAAATGTAACCTGTCTACTAACAAGTCGAAGAGCAGAAGTGCAGCATTGATGTAGAGACACAGAAAAATTACAAGGCGTCTAGACACATTTGTACCAATCACATTAAATAAATAATAAATCGACTCATCAATCACTTGATTTCTGTATCTCAGTCAGTATATTCGGCGTCACTTCAAATTTCCAGAGCTGTTACCCACTAAGGTAAGGTTTCAGAGGGCTATAGTTCTCATGATTTATCTTTAAATTCCAAAAAGAAACGTTGAAGTTTAGAAAAATCTTTAAATGGTGTAACCATGTAGAACTTATCAGCAGACTTTATTAAGAATATTTTGTTCATACTTCATTTACTCAAGATAGAAATTTATTTCAAATTCGTAGCTTACTTCGGTACGACGAATATTTACGAAAAACCAAGGACATTTTTATAGACACAAACCTCACTTCGAAATGACTATAAAAGAAAGGCATTTTTCCAACATTCATTTATTATTATATTATTATTATCATTAATATCATGATTAAAATATTATTAATTATACGATATCCATTCCCTTCACCGAATATTTTGAGGAATACTAAGACGGGGCACCACCGAGGATTTCTTGGGAATTTCTTGTTCCTCTTCCATCAGTGAGATGTGAGGTTTCCACAGCAGTGAGTGTGTGTGTGTGTGTGTGTGTGAACACTCGCGTCTTTCGGGACAAGACACCTCTATTGGTAAATATTTACGCATAGGAGCAGCTTACTGTCGTCATCGCCAGGGTTGTCATTCTGCCTGGTGTCATATCCAGCAGGTCTTGAATCTATCATGGCACATGAAGCAGTATTTCTTCATTCACTTTCCTTGACAGTCCCATGTATATAGCAAACTACTGGGTTGAAAGGCAAAAGGAAAAAACCTGTGATCCGTAACGGTACTTTCAAGGGTTGCCCAGTTGCATGCTGCGATTAATGACTGTCCAAGGCATGAGGATATCTGTGAGTTTCCCGTGAAACTTCTAGTCTCCTGGTATGTAAGAACATGTATGCTGGTATATGGTTACCGGTGTTTAGAAGTGGCTTCATCGTCAGCTTCAAGAATTACAAGCCTTGAGACCTGCGCTATTCTGGGATACTACGCAGCGTAGAGTGGTAATTTTAAAGACGTTCGGAATAAACTATAGGTGCCAAAACATCGGTAAAGAATTGTCATATTATGTTGCGTAATATTCCCGAAGAACGCGGGTCCCCTCTACATCGCGGCCGGAGCCTGAAATCACGCATATTCAAAGCCTTTTTTTAATACAAAGCTGTAGTGCGTGTATATCCATATATGCATACAGTCATGAACACAACAATATTACAATTATTAGCAATATATAATATAAAACTACATGTTTCGGCCCTGTATGTAGGCTATCATCAGGATGTCCAAAGAACTTATTAAGTGACTGTGGTAATTTTGGATGGGGGACGAGATCTCGTCTTACATCATAAATCGTGGGATTAGCAAAAGTTGCCAACATTTATATTGATGTGTACTTCATCATGTGAGTGCATAGGCATTCGTCTTATGATCCTATCATGCGATTAAAATAAACATGTTAAGGAGTTACACCAATGTTATATATTGCTACTGATTGTGATATTGTTGTGTTCGTAACTGTGTGTATATATATAGATATATAAACGATACAGCTTTGTATTATTGACCTAACACAACGAGGATGACACACCTTAAGCCTTGTTTCTCCTTGGACTGCTTGACCGTGCAGAACAAGGCATCACTTCCCTCCAAATGTCGGTAAACATTTACAGCCTACACGGCCTAACATCCTAGTAGGCACGAAGCTGTGATACCGTCAAATGTCGCATAATTTTAACATTTTACGCCAAACCACTTTCCTGCAATATGTCATCTTCAGGAACATTTCACTCTGTTTTCGATCCTGTAGTGAAAGTCCAAAAGAAAAAGCGACACTTCCTCCCCTACACACAACCCCAACACCCTCACACAGTTTTCCGAACAACTGTCCAGTTCACTGATTCTTACACACATACCCAGACTTCAATTAATTAAAAAATTTATTGTGTGTTACCATGAAAATTATCCCTTGAAAACGTCTGTAAAAAGACCAAGTGTTTCTTTCTCTAACCTGAAGCCATTAGTTCCACAGGACTGTGCCAGGGCAGAGGGCACAGTGCGCATTTGTGCCTGAACCTGACCACACTCTTAACTACACTCATTGTCGTCAGTGTGTTTGTATGTTGAAATTAAGCTGGCCAGTTCTGCCTTTAACAGGGTTCCACGCTTTGACACCAGCTAGTTCAGAATGCTGTCTTCTTCCCATTATGTGGTCTTCACCATCTTCAAGTCACTCGTAAAAATCTCACCTTTCATCCCTCAATGACATCCGCTTGAGGAATGTGATTTACACACGGACATATCATAAATAATAAAATTCTTTTGACTTCAAACTTGAATTACAATGAAACTTTACATTTCCCCAAGTGAAAGGGCTGAGTTCTTTTGAACATTCTCTCAACAAAGCATCTTTAGAGGAGAATCTTCTTCAAGCCTGTGGGACTTCCCATGTTTTTCGTGTGGCTACATTAACTCATGCCTTGTCCAAACAAGAGAAGAATTCACTCATGTACGTGATATGGTTTGAAGTGTCGAATATATGTTTCGTCCCATAACAACCTGTCCCATTCATTTACCACATATATTTCTATTAACCTCCTCTTCATTTTGCCGTACAATAATTTATAATCCACTGTTAATTTTACCAAACATTTTATTATTTCTTGTCGATTGACATTACCAAACAAATTTAGTTATCTCCTTTCGTTTTACGCCACATTATATCATTACGTTATGTTTATTCAACTACGCACTTTACTGCTTGCTTCTCATTTTACCACAATTGTTTTCGCCTCTGTCCCTGTTACCAAAAACTTTGTTATTAACAACAGCCGCTTCACCACATACGAGGAACGTTTGTTGTGCTAATTGAAATGCTGTGGTTTGCCCAGAGATTGAGAATAACCACGACAGTCGGACGAGGATTTCAGGTTTTAACCTTACTTTTAGCGTGTGGAAGGGAACCGATCCTGTCCCCGAAATGCAGTCTCTATATTCTTATTACAATTTAAACACTATGCGATATACTAAAGTCATAAAATCAATTACTCTAAACATGATAGACGATAGTCAGTACCTTATACTTACTCCATGGTGCAGAGTCCTTCTTGAGAAGCTAACTGGTTTGTAGCTAGTCAAGAAATTCCCCGTATTTCACGGAACCCGAAGGTTCATCACCGCACTCACAAGCGTCCGTCACCTGTCTCTATCCTGGGCCAGCCCAATCCAGTCCATATACCCACATTCAACCTCCTGGAGATCCATCCTAATATTATCCATCCATCTGCGCCTAGGTCTCTCCAGTGGTCTCTTTCCCTCCGGTTTCCCCACCAAAACGTCAGTACCTTATAACTATTATTATTTTTTTCGAGTAGAAGGATTGTCCTTTACTGGTCTAAAAACGGAAATTCTTTGGGCACCGGATGTAAATATCGGCCATAACGCCTACTACACACGTCGAGGATTTTCGTGGGTTTTGCCCCAGTCCATTTAAGCAAATGCCAACATATTCCCTTGACCTGACACCCATACATTTGGCGCTGCCATGTGACGCCAGGGATGCAAGGATTCCATACTGAAAACAGAGAAGTATTAGGCGCGAACATGTTGAGTTTAGTCGCCCGGCGACCTGGTCCTGGGAGTTACGCAACCCTTTACGTCGTTTAATGAAGTGCAGATGAATACAGCGAAAACATTTAGTCCATACACAAACTCTTCCCTACTGAATACTGACTCATGTGAGTCACGCCAGATCGCCAGTGTTTAAACTTCTGCCTGTATCACACCGCGCCAGTTTTTACAAAAAAACAAACACTAACACTCATTATTACAACGTGAAGAACGTCGTGTTAAATATTAAGGCGAATTCCCATGTGGTCAGCCAATAGGCAGACAACATTTTAATAACATTCCCCGCGGGGTTGTTAATGTCCGTTTCACGATTACTGCTGACATACTCGAATTATTCGCCCATTTCAATCGATGATCAAGGGATTTAAGTTTGAACCCTGAGTAACATAAGATAATGCCAGGGACATTGAGCTAGAATATAGTGAATTCTCATGCTCCCATACCGCCCCTCCTACACAGCATGCGAGATCTCGCACCCAAAACACCTTACAAAACCCACATATATCTAAGTTTAATTCACTACCTACCTGAAGATGGCCAAAGAGAAAGGCCGAAACATGTAGTAGACTCCTTATGTAATAAATTATACATATACTCTACCACCATTAGTCGTGTTAGACAAGTATACACACCCTAACATTTTTATTGAATATGGTGCCGCGGAGTTGCCTACAGGAAATATACTTCACGTTAAATGTGCAGCATACGACCTGATTTGGAATTTATGGAAACGTCGTTTTGTGTTGATGCTTTATTCATTGCCTCATTACATGCTCGCCTTCCGGTATACATAAATATATGATGCCTGCAGAACTGCAGATCGCCACATACTGTAAACGAAATTTCAAAGTACTCTTTGCGTCTTAAGCAGGGGTGGGTAAACACAAGCTATAGTGCGCACATTCTAGATTCCTAGGTGTCACGAACTCTCTCATATGCACATCAACGCATGCAACATGTGATAAAGCACGGCGCCGTAAAATATATGCGAGAAGTGGGTACAGAATTTTACACATTCTTAACTTTTGATGTGTGTTGGACCGTGCATCATTGTGATAACTGAAGAATAAAAACCAACTAGACGCCACTTATTATTTTATTTTATTGCACTTCTTAAAGGCTTAACATGTTTCGGGTACTACTATGCCCATCATCAGGAGTTCGCGACTATAATGTTGATTACCACATTGGTCATTTCGTTCTTGATTTGCTGTAGGTTGGAGGTTAGGTGCGGTTAGGCTGGAGTAGTGTCCGCCGGGCTGCAGGCTAAAGCACGTGTTTTAGCCTGCATCCCGGACACTACTCCAGCCTAACCGCACCTAACCTCCAACATACAGCAAACCAAGAACGAAACGACCAATGTGGTAATCAACATTATAGTTGCGAGCTCCTAATGATGGGCATAGTAGTGCCCGAAACATGTTGAGCCTATAAGAAGTACAATAAAATAATAAGTGGCATCTAGTTGGTTTTTATTCTTCAGTTATTCTTAACTTTGATTTAGTAAAGGTAATAACAGGTAAATTTAATCCTAGAACATGTCATAAAGGCGGAGAGGGGAATTAGACGTATCGCTGTACTCCTTCTTTAACCTCGGCGCTCATAGAGGGTGTGTGGTCTACGCTAAGCTCCGTCCGCAATACGATCCGGGAAAGAGAACGGTGACAAATGTACAGGAGACAGGGTGGGCCCCATGGGCGGTGTTGACTGATACGGACAATCTCGCCCCACCGGGATTCGACACTCAGACCGCTTAGGCGGTAGCGAGTCGCTATACCGACTAAGCTACACCGGCCCAACCTCAATTGAAGGTCAGTAATTACTTTTCAAGTTCCGGCTGTTCGTACTCTCAGTGAATATTCTCCTTATGCACTGAGTAATTGAAGAAGTGGAAAATCTGACAAACATTAAATTTGAGAATAATAATAATAGTTGTTAACTGCAATTGGGTTGCAGTGGTTATTTTACATGTATACAAAATATGAAATTGGTTACTAATAAATTTAAGTTAGGAGGGCTACATGAGAAGCATGTAGTGGCAACTTGGAATCTTGGGAACCATCTCAGCATTTGCTTATAGACACAAGGAAACCAAGAAAAACCTGTGTCGAGGTGGCCCGTCTCAGAACCTTCCGAATACTGAATTCTAGCCAGCAGTCCGGCAACTGAAGTAAAAAAGTAAAGAAGACTACACTAGCAAACGAACAGCTGTTCACTGAGTCCATGGTCTGTCGTTCAAATAAATGAACTAACATGCTTACAGTTAATGTTCCAATGCACAGCTACGCAACGCCCGAGTTCGAAAATTACAACATTAAAACATTTGCCATGTTGCTGAGGGATCGAAAACATGCTACGTATTACTTCAGACAGCATTGCACAAAAGTTTAGCTGCCTGAATCCTAAAAAATAAGTCAGACTCCTTCTATTCGAAGTGTACAACATACACATACACTTTAAACTCAAAGCACTTTACACATAAGACGTCACTCGCAACATATAGATATATATATATATATATATATATATATATATATATTCTCTATTCTCTATCCACTTTACTGTCCAATATATTATTAGTCTCAATATAGATAATCGCAAGACAACGAGATCTCGTTGAAAGCTCAGAATTGACACAAAAACTAATGTTCTTATACTGTGTATTTTCTCCTCATTATATATTTTTGTGATCTGAGGATGGCCCACAGTGGCCGAAACATCTCGTCGTCAGCATAATAAATAGGATACAAAAACAGTTGTGTTTTGACGTAACTACCCCTTCCTATTTACATAAAACACAACGGGGATGGTGCATCTAAGGACTTCTATTTCCGCTCTTATAGCTCCGTTATATCAGAGAGAGCACTGCAATGCTTGAAGGTTATCAGCTTCCGCTCGCTCGTCGTTGTGATAAGTTTCACTTTACGAAGCTCAATCAGATACCATTTTCGATCACGGAAATTTTAATGCGAAATTTTTGGTAAAAATATGGTCTTGAGATAGGTTACATTTCCAGTACTTCGGTTTTCTCCTGCCAGATATATTCCATCAACGCTCCAACCTCACTATCACCTCATTACTACAAATTTAAAAGCTGAAATAAAAGTCCAATAATTTTCTATCCAAAACTCTCCCGATATCCCAATAAACATAACATTGGTTTGGAGGTCCTCAAGGTTTCGCCCTCATTCACTTCCGATCAGAGGTGTGTAAGGGGCACTGGTGGAATTATTCTGGAAAGAGAAAAGCCAAGTACTTGAGGAAAAACCACTACCACTGCCACATCTTCTATCTAATTCTCACGTAGACTGACCCAAAACTGAACCCGTGCCTTCCGTTTCCAGAGACTGGCGACAAACCGCTAGAACAATGCACGGCCTTGTTTGTACAGCACGTTTGAAACGTGATGGCACATGCGCAGAAACCAGATTTGGTCTTTCAACGAAACGGACGAGTCCATTTAAATTGGCGGGGGCGTCAGTTCAGTCGACTGCTGGCAGCCGAGGTGGTCGCATCAGCTGTGGTAATGGTAGTAATGCTGGATACACCATATTTCTGAGGTAGAGTGCAAGACTACTGGCTACCCACTCCACTCGCATGTTTCTCCTTCACTTCCTCTACCGTGCGTCACCGTGTGCCATCAGGTTTCAACTGAGCTCTACTCAGAACGAAGTCCAAGTCCGTTTTGCAGACGACACGGCGTTGCTTCTCTGGGGAAATCGTTAGATTTTTGTCCTTATGGAACATGCAGATACGTTACGTGCGGGCGAGCAAAATTCAGTCTAAAATGTTACACCAGGTGGTACGTGTAATAACCACGACGTCTTTAAAACAGAATTCTGCATCTACATGATCTCGGAGGTTCTTCTCCGGTCTTTACACTCTATCCAGAAGATTTATCAAATTATTACACGGCCGATTCAGTCCACATCTCCTTCAGTTTATTATTCCTTCCATACAAGCATTCAAAGCTAAACACCGTCAACTACCGACAGCATCATTAAATAAACCTCAAAATGAATAAATTAATAAATACACGGTTTTGCAAGCAAAGGGCAAACTCGAAGTAGTGACCAAGCTACGGGCTGACCGGTCCAGGGTTCTAACCCTGGTAGGAACAAGAGATTTTCCCTTTTCCAAAACGTCCAAACAGACTCTGTAGCCCAACCATCCTCCAGTTCAGTATGTACCGGCGTTCTTAACGGTGTCGTAGCGCCCGAAGCGTGATGTTGATCACTCAGCATCCAGCGCCAATGCCAAGATACAGCCGTACCTCCACTGTCATATGACTTGATGGCGTGAACAGGAAAGCAATGAAGTCCACTCGGATTTTAAGACGTGTCACCTTGATAAATAGATACCGACCTTTCGAACCTCCTCAGTGCCTTCTTATTGAGGGTCAGGCAATCCCACCTTAAGCGGTTACTCTATTTTCAACTATGGTAAAGGTACAGCAATCCCTCTACAGGCCTGGACAGGCCCTGAGGGTTCCAGGAGGTTGAGACTCCCAGATATCAAGACAATCGGCACATGAATGTGGTAAGGTTGTCAGCCCTAAGCACCGGCCGCCTTTACCTCCAGGAAATATTCCTGGTGCTCATTTCTGTTAGAAGCTGAGTCGCCTCAAAGCCATAGTGCGGTCGGAAGAATTATTTCAATGAGAAATTCCAATAACAACATCGGGAATCAAACCCGCGACCTTCCGACTTGTAGCGCGGTGGGTCAACCAACTGCGCCACCACGTGCCCCAGTCTCAGCTATGGCGGAATCATTTTTTCAGTCGCCACCGAATCGCACCCCAGAAGCCTCGAACCCTCAGGAATACCGAACTGATAACCTCAAATCTCGCACACAAGAGACGAGACACGAACCGCGTCCCTCCCTCTAACCCTCCGCATCTTAGCCTGGAGCGCAAAGCTTCAATCAACTCCTCTGCTTTCGCGTATTAACTTGTGTGAGGTTACGTAAGGTGTTGTCAAGGTTGCACTGTTCAGACCGTCTCACGTCATTGCAGCTTCTAGATTATGCATGTTCACATCGACGGAATTGAGCTCTTTCCATTTCCTGAACATTAAAGATACAGACCAATAAATCTTTAACTAAAGGCTAGTAAACATACTGAAGGCTTGCTGGTTCAACTGATTTAGTAGGAATCTGAAACTGTCACTGTAATTCACAGCAGTGGGGACATGTGCCAGCAAATTTTGTAGGTAATAACGAATCCATAGGTAAAGCAATCGTTTAATCCCTTGAAGAAATGTAAGGGGTTTCTTTTTGTGCTGAGGATAAGAATGAGTTGAGCTATACCTCTACATCCTCCTGTACGAGAGTAGACAGAGACGACTTTCCCTTTAACTTTACCTGTCTTGATTTTCGGTATTTCGATATTTCTCCCACATATTGTGTTGATAGAATTAATTCATTTCGTGCCATAAACATCAGTTTACTTTCTACACATCACTAATTAATTGGCATTCAGACCAGAGAAACTGTGTTTTCTTGAGGGCAGAATTCAGATTCTTTTAAATGCACTCGAAGAAGCTTAGCCTTTCAAAGGACTGAAGCGTCCTATTTCTGAAACACTTGTTAAAGTTGTCCTGGTCCACTCTAGGAAGGCATATACGGGAATCAGAAATACGACTCCACAATTCTTGAGTCACTCCCGGCAGCTTTACCCCATTAAAGTACCCTGGTACCCTTTCAGTAGGGGGCTGCATAGGTATCAGCCGTAACGGACGATTCTGTGGAAGAAAAAAATCCCTTCCAGGATTCGAAGCCCAGACCGTCCAGGCTGTAGCTAGTCGCTATACAAACTATGCTGTCCAGTCTGAAGCGGTATAAGAATGGAATGTTTGCGTGGACCTTGACATGTTTCTGAAGCTGTCCATTTTCTTAGCTCATATGTCGTTGTGCGCGTGCTTTGTACTCCGAAACATGTATTGCTCTTGAAAGGTTGATCTTCTTTCGGTGCACAGAACCCACGTTCATTGTTACATAACGAAATTAAATTTTAAAGATCGAATAGTAGAACTGACCTACGCCAAAGCTCTTTCTATTGACCAAGCTAAAGGGTACTAGTGTTTACGTGGGCAGATGATATATTTATCAACAAAAACAATAAATACAACAACACAGCATAGAAAGAGAACGAAACTGGATTCCAGGAAAGTATCACAGAACTGCAGGCCGGTATTGAACATCTGTTTTTTTCCCCCAGATCCCTTCCGCAAATTCAAATAGCGTATACAGAATATTTGTGTGGGTTATGGTATGTTGCATATATTACGTTCGGGCTTCAAATTTCTAAAAATAAAAAATAAAAGATCACAAAGTATGTGACACAAATGCATGTCTCCCTGAGAGCTAACAATAAAAAGGACTTCTGAACAAGACCGAAAATTAATTATTGTCTTTACAAGAGCCAGTTACTGGATCCCATTCTGCACCATTCCAATCCATTTCACACTTACTCATGCTGCATTATATGACCCATAACACAAAGCTGCTATTTATACAACCTACTACATTAACATTAAAGTGCTTTAGATTTTGAACACAGTTCGTGCTTGATCATTCTCTGAATAAACAGTAATTATTTCCCAAATAAAATTCATGTTTTGTTCCGTAGAGTAGACAGAGTTCAGTTCTACAGGTTTTGACCAGTAAAAGCACAGAGTTCAGTGCTACAGGGTTTGTTGAGTAGACACATAGAGCTCATATCTACAGAGTTAGTGCTGTAGACACATAGAGTTTAGTGCTCCAGGGTTTGTAGAGTAGACACATAGACTTCAGTTCTACAGGACATGTGGAGTAGACAAATAGAGTTCATTTCTACAGGGTTAGTAATGTAGACACACAGAGTTCAGTGCTACAGGGTTTGCAGACTGGACACATAGAGTTCATTTCTACATGGTTTGTACTGTAGACTTGGAGTTCAGTGATACATTGTTTGTAGAGTAGACACATAGAGTTAAGTTCTACAAGGATGGTACGATAGACACACAGAGTTCAGTGCCACAGGGTTTATAGAGTAGACACATAGAGTTCATTTCTACAGGGTTTGTACTGTAGACACACAGAGTTCAGTGTTACAGTGTTTGTAAAGTAGACGCATAGAGTTAAGGTCTACAGGGATGGTACTGTAGACACACAGAGTTCAGTGCCACAGGGTTTATAGCGTAGACACAAAAAGTTCAGTGCTACAAGGTTTGTAGAGTAGACACATATAGTTCACTTCTACTACAGGGTTTGTACTATAGACACAGAGTTCAGAGCTACAGTGTTTGTAGAGTAGACACAGACAGTTAAGTTCTACAGGGATGGTATTGTAGACACACAGAGTTCAGTGCCACATGGTTTATAGAGTAGACATATAGAGTTAAGTGCTACAGGGCTTGTAGAGTAGACACAGGGTTAGTACTGTAGATACACAGAGTTCAATGCTACAGGTTTTGTAGGGTAGACACAGAGAGTTCATTTGTACAGAGTTAGTACTATAGATACACAGAGTTCAGTGCCACAGGGTTTATTGAGTAGACACATAGAGTTCAGTTCTACAGGCTTTGTACTGTAGACACACAGAGTTTAGTGCTGCAGGGTTTGTAGGTTAGACACATAGAGTTCAGTTCTACAGGCTTTGTACTGTAGACACACAGAGTTTAGTGCTACAGGGTTTGTAGATTAGACACGGAGTTCAGTTCTACAGGTTTAGTAATGTAGACAGAGTTCAGTTCTACATGATTTTAGCGATAGTGTACCAGAGCAGCGCCTTACTTTTGGACTTTGCCCATCATTTAATTCCCAACAGATGCACAACGTTTAAGGCTTCCATCCTCAAGTTGACAGGAATCAGGAAATGCACATAATTATATTTATTGTCAATTGGTATTTGTTGTCAACAATCCCCTGAAATTAAAAATTGTTTTTTTTTTTACATGTCATTCTGCCCTTTCAAGATCAAGATTGAACTGAAATATATTTAAAGACTAAGCTCGTACCGCTTAAAAACTCTCCGCCACGATTACATCAGCCAATCGCTTAACTCTGTCTACGGAACTTTGTTCTTGGTAGGAAAGCCTCCATCGGGCCAGGGCCTCCTCATTCACAAGGCTTCGAGATTACACACAACCACATACCACTTTCGGTAAGACTCCTCTGGACGAGGGATCAGCTCGTCGCAGAGACCTCTACCTGACAACACACAGCATTCACATCAGACAGACATCCATGCCCCCGGTGGGATTCGAGCTCACAATCTCAGCAAGCGAGCGGCCGCAGACCTACGCCTTAGACCGGCTGTCTATAGAAGTGACCACTTTTTATTCTGAGATCCATACAAAACTCGCAAACACAATATATGGGCAGAATGTATAATTTTTTTTTTTTTTTGAGTTGAACTTGGTGGTACGTAAAGTGACCACTATGCTTTAAATGGTTAAGAACACGCTTAAGATTCTCCAGTGTCTACTTCTGAAGTATAAACTTCAAACTGAATTCAACATTTCTGCCATTCATTTGAAAAGTAGTTATGCGAGAGTGTATATGTAGTTGTGACTGATCGGTCCGGGTACAGCTACGAATGGAAGAAATCAGATGTGGGGCTGGAAGGTCGGAAGCGCAAGCATAAATAGATTTCCCAGTGACAATTAACCCCATCTTTTCACGTGAAGGATGTTTATTTTTATCAAACGTATTAGTTGTATTACCTTCAGCTCTTAAAACTTACATCGATAAATGGCGTAAATATTGGTGTTCATATTCTGTCCACGCATTCAAATCTTGCAGCGTATTCTTTTTTTCGACATAACGAGTGTCAGCCTATAAGGTCACTGAATCATACTGTTTGAAATACTGCACATTATTCACTGTTAATAGTCTCTCACGTAGGAATCAGATATGTTTATGTTATGTCAGGGAGTCGGAAAGAATCTGATGGAAAAATACATGCAAAATATTAGTAGGGAAACCTGAAAAGAAGACATTGTTTGAGACCTAGCAGATGGAAGGCTAATATTCAAATTAACCTTAAAAATAGCACTAATTATACGAAGTGGGGTCATGTGGCTCAGGATAGAGGTCATTGTCGGGCTCTTGTGAATGTGGTCATGAATATTCGCTTCCCTAAAAGGCCATTTAAGCAAAGAAACCCTTCTCGAGAAGCGGCACGTTCCATGGAGTTAGGGAAATATTCTCCAACTTTTTTTTCCTTGAAGAAACTCTAAAATAATATTTTATGACCCCAGACACCCCTAAAAATGAAAATGTTTACAGTCCAGAAAACGTTAGTCGTGAGCGCAGTCCAGTTACTCCTAAATTACTGGTCAAGAAACTTTACTTGTAATGAGGCTTACACTGCAAACAATTTGAACCTAAATTCAAAGTCTATTGCTAATTATTGCGGTATTTCAAAATTTTTATTTATTTCATTTCTTAATACGAAAATTTCTAGCGGAAACCCAAACAATAGTCTGCAGAACCCTGGATATGAAACGCTGAATTAGAGACTGAAGGATTATAAAAGTGGTACAGTACAACGGTATATTCCTTCATACGACAGTTGCACTTCCTACAGCAAGTGAGCATACAGCGTACCGTGCATGCTGTAGCAGATGAATACAGTGTTCCAAATTATGCCTGTAGATGGCGGTACAATGAACTAGTACAGTGTTTATGAAATAAATTCCTTCCGCTTCTTTCTCTACCGCTTACAAACGTAAATAAAATGAGAAGTTCTTGAACCAAAGGGTTCAATGAACACAAACACTCTGTCTTAGGTTCCGCGAGATTCAAGGCTACGAGCTTACAGGGCAGCAGGCACATTTACACATTCTAACAACCACACACGTGAGTCTGCATTAGAGAGAAAAAAAAAGAAGGTTTCGGAAGAGAAGAGACAAATTAGATATAAATGTTACTATCTGATATCCGAAGACAAATGTAAAAAAATTTAATTGCCATTGAAAATAATTATGTGTAGAATATGGAGGTGTGGATTGGATTCAAATGGCTCGGACAGTTTCTTTTGAACACACACCATAAAATCTCTGATTTTATTAAAAAATTGAAAATTAGACTACCGAGGCGATTGGTAGTTTCTGTAGAAAACTCAAGTTTTTATTGGTCTCTAATAAACTGCATGTATTTGGATATTCAATCTTGGTGGGATAGGGCGCCGTGTCCATAAGTAAACAATCACCGGAGTTTTGGAAAAACTATTGCGTCCATCCCAATAACACTTTTATCGTCAAGTATTTTTTACTGGAGGGGACCGCGGTGGAACAGTGGTTAAGGTGCTGTGCTACAAATCCGTAGGTCGCTGGTTCGATCCCAGCTGGTGCCAGTGGATTTTTCATTGACATAAAATCCCTCCGATGGCACTATGGTCCCATTATGGCCCTAGGGTTGACTCAGCCTCTAACAGAAATGAGTACCAGGAGTATTTCCTGGGGGTAAAGGCGGCCGGTGCGAAAGGATGACAACCTACCACCATACTGTGCCGTTGTCACGAAATCTGGGATCCTTAAATTTCTGGAACCCTCTGGGCCTGTCCAGGCCTGTAATGGGACTGTTTTACCTTCTTATTTTTTTACTGGAAGTGAATTTATTGGTAGTATAAATTCACACAATGTGAATGTTTATCAAATTACTCGCCAATAACTTCTGAATTAATTATCTGATGGTATTTGATGTCGGTGTGAAAGTCGTGCCACAGCAGCCACTCCACAATCGTACTTCCTTCAATTACCCTCAATTAGCAACGTAATAATGGCCGGCAAAAAACTCGTCGTGTGGGAACAATATTAAAATGAATCTGACTTCGCATATAGACACACGTCTTTCACTATTGATAATTCGACAAAGACAAAGTTCTTGTAAATTGTACAATTACGAAATTGCGACACTGCCATGGTTAGTGTGTATGTGCAAATATACATAATTGATGAAATCTGTGTAGCGTAAGGCTTCTTGAGAAGCTAATGGTTACTCAGATACACAGGAAGTTCACGGTGTTTTATGGCACCAGAAGGGTCGTTGCCATGTTCAGGTCGCCTCTAGACCCTACGTCATACACAATACATAAACCAGCAACTCTGGCGCCCGGATCTCATAAATTCAAAATAGCTGTAATAATATTAATTAGATTCACAACAAATATAGTCTGGGTTGCTAACATGCTAACAGCAAGATCACAAAGAATCAAACATGTGTCAGCAAAGAAGCAAGTTGATTACAATCTTCTGCCGACCGCACGTTTCGGCAGCACCTGATATAGCATTTTGTAACATGCATTACTTCGATTGGAGTTTTAATTATTACTGCTTGCAAAGTGTCAGCTATATGTCAGCTATATGTCAGCTATATGCCCCAGGTAATGCTTTCAGTATTGACATTACTCTACATTACACAGACAGAAACAGTGCCTACCAAACACAGGGCAACGCGGTACCGTTAGAGACGCCAATCAATTAATTTTGTATAGGGAATTAATATCTTTTTAATGCCAGGATCATATGGACCGTACAAATATATTGTGTGGGCAAAAGAAGGAGATTTTAGCGTTATAACTAGTGGTACAGAAAGTAACCAACAGGCCAAGCGGTTAATAAATTTGTGATTCAAAAATAAATACTATTTTTCAGTGCGTTGCGCAGTGTCAATAATCATGTCCTGTAAGGTGTGTACAGCCATGTACACGCAAAATAATGTGCCTACAATTTACTAAGTTCTGATAAATACGAAGGAATTCTTAATAAACAAATGAGAGTACAATCAAGGCAACGACCTCTGTGTAGATCCCCGCCACCGCCGCACGGCCTACATTTCCCCACCACTCAGCTCTCACTGGTTCGGTCCAGAGGAGAACACCGAGAAGTTACATTGCACAACCTGCATACCTGTCTCCTGCCATTGAACTTGGAGGTAATCGCTGCCGAAAAATATCCTTTCCGCCATATCTTTATTTGGGAAGCCCTCAAAGAGATGGGGGACCGGGGGGGGGGGGTGCTTTAAGTTACATGAATGGTTTGACCTCGACTACATTCTGTATCATTTACGTAAAAGATAATTATTCTTTCGCAACATAACCTTGAATGTATTACGATATAGACACTCATATCTCTCAGTGTTATGCTATCTAAGGTGAAAATAAGCTAATATCATTTGCTTATTTTCACCCACAACTCCTCAGTGGTATTAATAATCTCTTGGAAAATTTCTGTGTCCCTGAATAGAAGACTGGGAAAACGAAAGATGTCTTAATTTTGTAAATAAATTCTTCCCTCTTTTCTCCATGTTGCCGGTCAATAGCCGCACAATATACGGTAGCAATTTTCCGTTTCCTTTGTTTCTTCAGCCGAATAACCTACAAGTTTGCTTCTGGCTTCAAGGAGACAAGAGTTAGATTTACATGTCAACATTCAGCAAACCCAGACTTGAGGTGCTAAAGGAGACGCTCATTTCTAAGTCTCTGTCATGTTTCACCCAGTCGAACGGTATAGAGTTTCGACGTTTCCAAGCTCCGTGGTTCTCTCGCCTTCAGGGTCAAGCACGCGAAGTCTTCTTTCTTCTTAGAACGCTTGATGTTGAAAATCAAGGCGATAGGACACTTCGAAACGTCGGTAACTCTACCAGTCGACACAACAAGGTTTACTCTTCCGAAATGTAAATGTCGTTTGTCATTTTAAGATTCTGGACGGAAAGTTACTGAATCCGCAGTCAGGAGAGTAAACTTTGTTAGTCTAAATGACGTTTTCCTCCAAAAGTGCCCGGAATGTATCCTTTCCCACTCTACATCCGGGCTGTGTTATTTCAAACAGCTTAATTTCCAATACTCCCGTGTAAACTATTTCATTATAAACTTCCAGTGTTTCTTGCAAATAGCGGAACTCTATTGGCGTACACAATATACAATAATCAGCAGTGTCCTAGAGTGCACTGTAACGGAATTGGAACACATGGATGTGCAGGTCGTCTTTGACACAAACCACACACCGGAACCTTCTCGAAACTTGCACCGACATCGGTGCATTCTCTGCTTATCCAAAGTTAAGGTGATTTTATGCTGCCTAAATTCTTCCTGTCTGATTCAAGGAGAATGATTCTGACTGTTGTGATCAAAGGCGATTTAACCCTTATCCTGCTAACGTGGAGAATGAGGTGAGCTCCTAATAATGCCAGCAGATGGCAGATGGGATTTAACTCGGCATTTAAAGGGTTAGTGTATCAGAACAACACTAAAACTCACAGATATGACTTTTATTACAATTACCAAGAAAAAAAGAAACGAGCGTCGTCATTGATGCCGTTGGGACACAAGTTAATTTTAAGAGTTTCTAAATGACGCAGAAGAACGTGGATTTTGGAGTAAATATTTTCAGTGTCCTCAATTTAAGAATTGCATTCTACATAGACTAACATCATTACAGACCAAATACTATTTGAAATAGGAATTATACGAAATTCTTTTCCGTGTTTAAAACTTTCTCAAATTCTAGTTCTTCAAAATTACATATTCACGTCAAGGGTGGAAAATTATACTCATTGTAACTTTTCCGTGTGGACCTTTACGTTTGTCGAGATGTTCATAAGCAGTAATATCTAATAAAGAAGCAGTTTAGTTTGGAGGTTAACTGAACGCTGAGTGTCACTAGGAACAGCGATGAAATAGCTTCAGTGTTCAGATATTTTCGCCTTTGCGACTCGTAACGTCTTTGTCAAACAGTCAAATGGGACTTACATTGATATCGGTGACGTTATCCGCACTGCTCTCTTGATAACATTCTTCTTGACTGGTGGAACATCACTACGGGTACAAAATAATCCATTTGGAACTGAATTCACCACACTGTACCAAATGCAACGACGTCAGGTTAATCATTCACAGTTTGATCAGCAGTAGAGCTTGAAATTTGTCACTGTTTTTGAGGTTAGAAGTTAGGATACACAATGAGTCGATCAGAGCGTCATATTTCGTTTAGAAGTCCAGAAACCGCAAACTTTTCACAATCATCATCGTCAGTTTTACAGAAACAGTAACATCATCAATTCATTTTCGCACCTGCACTTTTCCGTTTCCTTGACAACACACGAAACGAAACAAATAGTATTCACCAAAACAGCACTGTCACTTCATCCTATCATTACGTGTGTTTTAATTGACGGCAATTACTCAGCTACAAGTGTTTAAAAATACCCTCGCAAACACAAGGAAGAAGAAATACACACTGCCATTCACTCCATGCATCCCTTCTACCTGCTCACGGTCTTGTCTTAGCCGGCACAACACTGTCCCTAGCCTCTTGGAATACCTTCCTGGCCACGGCCGTCTTACTTCACCTTGAACACTCTCCTGGTGGTAACTTGTGGTACTACACCACAGCCAACGGGACTCCGCAGCAGTGAGTGACCTCTAAATTATGTTTCAGCGTGTATACCATGTCTTTAACCTGGCTTAAATAAACTGAACATTAAATACTAACAATGCATTATAGTGTAATAGGGTGAACACGTAAGTCAAGAATATGACATTTGATAGAACTGTTTTTCTTTTTTAAACACGTTTAATTTCAAGTCTGGAGTTATGGAAGCCTCAGTCAAATGGGGATTGAAGCACAATACAGTTACCGCAGTTAACTGCATACTTTTCTTTTACGGGATTAAATGTTGTGGCAATGTAAGGAATGATACTTTCTATTTCATACTGAGCAAGAAGGGCGTGTGGAGACAATTATAGGCACTTGTAGATTTTAACAGCCAAATTAATAATAGCCAATAAATGGCAAAAATATTTCGTTCCTATTTAATGCTACAGTAGGAAAACTGTGTTCGTGCGCGCGTGTGTGTGTGGGGGGGGGGGGAGGCACACTGTTAACTACGCGAGGGACTACAAAAAGGGGGTATGTTTAAACATTTGCTCCTGCACGTTTTTGGTCAGTGCATGTTTCCTTAAATTCTAAAACTGACCGCCTTCTATAAGTGTTTGAAAAGCGAAAATCAGTATACTTATTCAACAATGTTTTGATATTTGATTATCAAAAATGTTTACAAAAAATGGTGTTGCCGCACGCAGAGGAGCTGGTGTAGATCAGTGCACACAGCAAACAAGCTGGGCGGCCAGGATTCTATTCCCGGCATAGGCAAAGTCACTGTCTTCCTTTCACCTACACGTAAGTTCTTAGGGCTAACCAGGTTCCTATTTGAGGTGCTTGGGGACTTTCTCACTCGGAGTAAAACAGCCCTGCTGATCACAAGCCGACATATATCACAGGTCTAAGAGTACGTGGAGCAATAACTCAAATTCTTCATACTCCATAAACTTTTGTGCGTAAATGAATAAAGAGAGACCAACTTGATGTCATTTGCTTTATTATTTCATTATTTAATGCTCAACATGTTTCGG
>Ga0123355_10003814_pt1 | contig 21806 bp, 17 predicted proteins | sample TergutEmb28metaG_3_FD_89872 | JGI IMG/M metagenome (GOLD analysis project Ga0123355, IMG submission 89872) | Embiratermes neotenicus P1 segment gut microbial communities from Petit-Saut dam, French Guiana - Emb289 P1 | ecosystem: Host-associated > Arthropoda: Insects > Digestive system > Gut ...
AATCTGCAAGGCGATGTTATAGCCATAGCTGACCAGACCGGCAGCGTAGTTGCGAATTACAAATACGATGCGTGGGGCGTCCCGACGATTGTGTCGGATACAAGCGGCGAGAATATCGCAGGTGTAAATCCGTTCAGATATCGCGGGTATTATTACGATACGCAGACGAAATTGTATTATCTGCAAAGTAGATATTATGACCCGGTTGTCGGTAGGTTTATCAATGCGGATGCGCCGGAGATAATTGCTGGAAATGATGACTTTGCTATTCTTGAATACAATTTGTTCACATATTGCCTTAATGACCCGGTAAATATTTGCGATAAAAGTGGATTTAGTTTTTTTAGAGACTTGAACAATGCTGTAGGAACTGCTGCAAGGAATGTTAGTAATATTATTTTAAGTGCCACGAGAGCTACTACAAACACAGCAGTAGGAAGAAGCGTTGGCAAATCTATAGCAAGTAACATTCCGTCTATTAGAAAATTAATGAACGGCATCGGAAGTAATGTTGGTAATGTTGTCGCTGGTGCTGCGCGGAATGTTGGCAATTCGATACGAAGAATCTTAACTTCTATAACTACTTTTTTTAGAAATTCTGCAAATCGAATAGGTAGAATAGCAAGGAACAGATTGAATGAGATCGGTCGAGTTACCACTAAAGTCGTAAGTTCAACAGTAATTAAACTAAATAAAATAATCCGCTCTCTTCCAAGCGCTGCGCGAAGTGCAGTTGCTTCTCTTCCAAAAAGTTTGGCAAAAATCAGCAGATGGATTGGAGATAATCTAGATGTCATAATACATATTGTCGGTGGTGTACTAACTATAGCGGGAGCTATTGTAGGTGTTGTTGGTCTTTTTGTGACTTTGCCTGCATGGTTACCAATTGCAGCAGCTGTTGTAGCTATTGTAGGAGTAGTGATTTTTATTTGGCAAACAATTAGAATGTTCTCTTGAGGTAAAATATGAAAAAGTTAACACTGAAGCACAAAATATTATTGGTGATATTCGTTTATGCTATCGTAAGCACTATGACACTTATGATATTGCCAATAGTTATTGAAATAAGCGATTTTTTAAGAATATTTACTATATTTCACACGGGATTCTTTTCGATATTTATATTGGTCTATAATATCTGCATTCTTAGGCTGAGATTAAAGCAAAATAAGAAAGATTAAAGTTGTGAACCCAATAACCACCGCCCCACGGTACTCAACGTAGGGCGGTGGTGGTTTCGCATAGTCGAAATGACTCGTTTGGCAGAAAAATCTTCGATGAACTGCAACTTGGACGAGGATTTTTGAGCCGTCAATTTGCGTATCACGAGGGTGATTACACGGAAAATCACGTGGAAAATAGTCGTCTTCGCTCAAGTCCGGTGACGGAGTTGGTCAGCATGATTACGCTGACCGGCGGGCGTACGATTGGCTATGAATACGACGCTGAAGACCGCATAATTTCGGTCAATGACAGCGTCGATGGTGTCACGACGTACGAATACGACGCATTGGGACAGCTAGTTTCGGAAAATGGCGCACGAATTACGTACGATAATTTCGGGAATATCACGCAGAAAAATGGCTTGAGTTATCAATATAATCACCCACAATGGCGCGATTTGCTGACGAATGTCGGCGGGCAGAATATCACCTACGATGCGAATGGCAACCCGACGAATTATCTCGGAAATACGCTGACTTGGGAAAAAGGACGGCAGCTCAAGTCGTTCGTCGACACGAAATATACGTATAATGCGAGTGGCATTCGGACGAGTAAGACTGTCGGTTGTATCCGCTACAATTTTGTCCTTGATGAAACGAAAATCCTGCGCCAGTCATGGCCTGGACACGAGTTACAGCCCGTCTATGACAATGAAGACAGTGTTTGTGGCATAATTCACAATGGAACGCCGTATTATTTCCACAAGAATTTGCAAGGTGACGTAATTGCTATCGTTGATGGCACTGGTTCGGTTGTCGGGAACTATACATACGACGCATGGGGCAAGGTTTTGTCGGCGACAGGCGACAACATTGTCAACATAAATCCATACCGCTACAGAAGCTACTACTATGACACGGATACGAAGCTTTACTACTTGCAGTCAAGATATTATGACCCGAATGTTGGTAGGTTCTTAAACACAGATTCATTGATGGACAAAGGCGAGTTTGACACAGGAGCGGGTCTTCTGGCATATAATGTCTATGCGTATTGTGCGAATAATCCAGTTTGCTTTGTTGACCATGGCGGAAATTTGATATCAACAGCTATTCTTGTTGGTGCTAGAGTGGCGAGAGCGGTAGCTCTTCGTAATTTTACCTATAATCATCGTATTCGTCACGCAAGTCAAGCGAGAGTAATATATGGTCAGCGAAATGATAATATATCACCTCTAAGAATGGGCGTGAATGGAAGAATTCACGGAAATGGGTGTGGACCTGTAGCCGTACATAACGCAGCTATATTGCTAGGGCGCAGATCTAACATAAGGGATGTCATTCGATGGTTTGACAGCACTGCGGGTTACTCATTTTTAGTTGGTGGAACATGGGGAACACGCATTGACTCGCTTTTGAAATATTTGACAATAGTTTTGAGGCGCAGAGCAAGTATCCGGTTTTCAAATCATGAAAATCATGTGAGAAATTCAAGATTTGCGATTCTACACACTATTAACGAAGGTAACGTTCGCAATGGATTACACTATACTTTAGTGAGATTCAACAAAAGAACTAATGATTTTACTACCTGGAATAGATTTAGTAGTGATCGAAATATACGTACATTCAGCTCATTTAATAATATTATTAGAGGAACGAACGATGTTAACTCATCGCGTGTCCCTGCTACCATGTTTAACACCATGACAATAAACTGAACTTCGGAGTAATCTATGAAAAAACTAATAATTACGACAATTACATTGCTGTTGATTGGTGCAATTTTTTCCTCATGTGGATGTGCGCCGCAGGTCGAACGTACAATTCGAGTGCTTAGTCCATATCAATGGATATCTGAAGAACCCTATTTATATTTGAATATTGGTTCTAATGTTCAGTCAACATTTGCGTTTATGGAGTGGGAGGGAGAAATTATTCCTATTCATATAACAATCGATTTCAATGGTGATCTTATGTTTGAATGTTTCAATACATTGCAAGAGAAGAGCGAACATCAAGATCCTTTTATAATGTTTTCATGGACACTACGAGATGAAGTTCTAACCTTGACTTGCAACGATACTGGTGATAGATGGAGACTTGTGAGAACTGACGAAGTAAAATCTCCACCTAGCTAAATAAGAAACCCACCGCCCCGCGATACTCAACGTAGGGCGGTTGTGGTTTGAAAAATTCGATTAAAAAACAAAAGTGCTGTTGCATTTTTCGTTGAATTAGGGTATAATAATAACAACAAAGAAATTTGAAAGAGAGTTATTATTATGCCAAACATAAAACCAGTATCTGATTTGAGAAACTATAATGAAGTTTTGCGAGATATAACGATTGGTCAGCCGGTTTTTCTTACGAAAAATGGCAGGGGTCGCTATGCTATTTTAGATATGGACGAATATGAGAAAACACAGGCAAAAATTCGCCTCATGAATGAGTTGGCGAAAGGCGAAAGAGGCGGTAGAGAAAAAGGATGGTTCGATATTGATGTAGTCGAAAGGAATTTGGGGCTTCTAAATGACTAAGTTGCAAATATCGCCGCTAGCGAATGACGATTTGCTTTCAATTAAGGAGTATATCGAACAAGAATTGGGCAATCCCACGGCAGCAACAAGCACAATTGCAAAAATCATCAAAAGCTTAAAAATGCTCACGACTTTCCCGTTATCCGGAGTTCTTCTGTCAAGCACCATAGACATTGAAACCGATTATAGGTTTGTAGTAAGTAGAAATTACATTTCATTTTACCGCTATATTGACGACACTGTTTTCGTTAATCGAGTCCTATATGCAAAACGAGACTACGTAAAAATCTTGTTTGGAGATATCGAAGAATAAAACTGAAATATTTGTTGCCGCTTAGGTAGCCACCGCCGCCCTGCAATACTCAACGTAGGGCGGTTTTGTCAACCGAGATAACCGAAAAACCAGCACACTCAACGGCACAACAGTAGGCTCGACGGCAAAAAGAAAAGCGACGGAATGTCATACGACTTCACCTACACCCCGTTCCGCCAGTTAGCATCAATCGGGGTGAGAAATCTGCCCACCCCACTCGTTAATTATGGTTACAAAGATGGCAATGACAAGTTGAAAAATATAACCTATGCGAATGGTCAACGCATGGAGTTGGTGTACAACCCGCTGGGTCATATTCTCCCGGAACGTTGGTATATCAACGAAAACCAAAGCTCTCTCAACGCCTATTACATGTATTCATACGATTCGCAAGGAAATATTGTCAAAACCCTTGACTTTCAGGGGGAAAAAGAGTATACTTATACATACGAGGGCGAAAATATCGTGCGCGCGGTGGAAAATGATGTACTGATAACCACGTCGGCGCATAGCATCATTCGGCGCGATACTGTCAACACAATTTTCTATACATATGATGGCGATGGGCAGCTGATTCGCAAGAGAATTGTCAACTCAGAGGGTGCGGAATTTGTGTATAATTTCACCCATTCCGAGGACGGAAATGTGACGTCAAGCTTCCGAATCGGCGAGCAAAATGTGGTTTCGCATAGCCGAAATGACAGTTTTGGCAGAAAAATCTTTGATGAATTGCAGCTTGGACGAGGGTTTTTGTCAAGGCAGTTCGCGTATCACGAGGGTGATTATACGGAAAATCACGTCGAGAATAGCAGGCTGAGGTCGTCGCCGGTGACCGAATTGGTCAGCATGATTACGTTGACAGGCGGACGTACGATTGCCTATGAATATGATGCGGAAGACAGAATTACCAAGGTTTCCGATAGTGTGGACGGCGTGACGACGTATGAATATGACACGTTGGGACAGCTTGTTTCGGAGAATGGTGCGCGGATTACGTACGATAATTTCGGGAACATTTTGAGCAAAAATGGTGCGATATATCGCTACGAAACCCAGTGGCGCGACCGCCTGATGACCTTTGGTGGGCGACTGATTACGTACGACCAAAACGGCAATCCGACGAATTATCTCGGCACCCCGGTCACATGGGAAAAGGGTCGCCAAATGCGGTCATTTGGGGACGTCCAATTCACCTACAATGCAAGCGGAATCCGCACATCCAAGCAGGTTGGAAGCATCAGATTTGACTATATGCTCGAGGGTACGCAAATTCTGAGAAAATCGTGGATTGGTCACACATTAACGCCATTGTATGACAACGAAAACAGCGTTTGCGGAATCATTTTCAACGAAAATACATACTATTTCCATAAGAATCTGCAAGGCGATGTGGTCGCTATTGCGGATGAAACAGGCAGTGTAGTTGCCAATTACAAATACGATGCCTGGGGCGTTCCGACGATAGTTTCGGATACATCCGGTGAGAATATCGCAGGTGTGAATCCGTTTAGATATCGTGGGTATTATTACGATACGCAGACTAAATTGTATTATTTGCAGAGCAGATATTATGACCCGGTTGTTGGTAGATTTATCAATGCGGATGATGTTTTCATATTGCCAACGTTAGCACAGTTTGGTGTAGTCGGAGCTAATATCTTTGCATATTGTAACAACAATCCCGTGAATTATATCGATAACGATGGTTGTATGACAGATGTTTTGAGGCAAGCAAAAGAATTTGCTTTGCAAAACATAATGAATCCCCTTGGCTGGGGAGTAGGAGTTATTGTTGTAGGTGTTCTTATATGGCAAGCCGCCAACAACAGAAATGTCCCACCGCCGGTTGTACCACGAAATTTCAGAGATACATGGAATCGACAATCAAATGCAGCGATAACTGCATTTAGCAACGGCTTGTCAAGAATTGATGGAATGACCAATTTGGTAAATAACCTTGCAAATTCTGCACGTCAAGTTGCGAATGCAATAAGGGATAGTTTCGCAAGGGCGACAAGAACAACAACTGGCAAACAAAATCATCATATAGTGGCACGAAATGCAGCTCCGGCAAGGCCGGCCCGATTAATAGTGCAAGAGTTGTTACCACGCGGAACGGAATATCCAAAAAAATTTATAAGAATCAAACGAGGTCTTCACGCAAGAATTCATGCTCCCGGAATACGTGAAATCTATTACGCTTGGGTTAATGCGGCTATAGGTGCTGCCAATATCGCTTGGACATTTCCAGGTGCTAGACAAAATGCTTGGAGTACAACGGTCACTCGAAGAAGAAACGATGTTAAATCTGCTTTAGGAGCGCTACGAACTACTATTGCAGCATGGGATAGAATTGCGCCATTCTAAGCAAACATTTAAGGGGAAAAACAATATGGATTTAGAATTGTACATCTACGAAAAGATATTATCAATCGTTCAAGATTGGAATGCAGAGAGTATGTATGCAATTTCCTTTTTTGTGTATCAAAATGAGGCATTTGAATATAAAGGGGTTTCCAATTTTCCTGAATTTCATGTTGGCTATTGGACAAAAGAGGATTATTATTATCCATTCCCAGAAAGATGGGGGGATGTAACAAGCCGAAATCCGGAAAGTGAATTTTATGTTATTATGCCAGAAGGTCAAGATGATTTTGGCAAAAAGAATACATCTGGATCTTATGAAGGTGCAGAGTTTTTGCTCAACTGGTATAGAGAAAACGGCATAACCAACGATGAAATTGCTCGCGAAGATGAAAGCAAGATGTACGATGAGAACTCGACATATATAGGTGAAGGACCGCCGGGTTTTCGTGCTCTACTAACAGCCATAACAAATGTTGCCCGAAGATTACAGCTTGAAGGAATAATTCCAAATAAGTTCGGAAAAATTCCGATTATTATTCATGATTTTGAGTATCCTTGGTATATTGAAGAAGCTATAAAAAATGCTAACCCAAATGGCGAAGCAGATGTCTTTTTAGCAGCGTTAAGCACCGGATTTTCAGAGTAGTAAGACACCCACCGCCCCGCGATACTCAACGTAGGGCGGTGGCTGTTTTGTCAGCGGAAATATTGTCAAAACCCTTGACTTTCAGGGGAAAAAAGAGTATACTTATACATACGAGGGCGAAAACATCGTGCGCGCGGTGGAGAACGATGTGCTGATAAGCGGTGCGTTTGTCATAAATCGCGATACTGTCAACACAATTTTCTATACATATGATGGTGATGGGCAGCTGATTCGCAAGAGAATTGTCAACTCCGAGGGTGCGGAATTTGTGTATAATTTCACGCATAGTGAAGATGGAAATGTTACTTCGTCGTTCAGAGTCGGCGAGCAAAATGTTGTTTCACATAGCCGAAATGACAGTTTCGGACGCAAGATTTTCGATGAATTGCAGCTTGGGCGAGGATTTTTGTCGAGGCAATTCGCGTATCACGAGGGTGATTATACGGATTCGCATGTTGAGAATAGCAGGTTGAGGTCGAGTCCTGTGACGGAGTTGGTCAGCATGATTACGTTGACCGGTGGTCGAACGATTGGCTACGAATATGACGCGGAGGACAGAATTACCAAGGTTTCCGATAGTGTCGATGGTGTCACGACATACGAATATGATGCGCTCGGACAGCTGGTTTCGGAAAATGGCGCGCGGATTACATACGATAATTTCGGCAACATTTTGAGCAAAAATGGCGCGACATATCGGTACGAAACCCAGTGGCGCGACAGACTGATGACCTTTGGTGGCAGGTTGATTACATACGACCAGAATGGCAATCCGGTCAACTATTTGGGAACGCCGGTTACGTGGGAAAAAGGTCGACAGCTGAGGTCGTTCGGTGATGTCCAATTCACCTACAATGATTGTTTACAATAAGCGCACGAAGCTTAACTCCTTAATCCAATAATTTTTTGAAGTACAATTGCTTGAAAGTAATAGGGCAATTATAATGTATTTGCCCTATTACAAAAATAATTGAATCAAGGTTGAAATTATATGAAAAAATCATTGCAAGTATTAAGTACGGACAGTAAACTCATAGTTAAATTTCCGCCCAGAACTAGAGCAATATTATTTCATGTTTTTATTCTATCTCTTTTGTTGATAATGACGCTTGCTTCAATTATTGTTTTATTTGTTGATAGTGAGCTATTTTTAGAATATGGTTTTTGGGGAATTATGTTTTTATGCATAGTATCGATGCCAATTTGCATTTTCAGTTTTTTTATGCTATATAAACGAAATTTAACAATAGATAAAAATACGAATATGCTAAGCTACTTTTCATATTTTTACCGAAATGTGAATTTGCATGCGATAACCATAGTGAAGCCTATGCATAATGTGAATGCAATTGGATTTGCAATTGATGAATATTTCTTAGAAATTATGTTTTCAAATAACTCAGCAACGAAATACTTGAAAATTAAAACTCAGTCAAACGCGCAAAGTGAAGAATTAAAGAGCATTATTGAAGAATTAATGAAGAAGCACCCCATCGCATAAACAATACTACCGCCCCACGCACTCGACGTAGGGCGGTGGTGGTTTCGCATAGTCGAAATGACAGTTTTGGGCGTAAGGTTTCAAATCCGAAAATAAAGAAAACCAGCTATCCATGCGGGTTTTTGTGCTATGTACTTTGAAGAGATGACTTTGTGTTCTTCTGATAAGAGTATAAAAAAATGAAACTGCAATAAAACAGGGTTTGCACGAGACAACCCCTGTTTTATTCGAGTGCATAGGCACTTTATTCGTCTGATGAAAAAGATGCACATCAAGTGACTGCAACAAAAAAGGACTTGCGCTAAACAAGTCCTGATTTTTCGTGTCGCGTTGCGACTGAAACGAACAATAACAAGGGGCATAAATAAATCCCCGTAAATGCGGGTTCGTACTGGATAAGCGATGTTTACAGCAAAGACTTACCTTGACCATTATACTTGATGCAGCGAAAAAATGCTCAAGGCTATTGACAATCTGCGTCTTTAGTGATAAAATTAGAGTGTTCAAATTTTAATTAGGATTCGGCATGGCATAATTTCCGAGCAGTACAAAGACGAGTATCAAGAGTTCTAGTTCCCGGATGGTTTTTGGCATGGTATAATCAACGTTGGAGTCTTAAACCACGCCGATATGTTCTAGTTCCCGGATGGTTTTTGGCATGGTATAATAGTTACGCATCACTTGCGTTGCCTCTATTCGTTCTAGTTCCCGGATGGTTTTTGGCATGGTATAATCTCCAACTTCAAACGTCACTTTATATGTGCGTTCTAGTTCCCGGATGGTTTTTGGCATGGTATAATTGGTCATCGAGTGATTGTTTGCTTTGGTTAGTTCTAGTTCCCGGATGGTTTTTGGCATGGTATAATAGTCATTGCGCAAAGTATGCGCTCGTGCGAGTTCTAGTTCCCGGATGGTTTTTGGCATGGTATAATTGCTCTCTGATTTTTTTGTCGAGTTCATCCGTTCTAGTTCCCGGATGGTTTTTGGCATGGTATAATTTGCACATAATAGTACACTCCTTGATGTTAGTTCTAGTTCCCGGATGGTTTTTGGCATGGTATAATATAAATCCTAACCGCCCTTTCGGTCGTATGGTTCTAGTTCCCGGATGGTTTTTGGCATGGTATAATCGAAATCTTCGGGGGACGGAGAATCAGGAAGTTCTAGTTCCCGGATGGTTTTTGGCATGGTATAATATCAACGAATTGTACAAATATATTCATAATGTTCTAGTTCCCGGATGGTTTTTGGCATGGTATAATATATTGTCCCTCGGGCAATAACATATGTCTGTTCTAGTTCCCGGATGGTTTTTGGCATGGTATAATATACACCCCGCAAATAGCTTGTAATTCCAACGAATTCGAGCGTTTGCGGGGTGTATTATTTGAGTTTGTACGGCGTTAAAATGCCATACAAACTTATTTTTTAGAAAATCGAGAGTTGCTCCGTCTGAAATTCGGCATCACATGCCGTCAGCTTGCCGACCAAAATTTCCATGCTTTCGTACTGTTTCTCAGTTATCACGAGCAATCGCACACATCCGTTGTCGGGCGTGTTGCTATACAGCCGCTTTTTGTGCTTTTCCACGGCATCAAGTCCGTTGCACACGCGCGCATATAGCGAAAACTGCATCATGTGATAGCCATCTTTCAGCAAAAAGTTGCGAAATTGTGTAGCAACGCGTCTTTGCGCTTTGGTCGTCACGGGCAAATCGAAAAATACTATGATTCTCATAAATTTGTTCATACTCACTCATATTTGTGCATTTGTAATTCGATAAGTTTGGGCAGTGCAAGCTGTTTTCCGCGACCAAAGCAGATGGCAGAGAAACTTTGCACGCTTAATTCAATGGCTCGTGAAACAGTATACTTCCTCCCGCCAAGCTCGATGTCGTAGTTAATCAAGTTGACAAGCTGTCTTTTCACTTCTGGCGTCAAAATATTATCTCGCGCTGCGTGTCGTGCGGTATGTAGGTCTACAATTTGGCGATACGGCTCGATGAAGTCGTCCGCCAAATTGAATTGATTCAACGTCGAGTGGTGCTGTATGCCAAACATCGGCAAAAAGCCATACGCCGCAATATGTCTAGCAACGCAGCCACGAATGATGGCATAGCCATAATTCAGCCATGAGTTGCGCTCGTCACTCGGGTCACTTCGCACAAAGCCACTCCCGAAAAGCGCGGGGAAGTACTCTGCGGCAGCGTGACCCTCGACATAGCCAGAGTCGCCAGACTGCACTGTCCGCGCAAGACTTGCTAACTTCGACGCAGCAGAGTCATTGCCGCCAAGAGCAAGTGCGGCGGCTTGATTGCTAATCTTCGCTGTGACAATGCTCTTCCACATTTGCTTTTTCGACGGCACTGACAAGTCCAGTTGATTTTGCGCAACCTCAAGTGCCCGCGAGTGCTGTGAAAATGGTGTCAGCAGTGCGCATGGCATATGCTGCTCATCGCAGATGAACACAGCCACATTATCTTGCGCAAGAGCCGCAAGGAGTGCGGTGGACACGATAGTCTGACGACTTTCGATAACAATCGTGTCCACATCTTCTATGGGCATAGTCGCATCGGCTTTTTCCGTCTTAATGCGAATTTGCTTGTTTTCAAGTGACAGTCGAGCCTCGTTTTGAATGATGATGTTGCGATATGGCATATCATTCACCTGCCTTTTTACCGAACGTTTGCCGCGGCTCGAAACCAATCAGCGACTTGTTGCCGAGAACGTCGACTTCCCATTTTTCGAGAGTGACAAGTGTTTTGACGCCGATTTTGTTTTTATAGCTATTATCGTGATTGATGAAAGAAATTTGCCCTAAAGCTATATCGCAACCCTTGTAATAAACGAAGTGCCCGCCGTCGTACATCTCGTCGGTTAGTGGACTTTTGTTCGGCAATGAGCCTTTATCGTGAGCTCTGCTAAACTCCATTGGCTTTTTGCCTTTGATGTATATCAAATCATTCGAGTAAAGGGAGAACAGAAAATCTCCGTCTTTCATTTCTGCCCAATCTTCGTATGACTTAGCGGCGACAATCGCCTTGTTAGGCAGCGTGTTTTTCAGAGTATCCGCGACATAAATCGGCACGAGATAATACCCGCCGCCTTTGCCATCGACATAGAACACATCGGTGCGGACGATACTGCTGTTGTCCGCCTTGCCCTTGCCGTCGTGAACGTCTACGTTCAGCGTACTCTTCTCTTCGATTTTCACCTTTTTGACACGAGTTTTGGTCAAGCCGTCTTTGGCTACTTTGAAAAATGGCTGGTCAAAGGCTTTTTTAGCGTCACCATCAAATTCAATCAAGCGTTCCTTAAGTGCTTGTTCTAATCCGGGGTCGTTGCCGCCATAGAATCCATCGATTTCGCCGTCCTTGTTTAGCTTGAGGTCAGTAAGCGCGACTTTTTTGAGTAGTTTGCCATCAGAGGAGATGCCTTTGATGGTTTCTTTGTGAGCTTCGCCAGTCACTTTGCGTCTCGGCATACGCGAAACGATTGTGCCGTGTGTTACTTCGCCGTTCACGTCAATCGCCGTCTTGCCAACTTCGTTGATTTTACCGAAAAGTCGGTCACGGAAACCCTCGAACGGCTCGGGGAAACGCTCGCTCACTTCGCCAGTCGCAGTACCAATCACAAGTTCTTTGTCCTCGGACGGCGTGTACTTGGTCTCTCTACGCCGATAGTAGCTGCTCAACTTATTTATCATGGTCAGCTCGTTGATATCACCCTGCGTTGTGCAAGCGACAACGCAAGCATCGATGGCATGGTGCAGGTCTCCATCCTCGCGCACCTTGGATAGCCCCCACCTGCTGCGGAGCATTGCGGTCACAGCACCATTCACAGCGGTGACGTGACGCTTTTTGTTAGTGTTGAAGTCGGAAAAAGCGAGATGCTTCGACAGATATCTGTATACAAACGCCGAAGTGGTACGTGTATCTTGCAAATTGCGCTGTTTGAACGTGTTTATATCGTCGTCGGTGATTTCTTCTTTGAGCAGAAAGTTCTTTTTCGCTTTTCGAATGGCAGTAGTTGCGCCAACACGCACCTTGAAATCTTCACGTTTTTGTCCTGTGAGATACTGCAACGGCAAGCGCGCGCCTTTGTTGCGATTTTCGACAGCGGTTACTAGCACTTTGTTATTGTATGTATCGTTGAACGAGATACTATACGGCACGATGTGGTCGATGTCGGCAACGCCAGTCTTAAACAAATCTTCTCGTGGTATCGCCGCGGCAGAATACATGCAGCGACCATCTTGTTCTTGCCATAACCGCAGCTTGACAATGTCAAGACCACGCGGAGCTGTCTGCCCATCCGTATCAATCAATTCGTTGCGGATGCGCTCGTTTCGAGCTTGATTCTCTTTCATGTCTTTTTCGGCTTTGTTGCGGTTATCCCTAGTCTGCGACATGTCGCGAGCAAGCTCGATATTGATGAAAATTGGACTTGTCCCCATTTGGCGAATGATGGCGTTGACCACTTTGCCCGTCTGCGAGATTGCTCGCTTGGCAACTGGACTGGTGATGGTGTTATCGGCGGCTCGTGCAAGTTTTTGCAGCGATAGTGTGAACTGCTCGTGGCCTTTGTCGTCACCTTTGAAGTTAATTCCAGCCGCATCGCAAGCCTTGTCATATGTCATGCCATCTTCCAAGTGAGGAACAAGCATATCGAGAGCTTTGATGGAAAGGTTACTGAATCTTGAAAAATTGATACCAGCATCAAGGAGTGCTTGAATGTCGCATTCATCTATGCCAATGGCTTGCACCTCGGAGCGCAATCTGTCTTCATTCTTATACAGCGAGAATACCCGAGCTACGCTGTTCCGCCGCTCATTTGTCCAAGTAGAAATTCTATTTTTCTCCACTTTGTCCAATGCTTTTCGCATTTCGTGGTATGATTTTAGACAGCCGAGCTTGGTGCTTTTCTCGACCGCATCGTCACCTTTGCCATTTTCATAGCGCACAAGGTTGAATTTACCGCCCTCCATGCCCAGCTCCTTGCGGATTTTAGCAAAGTTTAGCCCTTCCGAGGTGTGCGCTAATTCTATGAGCATCTTTTTTTGATAATCCTCTAGCGGCGTAGCCTTGCCGCCGACTTCAATGCGAAGATGGTTGATTTTTTGCAGCAAATCAGAATATTCGAATGAGTAGGCGGCTTTCGGCGCACGTTTTTCTTCGGGGAAGTGCGTACAATAGCCCACCATCTTGTCAAAGTCGACTTTGTATTTACTCACTCCGCTCGGACCCTCGTCAAAAGAGCGTTGACTGAGGAGAATTTTGAGAAATTTCTCCTCAAACTCTTCACTGCACAAAGCATTGCTCTTTTCACGCTGTGATGAGAATATCGCCTTTGCCTCTGCTTCAACCATGTCGCGGGAAACTGTGTTTTTATAGCTCTCGCCCTTGTTGCGCTTTTCCTCGCTGTACGTTTCGTCTTTGTGTAGCATCTCGCCCACACTACGATAGCCCTTCTCTAACATGAGCGAAGCGTTAGCAGAAACTGCCTTCAAAAGCACACCGTCCTCTTTGCTTGCGCCCGATTTCCTATTCGAGCGAAAACCACGGCGCTGAGAGAGATGAATCAGCACTTTCGCAAGTTCCTCGTTAGTCAAAATGCGGTCAAGTGCAGCTGTTCGCAGCGCATAAACATCCATAGCTTCGCCGTCGTACAATGTTTCCAATTGCGACGATGTCACCAGTCCACTGGAAGTGATTAATCCGCGGATTCTTTGTTTCCTCAATGCGCGACGGCGCAATCGGCGACGCATTCCGCGCGCTTCGCGACGTCCCTTTGCGAGAGGTTCACCCGTTTTCGGCACTTCCGCAACATCAAAAATGCGCGAGCCAGCATGAAGTATTTTTATAGGCTCATCGTGTTCGTCAAGCTCCATAACCGCAAAACCAACCGAGCCAATCCCGATATCAAGACCAATGTTGTAACGCATAATTTTCGCTCCAAAGTTTGAATTTTCTTCAAAAAAGCAGATAACGCCCTGCATATAGCAGAGCGTTAGAGCTGCACGGTCTACTAGATTTGCTAGTAACCTTATCCTAGTAACCGAATAGCTTTTGGCATGGTATACCTAAAAACCACGTTCAGTATAACATAACTTTATCAATTTGTCAATATTTTTGTCGAGCTTTGTAATGTTTTTCGCTAGACAGACAGAGTGAATTCTAAAATCCGCAAAGATAAATTTGAGCAAACTACAAAACAAGTCAGCAATATATAAGTAGAGGGTCTTTGACAATAGAATGACCGTCCGATACAGATACTGCGCCACGACCAAAAGCGAGCGCACCAATGAGGGCAAACACGCCGCAGAAAGGTTGGGGCAGGAACGTGTATCGGGTCAAGCGGCGAAGTGACTAATGTCCGAAAAAAGTCATGTGTAAATCTCAGAAATCTCAGCAAGCACTGTATTTGTATAAACAAATACCTCGTTAGGGGGCAAAGCCCCCTAAAACCCCCGAAAGGATTACGCTAATGCGAAAAAAAAATAGGAAAATTGATTTATCTTAATGAACAAGAAGCTCATACGTTATCGACCCAAGCTATAAGAGCTGGCTTGACCGAATCTGCTTTAGTCCGAATGCTAATCAAAGGCTACTTGCCCAAAGAAAGACCCGATGTGCGATATTACGATGTAATGCGTCAGCTCATCGGACTGTGCAACAACGTCCATCAGCTCGCACGAAAAGCCATAAACGCGACCCCGATGAGCCGAAACGGTGGATTGTGGATGAAGATGCTGCAACAATTGTGCGGCGCATTTTCCAAATGCGACTTGGTGGGATGAGTGTCCACGACATCGGACTGACGCTAAAACGCGAAAAAACCCTCACTCCAGCTGCGTATGCTGCGGAGAAAGGATACAAAAATCCTGCGAGAAAGACTCGCCGAGGCGAGTATTTTTGGGACACAAATACTATCCGCCAAATACTGCTCAATCGCTCTTATAACGGCGATGTGGTCAACTTCCGAACCTACTCAAAGTCGTACAAGCTGAAAACAAGATTGCAAAATCCCGAAGAAAATTGGGAAGTCCATGAGGGCGTTCACGATGCAATTGTCGAGCAGCAAGTGTTCGATGATGTGCAAAAAACTTTCGGTGACACCAAGTATCGCAAGCCGAAATTCATCGAGAAAAATCTGTTTGCTGGCTTCTTGCGATGCTCTGATTGCGGTGCAAATCTCAACTACAAGTACACTCACGATAATCCCGACAACCATTATTTTTCGTGCCGCAACAAGCGCGCGAATAATGGACTGTGCGCCAAGACGCACCACATTCGAGTGGATGCAATCACGCAAATTTTGATACAGCATCTTGCGAATATCATGCAGTTTGCGTCCATGTTCGAGGATGAGTTTGTGAAAATCGTGGTGGACGAGTATTATAAATTGGTGCAGCTTCAGCAACGCAAAAATCAGATTGCGTTGCACGAGGCGATGGCACGGGAAAAGCAGCTTGACATTCTGTATGAGAAAGTCTACGAAGACCAAGCTCTCGGCAAGTTGAGCGAAGAGCGGTTCATGAAACTTTCGGCAAAGTATGAGGACGAGCAGTCGGCACTCAAGCAGAACATCAAGCACTTGCGGAGTGTGGTTGAGCAGGAATCTGCGCATGAGATGAATGCGGATGGCTTTTTGAAGTTGGTGCGCAAGTATACTCGAATTGAGGAGCTTACTCCGCAGATTTTGCGAGAGTTTGTGGACAGGATTGTCGTGCATCACAAGGAGCAGCTGCACGGGCAGGCGGTTCAGCGAGTGGAGATTTGCTATCGGTTCATCGGGTATGTTGAGTTGCCCGAGATGGGTGAGCAAAAGCAAACTCTACAGCGGGCGTTCGGCAGGGAGAGAGGGCGAATGGTGGGGTGATTACACTCCGACAATGACAAAAAAATAACCATAAGAAGCTATGCCCCTTATGGTTATTTACACTGGTGCGGATAACTGGACTTGAACCAGCACGAGATTGCTCCCACCAGCCCCTCAAGCTGGCGTGTCTGCCATTCCACCATATCCGCATATGACGAAACAATACATCTGACATATATTATACATCATTGCTCGGCAAATGTCAAGAGAATATTTTCAACAAAATTTTGGCATACTGTGTCAAGTGCTATATAAGCTATCGGAGGTTGAAATGTTCACACTTGCTGCACGTACTCTTATTATATACATTATTCTCATTGGTGGATTGCGCTTTATGGGCAAGCGCCAAGTCGGACAGCTGCAGGTATCCGAACTGGTTGTCACGCTTCTGCTCTCGGAAATCGCCGCAATTCCCATCGCAGACAGCAATATTCCACTGATTTTCTCTATTGTACCGGTCCTGCTGCTGCTCTCTTTCGAAGTTATCATACCGTTTTTTACAAGTCGCAGTGCAAAACTCAATCGATTTGTTTCAGGCTCGCCTAGTTTGATCATCAAAAAAGGTGTATTGGATCAGCGAGAAATGTTTAATCTCCGCCTAAATGTCGAGGAAGTGCTTGCCGAGTTACGACAAAAGAATATCACGGATATAGCCGATGTTGAATACGCTATCCTCGAGCAAAACGGTCAGCTGAGTGTCATCCCACGTACAGGAGCACAGCCTGTGACATTGGATGATATGCAACTTGAAGCAAAAAAACACGGATTTGCTCACCCTATTGTTGTATGTGGGCAAGTTAACAAGGACAGCTTGTCAACTTTGGGATACGATCAAACTTGGTTACATCAAATCCTTGCTGAAAAGAGTTTGCTAGTCGAAGATCTACTACTTTACACCATGGATGACTGCGGAAATGAAACTATTATTGAACGTGCAAAGGAGACCTCATGCGCTCACTCTTCATCAGCATCATAATTATAGTAGGAATCAGCCTGCTGATTTTCGCCGACGTAATTTACGTCACCCGAGCCATTGACCAAGTCACGCGTGCCGTTCATGCTACGGTGTCTGTCGAAGAGTTCGAAGAATATGATCTCGAAGAAATACTTGCGCAAGTCGGGTATGTCGAAGAAATGTGGCGAAAACACAGACCATTAATTATACTTGCCGTAAACAGGCAATATATTATCTTGGTAGATACTCTGCTCGCTAATATTCGCAGTAATGTACGGGCAGATGATGCTCAGAATTATGCAGTCAATCGCGGAGCGCTACTAATCGCACTGCACAATATCCGTCAAATTGAAGGATTTACTCTTGAAGGAATTGTGTAATTGTATAATTGTAAAGTTAAATCCCGAACGTGACTGCGTATAATCACGTTCGGGAAATTAGTGATTATAATTACGGAACTATAGCCTCCAGTAACGGTATCCCAATACCTCAGCCATATCTTTATTGAATATACTTTTAACATCAATGATAACTCGTTCATTGTTTGGGAAGTCACCAAACATTTCGCTTATTTGCTGCATGTTCATATCACTAAATTCGTCATGTGCAACCGCAAAAATTACGCAATCCATATTTTTCACATCAGCAAAAGGCGTTAGTTTTAAACCAAACTCCTGAGTTGCATCCTCTGGCGACGCTTGAGGATCGACTACAGTTGGCTCAATACCGTATCCGCGTAAATTTTCGATGAGATCCATGACTTTAGAATTGCGCAGATCAGGACAGTTCTCTTTGAATGTCAAGCCTAAAATTGCAACTTTCGCTTGCTTTACTATTTTATTAGCCAAGACAAGTTGTTTTATGGCAGCATCGGCGATAAATCCGCTCACTTTTTCATTTACACGACGACCGGTTAGAATAAGCAAACTATGAGTGCCGAGCTTTTCAGCTTCGTATATAAAATAATATGGGTCCACACCAATACAATGCCCGCCAACCAATCCGGGTGAAAATCCTAGCGCGTTCCATTTTGTGTTCATCGCCGCCAAAACTTCAGATGTGTCTATCTCCATTTTGTCAAACACCATTGCAAGCTCATTCATAAAGGCGATATTAACGTCGCGCTGGGCGTTTTCCACGACTTTTGCAGCTTCGGCAACTTTTATACTACTGGCTTTGTGAACTCCAGCTTTTATTATCAATTCATATATTTTTGCGATTTCATTGGTCACTTCGGGATTAGTTCCTGCAACTATTTTCACAATAGTTTCTAAACGATGCACCAAATCTCCCGGATTTATTCTTTCAGGAGAATACCCTACGGCAAAGTCAACTCCAAATCTTAGACCAGATTCTTTTTCTAGTATAGGTATACAGATATCCTCTGTTACTCCGGGGTAAACGGTTGATTCGTATACAACAACACTGCCGCGCGAGAGATTTCTCGCTACCAGTTTGCTAGCTTGAGTAACATACGTTAAATCCGGAGTGTTATCACTGGCTATAGGCGTAGGAACTGCTACAACTATAAGGTTCGACTTGCGCAATTTTGTTTCATCTGTAGTAAAATCTACAGAACATGCGGCGACTCCGGCATCACCTACTTCTTTTGTCGGGTCTATGCCTCTTTTATATGTCTCGACTTTTTCGATGTTAACATCGAATCCGATAGTATCAACTTTACTTGAAAAAGCGACGGCTAATGGTAATCCAACATAACCAAGCCCGACTACTGCCAACTTTGTTTCTTTGTTTATAAGTCTATTATAAACTCCCATTATATCTTTTCCTCTTTCATTTTTTCTTGTTCCCCAACCATCATTTTTTATAGTAACCGCTGCATGAATTCGTGTGATGAATAAAGATATTCCATATACGAATGAGTGAATTGGCGAAAATAAAAATCTCAACGGCTTATAAGGTAGATAGAATACATTTTGAATATATATTACAAATATAAAAAATAGGACTTTGTCGTATACATCTATATAAAAATTACCGGCAATTATAGTAGCTACAATAGTAATGATTAAAGCGATCAGCCACAAATATACGTCTGCAAAAGTCCAAAGCATGAATAGTGGTTTGCGCGGGAACATATCTCGTATTGCTTCAAGACTTCCTATATAACCCGAGCGTTGCCATCGTCGACGCTGCTTCTGGAACGTTTTCCATTTTTCCGGAACAAGAGTTTCGCAATATGCCGTACTTTGATAATAGATTTTGCCGCCTTCCAACCTAGAAAAAGCAGTAATGGAACGATCGTCTCCCGAGGTAACTGTTATACCGAACAGTTGAGACTTCTCTAAATCATCCAAATGTTGCATAACAAAGTCTTTTTTGTGCAAACTAAATGCACCACTACAAATTATCACATCGCCGGTAACAGACTGTGACGCACGTCCCAACTGAAAAGCGCTAAAATAGGATACAGATTGTATCGTCGCAAGAAAGCCTTTTCTTCTATTCAAAACACCGATGTTTCCAACCACGGAAGAAGTTTTTTTCTTTTCGAAAGGACGTAGAAGTTCGGTTAGTGCATCAGACAGTATTTCGATATCTGAATCAAGAAGGAGAAAATAATCACCGGTCGCTCGTTTGAATCCATCTATTAGCACATAGCGTTTCCCTCGATTCTCGTTGAATCTGATAATTTGAAAACGCGGCGAACTGGGAAGCTTTTCATGTTCCTCTGCGAAAGATTTGGCTACTTGATATGCTAGTGTTTCATCACTGCCATCGTCTAAAAATAATATCTCGTGAACAGGGTAGTCGAGAGACAGTATATTTTCAAGTATAGCTACTACGGAACTCGGATTTTCGTTGAAACATGTCAATATGACGGAGACTTTATAATCTTTGGTCAATTCCAATTTGCAAGGATAATAAAACAGGGTTAAAGCATGCTTTATCAACAAATAAAACAGCATTATCCCACCCAACAAATACCAATACGCAGACCTGTCTGTAAACTGCCATATTGCATATATAAAAATAACAATCAAAAAGATGCTCAATAGTTTGCCGGTCAGAGAATGAGCCCGATTGGTTCGTTTTACTTCTTTGGGGCTAATTCGGTCAGATTTATTGACGTCACGATACCTAATATATAGAGGATGTAATTCGCTTTGATCTTGTTCCATTTTAGCCTCTCAAGAGTGGTTTGCCTTAATTTATGATTTGAAGGTTTGTATTATTATTTACACAGTATTGATACGCATACGTGTTTGTTTATTGCTATTTTTACAAAAAGCGACAATTATCTATTAAAATAATGACGATAATCATTACATTGGATAATTTGGTAAGTGTCAACTAACATTGGATGACTGTGTGGTCATCATTATGAAAACCATATATATGGTAAGCTCAAGTTTACAAACAATTATATTACATACGCAAGCCATTATCATAAAAAAGCGACCCTACGTATTTACTACAATACGTAGGGTCAATGATTTGTATTAAAGTTGATTTGGATGCTTACTGTAAAAGTCTACACGCGGTTCAAGGAATTTCATTGCTACGCCAACTTCAAGAAAGAAGTTCAGCGATTCAAAGATGTACTCCCAGCTCCAAATGCGCTCGTCTGAGCGTAGATAATCGCGTATATTCTCGCAGCTCGACGGAGTGATCGGGTGCAGCAGCGTTAAAGCGGTGCGAATGACGTGGAAAGTATCGATGATTAGTTGGTTGATTTCGTCGAAATTTTCGCTTTTCGAGCGAGCAGCCCAGTCTTTGTTGGCGTTGCGTAGATAAATGTTGAGCAAGTCGAAAATCTTGTCAAACTGCAACAACGACATGGCTTTTTCATATGCGAGCACGACTTCTTTGGCGGCAGCGATGACAGATTCACCGATTTCGCCGACGGGAAGTGTGCTTCCGCCTTGCTTTTGCATAGTGTAAAAACACGAGCGAACCAGTCGATTGAAGACATTGGTGAGCAAATTGCCCTCATTGAGCACCGGGTCAAACTCGGTGCTGCCGAGGAATGCAGCTGGTGAGAATCCAACGCTGCGCTCAGCAAGACTGGCGTTCATGAAGTGAATGCGTAACTGGTCGGACGTGTAGTGGTCGAGCAATTCATCAGCAATCGGGGGCTTGATTTCACCGCTGCTCGAAGCCTTGCTTTTACCATACAGCATATGATGTACAGGCACAATCGTGGTCATGGGCAGGTCACCCATTGCATGCCATAATCCGCGCTGTGCAATGGCGTAAAAGTAGATGTTGTCCTCTCCGATGAACTGATATACTCGCGAATCAGATGATTTCCACCACTCGTGCCAATCTCCGCCGTCGCTGAGTGCCGTTTTTGTGAAGGAAATCGGTGCCCATAACGACTCGGGCCATACCCAAAACGTCAATCCATTCACCCCATCGGCAGACGGCACAGGCACGCCCCAGTCCAGGTTGCCCGAAATACGCAACGGGACAAGCG
>Ga0123355_10003815_pt1 | contig 21803 bp, 13 predicted proteins | sample TergutEmb28metaG_3_FD_89872 | JGI IMG/M metagenome (GOLD analysis project Ga0123355, IMG submission 89872) | Embiratermes neotenicus P1 segment gut microbial communities from Petit-Saut dam, French Guiana - Emb289 P1 | ecosystem: Host-associated > Arthropoda: Insects > Digestive system > Gut ...
GGGGGTTTGTTTGTTTTGTTTCTGCGTTGGGGGGGGGGGGGGGGGGGGGGGGGGGGGACAAGTTTCTGAAGTTCTTCCTTTGGAACTTGCATTATGGGTAGGTTTCACAGTAGGATATCGGTTTATAAGTGGCAGACACTGTAAACTTTAGGCCGTACCGCCGCCCCATGGCTGCTTAAGGCTCCGAAGAGACAGACAATCGTCTCTCTGAAATGAGTTTGGAAGTAAGGTGACTGCAATCAAGTGAACTGTTGTGAGATTCATGCACAAAACTTGAGTTCTTGACATCGCCAAGGGTGACGCGAAATGTGTGCACATGTGGCTGTGTTGCGCGGAGGCGCCGACGTCCCACTACTTGTGGCCGCTAGCGTCTCGACGCCACTACTACAGCCGAGTGTCAGTCCCGCGGGTGGTGGTCGGGTTTATCGACCGCCACGCCCCCTGCTGGGGTGTCACCATGGCAACCAGTGAGTGTTTCCTTCCTTCCGGGAATCATCATCATCATCATCCCTCCCTCGCACAGTACACTAACACCCTTATCCCTTTACCTCCCTCCAACCCTCGACGACAATTTATCCAACCAACCCCCGACCTACACCTCCAAACACCCAAATACAATGAGTCCCCCGGGGGATGTCATATGTACAGAGTTAGAAGTACTTTAAACAACTCCCTCTCTCTTCAGCAAACTGATTCTGCGATTTAGAGATGACTAAAGAGCTGACAGAGTGGAGACTGACTAAACCGCGTAAGAATAAAATAGACGTGAATATTTCATTTAGTTTTGAAGTTGAAACGACTAGCTGCAGTGTCACGCGCTTCCAAATAAGAAAATTAAGTTTCCCTCTCTTTATTAAGCTCCATACCGTGAAGTAGTGTAGGAGAGTGGGGCCATACCTCTACACTTCGGCTACTTTCACCCTTGTACTCACTTTTTAGGATGCTGTGTAGAAGCTGGAGATAGTATAGGCGTGGTGGTTTTAGAAAATTCACTGCCTGTGACTGGAAAACAACTCCGAGTGTCCTGACCGTAGCGAGTCACTGTAATGACTGAGCTATCCCAGATGTACTCTTGGTATGAAGAGTTGTGTGTTAGCAGAAACCATCATGTCAACGGCGCTATTACCAGGATCCGACACTGGATATAATCCTGAACCACTTCTAGCCACCTCACGTCAGAGTCTGTTGCATTTTCCTAATATCTGTCTGAATATTATAGTCCCATCTGCTCCTTTGTCTTCCGAATGACGATGTATAAGCATGTTTTCCTATGCAATTTTTCATTCTCCCGCGCTACAAGTATATCTCATTCTAAATTCTATATTTAATTATTCCAACAGGATTTTTAATGCTGTAAAATATAATGCCCAGCAACGGATCACTGAACGAAGCAGTTGTAAACTTATAGCTCCTGCTAACGTCGTTACACAGGCATAGGCCGGCGAAATAAATTACGTTCCCTAAGTATTCCCAGAACTCTTCTTGTGGTTGTACTGAGGTAGACAGCCTCTGCTGTTGTAAGCGTAGTGGAATAGCTAAAGAAAATGACGGCCCTCACGCACAAAACACATTTTCCTTCCAGACGTAATAAAGGAACACTTGCACATGATTATGAGCAACTACGACTATGACAACCCAGTGATGTCATTGAAATACTGCCTCGTGATTGGTAGCTCCTGTCCACGCATACTGTTGTTCATTTGTCTGTTTTATTGATCTTAATATTTTGTTCTCGTGTATTATAGGCAGGCTTGTATAGCGACGGGCAATGATAAATGAAGGAGGTCAATTGTTACGTGTGAAAGGTGGCGTGTCGATCGACAAATCTTTTGTCACGTATCAGGATATCATAACTTTAAAGAATCGGAAACGTTAGTACTTGGGAATATAATAGTGTGATACATTGCAGCACAGAATACAAACTTTATTCATTCTTTTTATTTGCAGCATGACCTTTAATAACTTCAAGTTTTCTAGTTATGAAGGAAACTGCCTTTTGTGAACCGAGGAGGGTAGCCTGGCAGAAAATTACCCTTAAATTTAACTAATGTTGAAATACATCAATTGACATTTTTCTGTAATATATTGCCCTTAATAAGATACTTTCATAACAAGATTTCTTACAGTAGCCCTTAACACTGTCCACGCATTAAGACCTTAGTCTCAAGTACGGTAGTTTCTTCCTGCATTATTTCAAACCACTGTTTATTACACATTTCTTAGCTTCTCAAAGAAGGCTTCACATTCAGCTCATCACACAGACAATTATCGCTGCATTTACAATTCATTTACAAATTTCGTAACTTAAATATTAAGACACATTATTCCATCTTCCAATTTATGCTTCCGTTTAATTGATTTTTGCCAGTGAACACGTGGAAGTCTGTACCCTGGCCCCAAGTTTTCACCTGAATGGAAGTTTTATATTCTCACAAGTTTTCGTTGATATTTGGTAGAGTGTGTTATTTTATTAAACAGTTGTTTAATGGATGAAATTTTGTTATGGCATCGGCACTATTTCCCGGGGATAAAGCGGCCGGGGTCTGAATTTTCCCACTCCTTACATCTAGCTCCGCCTAATATGTCTTCATGGCATAACTGAAACAGGATTTTTTATCCATTGTGGTTTTTAACCGAGGGAAAGAAAACGAATTTTCTATATTACGACCAATTTTCGAAATTCGTAGATTTTATTGTGTAAAGTGATTGTACGTGTGTCTGATTTTAGTCAGAATTGGAACTGATTAATACATTTTGTGAAAACTTCTGTACGTCACATTTCCGATACATACATCCGTCTCTCTTCAAAAATAAACACTTTGGCAGGCAGGCAGGCACGGATATGCACAGTTGTCCATGGTATATGTGATAGTTTTGTCCTCTTTATATGCTTATGAACTTGTCTGCTCAGGTAATCTTCGTAGTCATGTTAATTCCATGATGTAGGAAATGTGTCTGCTCGGGGTTCATACTCCCTTCACTTTTTTGATCTTCCAACTTCTCTTCTTCCTGTTGCAGTATAATAGAGCGATTATTTTTCTATTCACGTATTATCCATTCATCACACATTTCCTGACCACCGGACTCTAAAGGCTATACTTCCATTTTCCACTAGTTACAAGCAATTCTTTTCATCCTCTCCCTTTTGTCACAGATTCAAACGGCCACTATTGTCCTAATTTATTTTACAGCCGTTTTCTCGTTGGCTGTCAACTCAGCCAGAGTAAGTTTTCTGTCCTGAGAATGTCATAGCTTGAACCATTATATTTTACCAGTGAGTATCCATAGTCGAGCGCCATCACCGTTCTCTGAAGCCACATCAATTATTGAAAAAAGAAGAAAAAACATGTTGGGGTTGAGAATGAAAATGAAGGCGAAAGATGGCAGCAGGGAGCTTGCATAAAGAAAACAACAGACGATCAATAATCCGTCTGAAGACATCCATAAGATGTCAGCCAATGATGACTAATATTTCATTCTATGTAGGATACTTTTTTATTTTCCCCCTTTTCGTTTTTTTAATGGTCGACTATTTTTCAATCTTCACCGCATGGAACATGCTGGGATATTCAATATTGTTCCAATATTAGGCGAGTTTCATGTGAAAGCTTTGATGCACGAATAGCTTAACACATTGCAAGGAATTTCCAAAATGTTTAAAGGAGAAATGTCTGTCACCTCTAATAGAGGTTTACTGCAATGCGAAGAATTCTCATCTATTTGTACAAAGTTACAAACGGGTTATAAATAGAGGTCAGGATTGCACACAACAAATATCTGTGTGACTGCCAATCTTATTAGCCATCAGGGTGCATGACGCAAAATTGTTATATACCAAGGTTTATTTCAAAAGAACCTTCTTATCCTGTAGACCCAATGTTTAGAACGGCTGTGAGAGGTTTTCACATTCACAGGACCGTTCATCGTGATATATTCTTATAATAAAACCAACGAGATGCACTAACTTCTCAAATTTATTTTTGGAATAAAATTCTATATGTTTCGGACAGTTTCTATATCCATCATCAGGAGTTTAGCACTGTACACACAGCAATGGTATATGTAATACAGGTTATGCTGACAGCTTGCGAGCAGGCTGTCAGCATAACTTGTATGTATTGCTGTGTGTACAGTGCTAAACTCCTGATGATGGACAGAGAAAGTCTCCGAAACATATAGAGTTTTATTCCGAAAATAAATTTGAGAAATTAGTGCATCTCGTTGGTTTTATTATAAGAATAATGCTCTGAGAGTTTTTTTTAGTTTACCTGGTTTTATGAGGCTTCCCTTGAAGAGCCTATAATTACTCAACGGTACAAATCATTCTCCGCTTTCATAAAACTGGGAATTCATTATCGTATTAACAAATCCCGACACTGAAAATTAGTGTAAATTGAGTGAAACCCCATATCTTCTCCTAAGAAACTTTTCCTACGTACACACCCTTTCACGCTGCTACTTTCCGAATGTTCTGTCCCTTTCGGGTTTTCTGCCAAAATTCTTCATCATTATTGTCTTCGATTTTCATAAACCTTAAGCCATGTGTTCGTTAATTAAAGCTCCGTGGTGATCATAATTACAAATTATACAGTAACTAAATTTATATTTTTTATATTCCTCTACTTACTGGCTATTAAGTCCCAATACCTTCCTCGTTTCATTTATTGTCAAACACAACAAATCGTGAGATCCCACGATGTAAGTGTAATTTAAGCAGTTTAAAATGAGTCTTCATAATCTAAGAAAAAACATATAGGTCACTACCTATTGTTTCCTTTTCGATAACTACGTGATACCTCGTCGGAGGAGCAGAGGAGAAATCTGTCACTGTTCAAACGCGGAATTTGTTTAGGCCTACAAATTTTATATACCTTCTTTTTTTTCAATTGGCTTTGTTGTTACAATGATGATTTACATAACACCACATAGAATATAATTAGCGATAACAAAAATCACGGATTGAAAAGTACGTGTAGATTCCGTTTTTTTCATCTTCTCACTTGTAAATTCGGCAGGCAGGAACTAAAGGGTATTACAAAAAACTTCAAACAAAATGGACGATCGACGATCTAGATTTAAATTAGGTAGAGTTTAAAAGTAAATACAGTAAGGCCGTGATGTCTGAATTCTCAGAATATACCTGAAGCAATTTTCAGGCATGTGTGTTTCATAAAGAAGAGAGGAACTGAGAAATTGTGCCTCTGATGTACTTGTGTGTGTTGTAAAGAAAGGATTGCGTAATGGGACAAATAAATGCAGCAAAAATTACGTATGCTCAGTTTTTATTTTTATCATCTAGTAGAAAGGAACAAAAACTATCGTCAAGGAGAGAATAACACTTATTTATAGTGATCTGGAAATGAATTTGCGCTTACCCTTATTTCAGCTGATTATGTATTTTTTGGCTTGCCATTACGAAGCCTAGGATTTATTCCCCGTGATTTCATGTGAGATTTGTGGTGGATGGAGTGACACTGTAGCAAGATTTTCTCCGAGTTTGTTCTGTTTTCACTTGTCAATTTCCCATCAATTATTGTCCCGCATTTACCCAATCTCGCCTCCTGAACTAAACAATAGTGTTTGCAAGGCAACCTAAAATTTGGCTAAAGAATCAGGCTTTAAATAGAGAGATCCGTCTCTGGTTTGACAGTTGTCTGCACAGGGCGAGGGATTTAAGACTCTCAACCAATAAATGATTGTAGACTTGAAGAAAGATTAGCTTATCTTTGTGAATAACCCTTCACAGGAACATGAAGAACCCCCACTTTTTGTGCTTTTCCTCTTATACTTTACATTTTTCTTGTTCTTTGTGTTCCAGTTTCACCGGCAACTCTGGAACAATTGTCTTTTGTACTTCTAGATAAGGAGCCCCTGGTTCATTGGTAATTGATGCGGCATATGACAGGAATTAAGCCCTGACCCCAGACCATACGTCAACTGGGAGCTAATAGGAACCCGGATCATTAAAAGATTTGGCCCAATGGTCCACTGAAATTGTAGCTGAATAGTCCCCGCGAGTGACATTTGTTCCCACTGATCTATTCCATTTTCCAGTTACAGTAATAGCTGGTGGACCCAGCGACAGCAATTTCCTGCAATGAAGGCCTACACAGACTTGTGTCGTGTTGTTTTTCAGGGGAGGTGCCTTTTAATTGAAGTAAAGGAAACCAGTTATTTTTCCAAGGCATGTCACTGAAAAAAATATTTCTTTGTGTTTACGATACACCGATTTAAAGAAAATGCTAATAACTGCTACTGACGTACAAGATTTTGGAAAAATGGCATATCTTTTTCAAAATGGCAGTAGAAAATTATTTTCACAGGCATATTTCTTTACGAGAAATAACTTTGGTAGTTACAATTCTTTTCGGAACTCTTTCTTTTGAGAGAATTGGGTGTGAAAGATTGAGAAAGGATTTTTTTTTTTGGCAAATGTACGTATATATTTATTGTCTATTGCCGTAATACTGTAATGTAAATTTAATAAGCGAATGCACCCATGTAAACATCATTGTCGTCATCCAAGAAGCCCACGCTTAGACCTTTTTCTGAGCGAGATAAATCCAGTCTACACAGTCATGTCCTTTCCCTTCAACTCAGTCAGTAACCTGCGGTGACAGAAAGCTTGTGGGACTGTTGAGAAATCAGAATTTTCACTCTTCCACTGGAACATCACGGTTGATTGGGTAATAGGCTGCTACTGCTTATTGTGCTATCGAAAGTTACTCGTGTTTTTTCTCTGTTTTCCTCAGCCTATCTCTGCAAATTCTAGGATAAATTTTCAATTAGTCCCTAACCGCCTGCCTATTCTCACATCTTCTAGCATAATATGCACTAACCTTTAAAGCCTACTGATTACGTGAAGCACCAACAGGTTTAACATTCAACAATTGTGCGCTCTGCTCACACTGTATTTATGTGTTTTGTATTTATCTCAGAACAAACAAGCGTCTCGTGCCACTTACACCATAAACTGATTGGTTTTTATAACCGAGATGATAAGTGTTTACTACGCGGTACGGACTGGTTTTTTAAATAAAGAGGTCTGCGCTTCGTCTTTAAAGGGTTAATCATCCTCCGATTCTGATCTACATGACCTGAACTACTGATAACGTCATTAAATAAACTACAAATGACAAATTAAAGATGGTGTTATCCCTGTACTGGCCATGAAAGCATGCAGAATAGAGGAGATACAACTCCACTCATTCTTAATTTCTGATGAGTCACTTTTACCCCCTACCGCTTTACCGTCAGGAGAGAAGCCACAAGGAGGCTGGAAATATGGCTGGATGTTTTGCAGAAGAGAAAATGATGTTCCTCCTGCTATAAATTGAACCACAATTCTTCATCTTAACATGTCACATTCTGCTGTGATATGTGAAAAATAATGATGCAATAAAAATCGTCAATCACAAATAATTTTCTATTACTTTATTTCCATAAAAGACGAAACATGTAGCAATAAAATAATTTAAACATAGATGCGGTTGGCGGTTTTTATTTCCTCATAGCAGAATCTCAGTTTATCAAATAGAAGTATTAATTAAGTCTCCAAAATTGTCAATTCCTTGTAGTTTTCCAAACTAAATTTTTAATGTAACTCTTCTTCTACCCTGTCTATGTTGTGTGCCCCCATAGTTATATTTTCAAATTTGACATTCACAGGACCGTGCATCGTGATATATTCTTGTAATAAAAGCCAACACGATGCACCATTTCTCAACTTTATTTTGATAAAGAACTCTACATGTTTCGGACAGATTTACTGTCCATCGTCAGGAGTCTTAATACTGTATTCACAGCGACTGGTAGTGGTCATACTACTTATGTTGACTGTCTGCTAGCGAGGTCAGGATGCATCCTGACCTCGCTAGCAGACAGTCAACATAAGTAGTATGACAACTACCAGTCGCTGTGAATAGAGTATTAAGACTCCTGACGATGGACAGTAAATCTGTCCGAAACATGTAGAGTTCTTTATCAAAATTCAGTTGAGAAATAGTGCACCTTGTTATAAGAGTATATTTTCAGTTACTGAAGAAAATTTACTGCAACTAGAAGATAAAAACGAACTAGATTTGTTTAATTTTAAAATCACACAACATTTTTAATATATGGTTCCAGATGATGTTAGAAATTTTTCCTCGGCAATTATTGCCGTGAACTGTGGTCTATTCTCTGTAAATCCAAATGGGCCTTAGTACTTCTAAAGTTATTTCTCTTGCATTTCCGAGGGATGAAGCTTTCACGGTCCCTCATAATTCATTGTTTAAAACTTCGTGAGCAACCTGGCAACTGTAGGCTATTCTGAAACCTGTCTTCCTAACATTTTAAAACAAAAGCGGCCCCCTTCGCCCGGCTGCTGAGTGGGCGAGTCTACCGGTAGGGTCGGGAATGAGATTCACCTTTTGACCCCGCACCTTCCTCTTAATCGGACACCCAGAAGCTTGAGAATATGGGACCAACGAAGCGTAAACCAGGTGCAGACTTAAGAGTGATGCCGATATTCCAACTTCAGAGAGTAATTTTTAAATCAGGAACAAAAATTTGGAGGTTGTCAGGCCCAAACAAGAATACTTAAAATTCGAATGGTCCAAATTCATATTACGTTCCGAGTTCTGGATAACAATTAATATTCATTTAGAAAAATCTGGTGCAAGGAAGTTATTCTGGGAGGGGCATGGATTATGCTTGTGAAATGAAAATATTGCACAAAATTTTATTTGGCAATTAGGAGGAAAAGAGGGAACTGTGGGGATTTATTTGGGATGATTACAGTACAAACAGAGGTCACTTAATTGGAATTTGATAAGCTCTTACTTGTTTACTTGTTTTGATTAATAATTATAATATATTTAATGCAAATGGGCTGTCGCCCGGTGACAGTGGTTATTATGCACTACGTAAATATGAAATAATTCTCTTTATACATTTCTACTTGCAAGAAATAACGGCAAAATAAGCTTTATTGGCTTAGCTTTTCCAATTTTTTGATCGGTTTATGTCAAAATTTTCCTCTTTTAAAATACTTCAAAGTAGAAATGTTCGAAACATAAGCCGGTATTCTCTACCTTAAGTCTACCCCTTCGATATAGAGTGCATGTCGTATCGGTTTAAGCTCATTGTTTTATAGGCCTTCCTTTTAAATCGTCTTTCTCTCTGAATATTTCGAATCCTTCTTTTCCTGCCGCAGTATTTTTGGACTGGTGTTTAGCTACAGAATTGAAAGTTCATGCTGGCAGTTCCAAAATTTAATGACAGTGAGAAATTTTAATTGTAGTTTTTATTTCGCTAGTTGCAATTCTGTCGAAGTTTTGTACATACTTTTGCATAATTAATTTTTTTTCCAGAACAGCTACTAATTCTCGGTATATCATACTTTGTTGCTCGTCTCCAAAATATTCTTAATATTTTATGTTCGAGTAATACGGTATAATGCATTTTATAAAAGAGAATCGCAGACCTATGGAAAGAATACTTATTTACGCACATGTGAAATATCAACATGAGTTTTCACTTATTCTTAAATAAATTCAAGGATCTTGTATGATGTGAGATATTGAGATAGGTCAGTAGGCCGGGTCTATTTTATGATACCACTAGTTACACTTGTGGGACCCCTTTCGGACTGATTGTTAACCTGTCTTCAGCAATACAAGAATTGTAGAATTCTACCTCCCTATAGAAATTTCTTCTACTTTTTAGAAACTGAAAGACTTTCTATTCGCCTAAGTTACACATCGTCAAGTATTACTATTTATATGGTTTTTCCTTAAATCCTAGAAGCTATTTGAGGGTATAAAAGGTTACTAACATTTATGACTTGGGCTGAAACGCGGTACTGCAAAATTAGCTATAAAGGAAGCAATAAAATTTTTGACTGGGAAATGTTGCAACTTGTGTGACAGCTATTAAAAGGTTTTATATTACTAAGAGATTCAAATGTGTTTAATAATATTATATGAAGAATTATTTATAAAGTATTTAAGATTAAACAACTCTGAAAGTATATCAACAAGTGAAAAAATGATTCATAAAGAGAAAGTAGTATTATGCATTAAGATCGTGTCGTCCCGTCTAGATTAAAGCAGACTTCAATCGCAGACTTCCTTGGAAGAACATCTGTACTGAGTTGTCTGTGCTACGTACGTGTATTCCTTCTAAGAAAGGGGCAACAAGTGTTTATATCGTCTCTTCTCAGAACGTTCAGGAAAATGAAGACGAAGCTTATGTTGTTGTAGGAGGAGAGAGTAAGGGTATTTAGGAGGAATAAAGTGAAGAGAGGAATAAGGAGAAAATAAGTAAAAGTATAGTGATGCAGAGGAGATGTGTGAAAATAATAAAGGAGAACACCACGAGGGAAAGATTATGGAGAATCAATATAATCGTTGATGTACTGCGCGAGGTATTATCTGTACAGAACTACTCTATACACCAGAGATTTATCACCCCAAAAAAATTCACTTCCAGGAAGCCCCCTTTTTCTTCAAGGGACTGTAGAAAATATTAGGCTTGTCACATTGCCAATATATTGCGTGTTGTTTCTTTGATAATTATGTATATCTGGTCACATCCAAGTACACTACAAAGGATTTTAATTAATTTTCTGTTTCTGCACATCTGAGTTGCAGGTGTCGTCCTTCTGAAACACGTTCGGCTGCAGTAACCTTTTTCGGGTTCGGTGGACCTTGTTAATATCGGCAAATGGATTGACAAAACAGAGTAATAACTTGTGAATATTTTGAAATATTCCAGCTTCTAAACCAATCTAAATCTGAGAAGGCACTGTTGAAATTTCAGCTTCATGCAGAGTTGAAATTTTAAAGCCTTTTAAATTTCCTCTCCCTTTTTCCTTTCTCGCCTTTTTTGCTTCTTGTAAACAAAACGTCTTGTTTATTTTTCTGCAAGAACATTCTTTATTTTTCCACGCTACGCAAAAAAATATTTTTTTCAGGAAAATTTAGCAGTTTATTCTCAAAACAGCATATGTATGCAAATAATAAGATAGACGCAGAAAATTCCATCTCACAAGCAGTCTACTCATTTCAGTAAATTTATGACTTTTCATTAACATAAATATTTTATTATCATAGAAATACACGCATAGACATATTCAACTTCTTTTATAAAACAAACGTAGAGTGGAGAATATTTAAGATTTCTTCAAAGACCAATCTTCAAAATTTAGAAAATGGCCAGTTCAGTTTAATTTCTTGGGTCCTTAACATTGCTGCAATTTTAGGCTACTCTTTCGGAACTCTAAGTACATAAAAAGTGTTCCTCTACTGCACGCCGCTGGGTGTCGCTGTCAATAGAGTTAGATAAATGTAGCTGTGCTCACTATGTGAGGGTTCTAAATGGGAAAGCTTAAACTGCGAGGGCATAAACTTGAAATGCGAGAGTAGTAAATGAACTCCTAGGGTTTGGAGACATTTTTCAAATTTATTCCTGTCATTTTACGTGCCTAATGCATCCTAATTATAGGAAAGTATTTTAACTTAATTAGACAGTATTCGAAAGCGCCTTAGTAATAAAACTATTGGTCGGTAAAGACTATTAAGACTGTCGGTCAGCACTTCAACAAAACCCTTTGTGTTGAACTGCAGCAGAAGACTTATTCGAATTAACCTTCTAAATTATCAGGTTCTCTTTTCTTAGACACCTATCTGAGAATGGGCGGACAGGAAAACAGTTAAAAGGGGCGGTTCACCACACCCTTAATATAACACACCCCCTCATCTTCAACTTCCGAAACTACCAATTAACGCCATTTGTCTTTTCTTTTTGTTTTTCGTCTTTTGAAAAGTAGTTATTTCTTATTTTCCACAGAGTTCTATGCCTGTCATATTTCATACAACATGTCTGCGGCCTGAAGGCCAATGATAAAAGCTTGTAATTTATATCAGGAAGTGAGCAGCTTATATACCGACCTCGGCTCACACCTGTTAGACCAGGCGCAGGCGATTTCCCGCGATGTGTAGCCAGTGCCAACAAGAATAACTAATTCTTGAATTGCGTTCTAAACAGTAACTATGAATATGCATTTCGTAGGACTGAATAACAGTCTTGGAAGCCGAAAAAAACTAATAAAGTTTTGTAATTGAACTTTATTAAAGATAATAAATGTAACCAAACTGTTGGGTGAAGATGGTCTCATAATAGTGACACATCTGATCAAAAACATATGTGTAACTGGAGAGTAGTCCAAGGATTTCACTGAAATTACAATAATTGCCTTAAAGGAGAATCAAAAGCTACAAAATGTGACGACTTTCGCACACTGAGCATCGTCGCACATACAACAAAGTTGGCAGCAAGGATACTTAGAAAAAGGAATGAAAGGAAAATGGAAGATGTACTTAGAGAAGATAGTTTTGTAGCTAGAAGAGAAAATGGAACTGGGGATGCAATTGGGACGCTGAGACTAATATTAGAACGAATTTTGGATATAGAAGAGGAATCGTGTGCGTGCTTCAGAGACTGGCAGACGGCATTTGACTCTGTTAACTGAGCCAAATTAATGCAGATCCTAAAGGTAATTGGTATCGATTGGAGCGACAGACGATTGGTCAGATAATTGTACATGGATCAGAGTGTCACATTAATACTGTACCAAGGGGACACAAGAAATGTACGGAGTAGAAGAGTAGTTAGACAAGTATGATGTTTGTTGCCAATTCTATTGAACTTGCACAATGAATACCTTAACAAGGAAGCTGTTGAAGGGTCTAGAGACTTCACAATAGGAGCAGTGGCGTACCCAGGAATTTTGTTCTGGGAGGGGAGTTCAACAAATTCAGTTGAGGACAGAGGACAGAGAGAACGGGGATCTGGGGGCGGTAGCCCTCTAGTCAGGGGTTCTGGAGGCAGCCGTAATTTGTTACAAAAAATTTCATTCCATGTAGTAAAATTTTCTTAATTTTTGGCATTTTAAGATTATTTATGATGACAACCAATTTATTTGTCATTGCTAATGTAAAATAATTGCGAACCTAGGTAGTTTTAGAATTTTACTGCCTTTTTTCCGAACATCTTGGGGGGTTGTTTTCCTAAATTCGGAAATTTTTAACAGTTTTCACAATCGGGTTGAGTTTGGCACGATTTTGGAGGGCCTTCGGAATTTCGGGGGGGGAGGGGGGGTTGAACCCCCTCCCCTCCTCGGTACGCCACTGAATAGGAGGACAGGTAATTCGCGCTGTGAAATATGCAGATACCTTGTGCTGATGGCTAAGGAATAAGCGGTGTTGTAGGGCATGATTGAAAGAGTAATCGGAATTGGAAGATGCAATGGAATGGAGATGAATGTGGAAAAAATATAACGTAACGAGAAACTCAAGGCAACCATCTCCAATCCAGGTTATGGTAGGCAAAACACAACAGGGGAATGTGGAATATTTCATCTATATGGGTAGCATGGTAACATACGATGCAAGATGTACACGTGAAATTAAATCCAAGACCGTCATGAAAAAGGCAGCTTTCGACAAGAAGAATCTGTTCACCAGAAAATTGGACATAAATTTAAGAAAGAAGCTAGTAAACTGCTACATTTAAAGTATAGCACTTTGTGGTGCTGAAAATTGAACACTTATGAAAATAGATAGGAATGTCGTACAAACAATAAAAAGGAGGAAAGCTAACTGGATTGGTCACATCTTGCGTAGGAACTGGCTTCTAAAACACGTTATTGAAGGAAAGAAGGAGGGATAGAAGTGACGGGAAGAAGATGTAAGCAGCTACTAGCAGACATCACGGAAAGAGAGAGTACAGTAAATTGAAAGAGGAAGCACTAGATCGCACTCTGTGAAGAACTCGATTTGGAAGAGGCTATGGACCTGACGCGAGACATAATAATAATAATAATAATAATAATAATAATAATAATAATAACTTCTTGATTACGGTTTCATTTAAGAAGATGTTCATGAACCCTACTTGGATACACAAGGAAACGTTCTGTTTATGAAGCCTGTAATTTTATAGCTCTGTGTCAAGACACTGACATCGTATCATTTCCTTCGACAGTTACTATGGACGTGTCTGCCTATATATAGTTATTTTTAAAATAGTCTACATCATCACTGTGCTTGGCTTTCGATAATCTTTTATTCATTTGTCCCATCGTAAAAATGCATGTAGGCCTGTTTGTCATGCTGCCTTTTTATTGCTTTATGTATGTGTTCACTCCTGTGCAAATTATTAGATTTCATCTCTCTTTTCCCCCTGTTACAGTTTATTACATCTTCTTCGTTGTTTTGCAATTATTTCAGCGGGCTTTTTGTTGTTTCAAATCATTTTGTAGACTCTGCCTTGCACAGTTGCAAAATATTTCACCCTACAAATCCTGTGTAGGGACAATGTCATGTTAATTTTTTTTTTATTTTTGCAAATATAAGCCTAATTCTGTCATCTGGACTAATTATATGGAGTTGTATTTCTATTCCTGAGTCTTGTTCTGTTCCGTACCATTCTTCTTATTAAGTCACGAAGGTAAGTCAAATGAAGTCTAGCAGTGACTGAACTACCCTGGCTGAACAAAGAAGAAACAGTTGCTGAATTCATCGCAGTATCTGACCTTTGAACTCTAAGAAGGCGAGCAGCATTAATAACTGCAGAACAGGATAAGAATCCAAAAGATCCTGAATCAGTCGGACGTCACCTCTACTGGCAGCTGAATGAACATATTGGATGGTGAAATTAATTTCACATTTTATTAAACTAACATCCAGCAGAAAATGGGGACTACGGGACATGGATTATACTGATGTTTAATAAACCACTTCTTGCAACAGGTTAATGTGAATTTTAAAAAAATACCTATCTTATTATATTCAATTTACTGCACAGTTTCAGTGTGTAATTTCATAATTAAAACATTACATCTGCAACATGTTTCGATCTTCCATAGATCATCATCAGGGAGACCATATATCAATAAATAATTAAGCATCTTTCTTCGCGTGGGATGCATGCTTGGTAAGCGCGAAGAAATCCATACGTGTCTTCATGTAAAGTGCCCTTTTGATTTTTCTAGTTTTAACCAAATTTGAAGTATCTTTACACCCTTACGTGAAATTTTCATAAATATCCGTTCAGCTGTTCTGTAGTTTTCATCAACATACAGACGAAGAGACGCACAAAGTCACCGGACGCTCCTCTGAGATGCGAACGTGATTGAAAGGGGCGTGGTTAAAACATGGCTCGTTCGGTGCCTCTGCTTCTTCCATAAGAATGTTTCACTCGATTAACAGGTGTTTACCTATCTTGATAGGCCTGTAAATGTCATGCTAGGCCTTTTTGAGACCAGCCGAAATTCTGTACTCTTCACTTTCTTAACATCGCTAATATCACTATGACTACAGTTAACGTCTGTTGAACGATATTAGCGCCACGCGGTGTACGGCAACGGAAGTAGCTGTTCGTACTACTGGACTTTTATGAAGTTCTTTTGTGAGATGTGTAAAATTGCAACATGGCGTCCGCGCGATTTGATGGTGGTAAGTAATGAATATATGGAGGCATGAGACTTCTTGTTTAAGGATAAAATATAAAGCATAGAGAACAGGCCGAATTCAGGTTACCTGTCAGGTTTCCATGATACACATTTATGTGTTCAAAATCTGACTCACAGTCACGACTGGAATATTTGAGATGTTAGCGAACAATTTGATAGGGACTGTGTGGAAGTTTGCAGCAAAATGGATCATTTAAGTTATAATTATAATTCTGTTCTACAAGATTTGTATGCTATTATAGCAATCACTAGCCTTCAGTTAGCGCTTACATAACGATTTATACCGAATAATTTTACGGGAAGAATCTTCTCAGGACTTCCTGTTAATCGTACAGGATTTGCCCATATCTTGTATAAATGGGTAACCTTTCCGTACAGCTTTACTGGACTCAGCAGGCAATGGAAGACGTCTGCCTCGCGAAACCTAAAACGTTGTCTGTCTGTGGGCAGCAATTTATCCGAATCAGTGTTGATTGCAGGTAGGAAGAACCCGGTGTGTCCAATTTAGCGATGGTCGCGCTACCCATGGTGAAACTGCGTAATAGAGCAGCCCCCCCCCCCCAGGGGGAAGGGGGGAGTGAGAAGGCGGTCAAGTGAATTCCCACATCGCGTGACAAGAAGAGATTACACGGCTAGCTGAACTAAAACAACGCCAAGACTTGCCTTCGGGTGGTGGCTTTCCTCTTACCATTGGTTGGACACATTCCACCTTGTTACGATCATTGGCCACACTTCTCTCCAATTATACAACCACAAAGAATCGCTAAGACGATGAGTTACTCGTTTCTTCCAAATTACAGGCGCCATTTTGGGGACTGTAATTGTGTTTTTAATGGTAAAAAAAATAGCTCACAACAAATGAAAATTAATTGCCATTTTTCTCTATTCTGTACAAAGTGACCTCACGATTGTATCAAATTTAAGCTACTGTGGACTATTAAGATGCAGATATTCTGCAGAAACGTACCGCCTCCATGATCAGTTTTAAATTTCCTGAAAATGAAGGCAGCAGGGTCCTCCGAAATGTTTGCAACCATCCCCCAGACTGCAGTGTCATGATCCGTAAAACGGGTACCCAACCTCAGAGTTTGATTGCTAAGTTCCCCCAGTGCCACAAATGTAACAGAAATCTAAACGTTAGCCACAGTATTATCTTCCGGTATGTTTCTTTAGGTGATTGTGTCAGTAAAAATAACCACATCTTTTAGGCTTTTGACAAGTCGTTATGCGTCTTGTACAGCGAGGGAAGGCCACTGATTCAGGGTTTTTGATAACATGGTGCTCAGGAAAATATATATACTCAAAAGAGAGACAGATCTGTCTCAAGCAAGAAGAGACAGAAAAAAAGGTCTGCAGGAGGCCACGCAGTGTTACGTAACGACAAGACTCATATTATTCGTCTTACATTTCTTTGCCCGATAAGGGAGATTTTCTTTTCCTGTGGCGCTGCGGCCCAACGCGAGACACGGTCTCCTCATATTTGAAGTTTCTAGATCACACACAAAGACGCATCACAGTCGGTAGGACTCCTCTGGACGAGTGATCGGCTCGTCGCAGAGACCTCTACCTGACAACACACAACACTCACAACAGACAAACATCCATACCCACGGCGGGATTCGAACCTACGATCTCAGCAGGCAAGCGGCCGCAGACCTACGCCCTAGACCGCGCGGCTACTGGGATCGGTTGATAAGGGAAATTAGTGTGATGATATTAAAGGTTATGTATAAACGGGAGGAATATGTAGCACACGTGGCGTTAAAGACATACGCCTACAAAAGGCTAGCCCGAATACCTGAAAACTTGAGTAGACTTGAGTGAATGAGGCAAAGAATGGAGGGCACAAAAATCGACTTGATAAAAGATCGTCAACGAGAGTGTACAAACACCGGGCTGAGTTAGCCAGATTGGGTGTGTTTTACTATTGTGCTTACGTACAGAACTGTAGGACATTTTTAGGTTCTATAAAAGTAGCGTTCATGATCAGATGTGCAACTAGAAAATTTTGAAAGAAGTCCCTACCAAGTACAGCCGTTTGCTATTACTGAAATTAATTTTTTTTTTTCGTATGTAAAGACGTTGGAAGTTACTTAGACTATGTAGTGGCAGCTGACAAAAGTGGTCCTTTTCTCATATTCTGATGGTGGGAAAAATGATATCGATGAAAGTAAGAAATACGCTTAAAAAATGAAGGAGGAAGAAAGGCAGTGAGGTATTAAAATACGAAAAAAGAATTCCTGTTGCAAAATAATAATAATTTGGGAAGGATCTGGAAGGAAGCCACTGTAGCCTAATTGTAGGTCTGCACGACGATTTCTGAATTTGCCTATAGGAAAACGAAGACAGCACAGAAAACCTCGATAGAAGCAGCCCATATCCTCGCCGAGATCCGAACGGGTAAGCTTCGGAATACAAGTCAAAAGCGTTACCGAATAAACCAACTTGCTCAATATATTTATTAGTTTGTCAATTTTGGCGTTGCTGATCCCGGTGACCTTGCGGTCTAAGACGTATATCTGCGACGTCTTGCTGGCTGGGATCGCGGCCTCGAATCCCCTTGAGAAGATGGATGTTCGCCCCTTGTGTCTGCTGTGTTTTGTGTCGTTAGTGGTCTCCACGACGGGCTGAACACTCTTTCAGGGGAGTCTTATTGGGTGTGTGTATGTCTAATTGTGTGTGTGGTCTAGAAACCTCAACAAAGAGGCAACCAAGGCCCGAGTTGGGCTATAGCGCCACAGAAAAAACCAAGGCGTTGTCGAAATAGACGTAACTTATACAAGTCTATGTAATGGGCCTGTTTAGACTTCTTTGTATGTATCACATATGTTGAAGTTATTAGGCGCGACTAAAGAACGTAAGTGAACCTGCTGCTGAGATTCTCCCCCAACCCACATGTTTTAAAGCAGTTCGAATAGGAAAGGAGAAAGCTAGTGCACCAATCTTTGAATTTTGCGGTGTCAAACAGGCACAGCTAAAAATGCCCAACGGGTATTTTGGCAACCAGAAGTACCGTTGGTGCTTCAATAGTCTAAGAATATAAGGGCACTTTTCTGGTGAAATGTGACGCGCATCCACCAGAAGAAGTACTTCATGCAGCTACTCAGCTCCTACTGTACGAGTGTAGTAATAGGAATGAGTGTTTCGAAAATGGAACACATATTTTTCAGATAACTGGCCCAATTAAAGTGTCAGAGAAAGACTGTTTCAGTCCAAGTGAAAGAACAATTTTCACAACAGCATAAAACGAAGTGTAAAATAATACATCCTAAATTAAATAAACCAGTAAGAGAAAAACTGAATATATCTATTTAATCAATGAGCCTGGGTATTCACTAGTAGAAACTATTAAAAGTGAGGATTATGTGGCTATATTTCCTCATAAGTATGGAAAGTCAGACGGCACATGAGATTCTAACCTTAAAGGACCTACGGGAAAAATGTGTGGATTGACCTTGAAAAGAATTATTGTATCTGGCCTCACATAAACGGGAGGGGGGGGGGGGAATTGAATTTTATCTTCATTTTTAGTAGGGTCTAGATTTCTCACTCACCATTCTCCCATGACCTACACGCCCAATTTTATTTACCACTGAAAATTTTCTTTCATATTTTAGAGGGATTTTGTAAAATCAGTATTAGTTGAAATACTATATATTTATATCAGTGCCATTTTTTGTTGTTGTTTTACGTCGAATATACTAAATTGGATTTGCAAAATGTAAGCAAGACAAAAAAGCGCATTAGGAACCTTATATGCCTGCAACTCATACATTGAAATTATTTTAAAAATCGGCTTAAATTAAATTAAGAATATAATAATAAAAGTGCAGAAGAGATAGATGTTACGGTGAAATGTTTCAGTATCTCACATTAAGCAGAAGAGTTATGTTAGGTACAATTAGACAAAGGCAAATAATTAACACATAAATAATGGTACTGAGCTAAAAACAATACAGATGTTTCAGTTATTGTTATTATGAAAGATTTCAGCATTGATTGTAGTTTGGTTTGACCTTAGACAGAACTTCTACTAAATAAATCAATCCGTGTAATTTTATAAAAATCTAGATTTTGGCGTAAGTGCTTTCCTTTGTCCCCGAAATCTTCAAATGTATTCTTCGCATACCAGAGTCGTAGAGAATAAACGATTTCGAAAGAAAGTAAATTACTACGGATTTTCGGTATGTATCAGTCTTGCATACAAACCCTGAAATAAGCAACAAAAGCCACTGTTGCGCCAAGCACCCCTGAGATCGGTAACCTTCGAAACAGTAGGAGCCTTGCAGTAATTAACTGGGAGCTGAGACCGGAGAGATGTATTACAGCGCTCTTCGTCTGAGCGACTGGTTTCTGGTATACACGCAGTAATTATGTTCAATGATATTTTTATAGACCTAATTAATAATCTAAGTATAAGCCGTAATTCATATAAAGTCATTTAAGGAAACGATGCATTCCGTCTAATTACTGATTCTATTGTTCCCTATGTTTCTACGTCGTTGCACGATGAAGTGAAGGACCTTCAGCAGACACAGATTTTAACATGAATAGGCGCACGTAAGGGAAATTCTTGCCGCGGAAAGTATTTGGACCTTACAGAGAGGACGTAGTAGTTAAACGGAGAAAATCTGACGAAGGGCCTACAGAGGTTATTGAAGCCTTAAATGCTGCAATATGCCAGACATGTAGAAGGAATTACTTCCTTACTTACTCCATGGTGCAGAGTCCTTCTTGAGAAGCTAACTGGTTTGCAGCTAGTCAAGAAATTCCACGCATTTCACGGAACCGGAAGGTTCATTACCGCACTCACAAGCGTCCGCCACCTGTTCGAGCCATCGTCAAACCACTATGTAGGAATAAAAAAAATAGAAACTCTGTGTTTCATTAGGATGGAGATATCCTCCTTTACGCTGAACGATACATCGTAAATGTACATAAAAGATGTAAAATTTATCTATAAACGAAACTGAAACAAAATATTAAAAACCATATAATTGTGTAGTAAATACTAAAAATGTTGTATTCGTTCTTTCGGGTGGTTCCCCTGCGTCTGAATTTTATGTGCAGACGTTTCGGAACATTCTGTCCCTTCTATCTTCGTAGGTCATGTTTAACAGGAAGAATAACCGGGACGAGATTGCTAGGGTACATATACAGGTAAAGGTTTAGTGTGAAATCAAGAAATAGTGTAAAGTTTACCAAATGCAAACAATTATATAAAACAAAAATAAAGTACAAGCAAATCATCAATTTTATGTTATGTTCAGTTGCAATTTTTATTTCAGACTATAGGTTGATTATAGTGAGATAGGCCTAAAAATTAAACAGCTAAGGATCGTCCTGTTACAACTAAGTTAATAATAATTCTAGTGACCTCATAATTTGACAACGTGAAATGTCTTGACCAACTGAATAGGCATCAGATTCATAAAAGAAATCAGATTATGAAATTGTTTATTTAAAGACAAGAGTTTTTGTTTCAAAAAATGCCCATCAGGTGTTAACAATAATACGACACATCTTAACCTTTTAATGAACGGTGATATTCATATAGACCTATAGCACTCGTTCTGCAGTTACTTACCTCGATATTTCACCCACAGATTTTCAATTGGTCTTCAAAACAAAAGACGGGTTTTCTGCTTTATTCTCAGCTAAACGAACTAAATTTTATATTTAATTTTTATAGAATTACTTATTCATTTGAAACTGTCAAATAATCTTTGCTTATTACAATACAGTTTTTCACATTTTGGCAGAAACTTTAATAATGTTGTTGTTCTTAGGAAAGTTCTTTCTGTTTCCTTCAGTATTTGTGGTAAGTGTTAAAATTCTTGAAAATTCTTGAAAATTCTTTATAAGACATGTTAGTTAAATGAAGATATAAATTGGCCGTATTTACACGCGTTGCAACAATTTTCTGCTCGCCTATTTAGACAAATTAATGGATGCCATTCACGTTATGCAACAAAATTTTGTGAATGGTGATTTTGAAAATTTATCTTGAAGTCATTTTCAGTTCCTCTCAGTACAAGTAAATATTCAAACTGCCTATATTTTATGCTTATTGGACCGTGCATCATTGTGATAGTTGAAGAATAAAAGACCAACTTGATGTCACTTGCTATTTTATTTCGCTTCTTATGTGCTCAACATATTTCGGACATGAATATATCCATCATCAGGAGCTTGCGACTATTCTGTTGAATTACCACATTGGTCGTATTGTTCTTGGTTCAATGTGTGTTGGAGTTTCGGTGTGGTTGGGTTGGAGTGGTATCGA
>Ga0123355_10003816_pt1 | contig 21800 bp, 24 predicted proteins | sample TergutEmb28metaG_3_FD_89872 | JGI IMG/M metagenome (GOLD analysis project Ga0123355, IMG submission 89872) | Embiratermes neotenicus P1 segment gut microbial communities from Petit-Saut dam, French Guiana - Emb289 P1 | ecosystem: Host-associated > Arthropoda: Insects > Digestive system > Gut ...
CAATTTTGCCTTGAATGAAGAACTCTAGCCACAATAATACTGTCGTCCAGCACACGGTAAAAAACGATATACGGGTTTACAGCCATATACCTATACCCCCGCTGTGCGCCCGGCGCATCTTCCAACTGAACAGCGGGATATTTGAACGGGAAATCCCTTAAGCCTTTTATGCCTGTGTATATCCGCTTGCGTAAATCACTTGCTGCCTTTTTGTTATCGGCAGATATATATGAAAACATCTCTTCTATGTCATAATAAGCATCGTCCGATATTTTGATTTTACGCATTTTCAATCCGCTCCTCAATATCGGAAAAAACATCCTCAAAATCCCGCATCGGTATGCCTGCCGCAATATCTCTGTCTACCTTGGCAAGCATTTGCCCCAATCTGTTTTGCGCCATCATCCTTTGGTATGATTCAACACTCATTACCACCAAATCCGCTTCACCATTCTTTGTTAGTAAAACAGGCGCATTAGACTCACGGCAGTGTTTGGAAAACAGATTATAGTTGTGACGAATACTTGTTGAAGGTTTTACATCTGGCATAAATCCAATCATCATTATCACTCCTAAAGTATTTAGTCATTATTATGTAAATATTATATCATATCTGACTGGACGTAGCAATTAAATTAAAAGATGCCATCTAAAATCGTTATCTGACAGGACATTATACTCTGCTAGTATTATAATATTTACAGAAGGGAGGGGTATTGATAATGAACGGGGTTGGTGATGTACAAAAAGCCATAGATTTTATGGAAAATAATTTAATGAATGATATATGCATTGATGACGTCTCGAAGCATATACACACATCAAAAGATTATTTCCAAAGAATTTTTTTCATCGTTACAGGTTGCGCGATAGGCGAATACATTCGCAACAGGCGATTGGCATTGGCGGCACAAGATTTATTATTCACCAAACTGAAGATTATTGATATTTCGTATAAATATATGTACGAATCCCCGGAAAGTTTCACCAAGGCATTTTCGCGGCTTTATGGCTATCCGCCGTCCCATGTGCGTACGCATAAAGTTATACCCGAATACTTTTATCCCTTCACAATTCAAACTATTATAAAGGGAGGTTTTAATTTGAAAAAACATTATTGGATTAACCCATTAGAATGTTCATTCAACAATTTCTTATTGTTGGAGCGGTTTCAGATAAGTATGTTATTTAGGGATGGGTATTGGCTTCGGGAAGCCGAAACAAATGTAATAAAAGAACGGAAACAAAAAATGGGTATCGCACTCAATGCGAACCCGTCCGTTCTTTGGTACTTGCAATACAGATGCCCCGAATGCGCATACATTATAAAAGAGATAGCCGAAAACGCGCCTAAAGACCAAAATGAAAAGCAAATCCGTGAAGCAGAGATATACGTGATGACGGATTCTGATTATATTACCTATACTGCACCAGAAGTAATGTCTGGGTATACCGATGCTTTGAAGAATTGGGACAAGGAATGTTTGTTCAAAATGGCAGATTTCTCTGGGAAGACAGTGCTGGACGTGGGTTCTGGCTCTGGGCGATTGGCATTTGCTGCTGCTGAAAAAGCAATGTGGGTTTATGCAAGCGAGCCTGTTGGAATGATGCGTGAGTTCATGCGCGATAAAATAATAAAAGAAAACATAACTAATGTCCGAGTGCTTGACGGATTTTACGAAGCGTTACCATTTCCGGATAATACTTTTGACATTGTTATGCACGGCCATGTTTTCGATATTGATGACGATACCGAAAGCGCAGAAGCCATCAGGGTATGTAAGCCCGGCGGATGGCTTCTTGATTGTCCGTTAGAACGTGATGACGACGGAGAAGGAAAAAGACAAGTAATAAAGTAGTCATAAAATTAAATATCTTTTTCAAAAGTGCCGCTTATAAAAGCGGTCTTTTTGTATATTAAACACAACTGTGGTAATATTGAGCCGTACATATGACAGAAAGGCTGTGAGAAATAACATGATGCTGTTAACCGACTCTGGTTTCTACTACGATAATGAACTGGACAAGCCACTAACCCTACTAATCGACCGTTTTGGCGAAATGCTGCAAAAGCCATTTGCGGAAACAAAAGTGCTGTTCGTGCCAACTGCCGCGATGCAGGACGAAGCAAAGGCTGCCGCTATAACAAGCCGCCTAAAAAATGAGTTGCTGACAATGGGCATACCCGACCGCAACATCACAATCCACGATATAGATGGCACACTATCGGAAGCGGAATCACTCGCATATGATGTAATTTATATAACTGGCGGCAATACACCGTATCTGGCAAAACGCGTAAAGGCCGACAGGTTCGACGCGATAATAAAGACGATGCTAAACGCCAACAAAGTATACGTAGGCATGAGCGCGGGCAGTATGCTACTTGCGCCAAGTTTTAACACAGACGACTTGCGCAACTCGCTATATGAAAGCCTTGGCTTAATTCAATTCTATTTCGACGTCCACTGCAAACCAGGAACACCAAACAGACATGATTTACCGCTACCGCATATTGCAATGCAGGAAAACCAAGCGATTGAGGTAGTTTCGGATAAGTACAAGCTACTGGAAGGTAATTTGCAATATGAGTAAAATACAGTTGGTAAGAAACTCAATGCCATTAAGTTAAGAACAAACACAGGCAGTACCGAGCGTCATTGCGGCCTCCGACTTTACACATTTGCAGGTTAGATTGCGGGTCGTAGCCCGCAATGACGGGGCGTATCAAGTGCGATGACTCTTAACTTAATGGCAGTTGGTAAGAAACTCTTACCAGCTGAAAATTTCCCACAGGAGGAACATATGAAAATCTATGACATCACCGCCACAATTGGCGACAGCCTGCCCGTTTATGGCAACGAAAGGCCAACGGCCATAAAAACAGCCCAAATAAAAAACGGAGACAAGTACAACCTAACCGACTTGAAATTCACCACTCACACAGGCACTCATGCAGACATGCCGTCCCATTTCATCTTAGACGGCAACACCTGCGATACTATCCCGCTCGACCATTTCTATGGCCAAGCGACGCTAATTCGCATAGCACCAACTACGCACATTACAAAGGAAGACTTGCTTTCGCTTGATATTCCAGAGGGCGGCATTCTTCTTTTGGATACAGGCCAGTCGAAACTTATGAGCAGTGGCACGTTAAAAACTGACTTCATATCCATGATGCCAAGCGCAGCACAGTATTTGATTGAGAAAAAAATCAAAACCCTGGGCATTGATTGCCTGTCCGTAGACCCTTATGGCGAAATGGCTTTTCCCGTGCATTTGGCACTTCTCGGTGGCGGCGTTGTCATATTAGAAGGCTTGGTGCTGGAAAATGTCCCCGCAGGGGAGTACATCCTCTCCGCCCTTCCGCTAAAATTAGAAGACGGTGACGGCAGCCCTGTTCGTGCGATTCTCATAGAAAAGGACGTGTAAAAATGCTATCAACCACAAATTTCCTCGGCCACGAAATAACTCGTCTGATAATTGGCGACAACCCACCACACGGCCATGTCTACACCCAAGATGTCTACACTTCCGAAGATGCCACAACTTACTACACCCCCGAAAATACACTAAAAATGCTAATCCGTGCACGGGAATCTGGCTACAACACGGCTCTTCTCTTGGCCAGCCCAATGATGCTGCAAGTCCTGCGAGAGTTTAACACAAACCATGGCGGCGGCCTAAAAGTCATGTTCCAAACCTACCCGCCCGCAATAGATAACTTCGCCCAAAATGTAGAAGAAATGCTGAAATTTAACCCAATCGCCATCTATCACCAAGGCTCTACAGGCGAACATTTGATAGAAACAGACCAGGTGGAAACATATCTAGCGAACGTAGAAATAATTCGAAAAACGGGCGTACCCGCAGGCATGGCTTTCCACGACCCAGAAAATGTCCTACGCGCCGAACGGGAAAACTGGGGCGCGGATTTTTATGTACTTTGCCCGTATAATTCCCGACGTAACCGCAAAGGCGAGCAGTCCGCGTTCATCACAGGCAAAACCAAAAGTGACCTGATTTTCTACCAAGAGGACAGGTTTACAATGTTCCCCATAATCCGCGAAATTCAAAAGCCAGTGGTTGTTATAAAAGCCTTGGCTGGCGGGCAAATTTTGGTTGGTCAGCCAGAGGAAAAACACGCGGAGCTTATCGAAAAATATATGGCAGAAGTGTATGCCAACATCAAACCCACCGACGTTGTGTGCGTGGGCGTTTTCCAGCGGGACAAAGACCAGTTGCAGGAAAACGCGGATATTGTGCGCAAAATTTTATGATAACAGGGGCTTCCATGCAAACGAAAGGACAACTTGACCGAACATACGCGATATATCATTCGCTAAAACAGTATCGCACATGGCTTTTTACCGCGGCATTTGGCATTATCCCTGGAGTTTTTCTGGTTATAGAACGGGAGAGTAATCTGTATACTGCATTTGGGTTAATTCTACTTGCAGTAAGTGCATTTGCTATCCTGGCAGTTTTTTTGCGAACGGGTTTTAGGCTAATGATTGTCGGGAATAGGCTAAGGTACAGGCGAAATTTTTTTGACACGGTAAAAAAATTTACAGTTGGCGATATTGTTTATATCCGTAGCGAAACGGCGCATTTGGAGGATAATAAAAACGTACAACACACATATATAAATGTGGGAAACTATACGATTTGCATTTCATCCGACATGGCCAATTACGATAATTTTGTAAGGTACATTACCCAAAATACAAACATAAAACTTACCTATGGCAGCGGCAAGGACGAAACTACAAATGGGCGCGTTGTTGTAAGGCCTAAGCGGATTATGGTCATTATTGGTTGTATTATGCCTGTAACTTTTGTGGTTATCATGCTGCCAGTAATTTACTTGACCAGTGCTGTGGACAGCGTGTTTTTTTGGCTAATGTGCATGACGCCTGTTACTGTGGTAGCTGTTCTGGTTTGGAATGTGAACAAGGCTGGTTATAAAGTAGAGATTACAGCCTGCGAACTTATTATCAAGGATAGTGCGTTTGGCAACCCGCGGCACATTCCAATTAACGATATTACAGCAGTGAATATTGAAGAACCTACCATAGAGAACCAGTATGTGCGTAGCGCGAAATTACTTTTTGCCGATGAGTTTGTATTATTGCGTGCAGATTTACACGGGTTTGAAAATTTCATAGAATTTTTGAAAAGTATCATACCGGAGAAAATTAACACGGATGTGTAAGTGGGGAAGATTATTTTTGAGTATGGTTATAACCGTGATATAATGTAACGGCAAGTCCAAATTTGAAAGGAGCAAAAAAATGCAAGCACAAGCATACGAAGGCTATTTTAAGAAAGGAAGTTTTTTTTCAGCAGGTAAGCAATTACACTTGCCAGAAAATCGAAAAGTTTATATAACAATTTTAGATGAACCAGTAGAAGCAAAATCGAGAGAATCAATGTTTGGATATCTACGCGGTGAATATAAAATTGCAAATGATTTTGATGCGCCTCTTGAAGACTTTAAGGAGTATATGGAATGAAGATACTTGTAGATACCCATGTAGCCCTATGGTTATTTAATGACTACGAAAATCTTTCGCAAACAGCATCAGATTGTTTACGGGATGAAAAAAACGAATTATATATAAGCATAGCTTCTGCTTGGGAAGTGGCCATAAAATATGGCTTGGGCAAGCTGCCTGAGTTTAATGGAGGCGTAAAGCGATTCCTTCATGCAATACATGAAAATCCTATTGAAATTATTGGTATTCATTCGGAATATGTTAAAAAAGTTGAAGAATTATCATATGTTCACCGTGACCCTTTCGACCGAATTATTATAGCAACGGCCTTATGTGAGGAAATGATGATTTTAACTGCTGACGAAAACATTCAAAAATATGACGTTTCTTGGGTATGGTAACTGCCAAGTTATACGAATTCGAAGCAACAATCCAAAAAGTCGAAGACATGGACGCGGCATACATTGCCGTGCCATTTGACATCCGACAAGAATTTGGCAAGGGGCGCGTAAAAGTTCGCGCCACATTCAACGGAGAGCCATACGACGGCAGCATTGTAAACATGGGCGTGAAAAACCCAGACGGTTCTATATGCTATATTATAGGCGTGCGCAAGGATATTAGAGCAAAAATTGGCAAAAATGTCGGCGATGTTGTAAACGTAACGATAAAGGAGGTGCAAGCATGAAAATTGTGGTAGTAAATGGCACAGAGCAAAAGGGCTGCACATTCGCCATGAAGGAACTTTTTCTTAGCACGCTTGGAAGCGGGCACGACATTACAGAATACTTCCTGCCGCGAGACTGCCCTGTGTTTTGCACAGGTTGCAAGGCATGTTTTTACGCCGATATTTCCGCGTGCCCACATTCCCAGTACGTTCTTCCCATATGGGAAAGTATTTTGCAGGCAGATTTGCTGGTTTTCACATCGCCAACCTACGCATTGCACATAGCCGCGCAAATGAAAGCACTGCTCGACCATCTTGCGGCAAAATTTATGGCGCATTCTCCCGACAAGCCAATGTTTAGCAAACAAGCTGTGATAATCACAAACGCCATTGGCGCAGGTATGGGCAAAACCGCCAGCGCAATAAAAGATAGTTTAGACTTTTGGGGCGTGGCTCGAACATATTGTATAAAACAGGGCTTGGGCCAGGTAAAGTGGGAGCTGATTAGTGCCAAGTGCAAAAAAACAATTGAGGGTAAATGCAAGCAAATAGCAAAAAAAATAAGGCAGGTTGCCAAGCCGCGCCTTAAAATAAAGTTCCTTTTCTACGCGATGCGCATTGCCCATGTTATGATTGACAAATCCGAACGCAAAGCTGGCCGAGAAAGAACTAAGGATTATTTGCACTGGAAAGAGAACGGCTGGCTTGATAGCAAGCGGCCTTGGTAGTATAATAGAATTGTAATGTAATTTTATAGTGAAATGAAATGAAAACAGTCCAAGGCGAAGCCTTGAGATGTTTTCGTTTCAATTGAACGCCCCGCACCGACGCAGCGAAGCGAAGGAGGTGCGACAGGCAGCGCAAGCTGACTGTGGCATATAAATGGACGGTTTTCCATTTATATGACTATAATCTCGGAAGGAAGATGAAAATGGGTTTGAACTTTACGGTCGCCCCAGTTCTGGTAAAACACGGTGCGTTGTATTTTCCAAATAGCCAGGAAGCTGGCGACCAGTTTCGTGATGAAGATATTGCCAAGTGGGTAGAAGGCGGCCATTTTGCATGGCGTTGGAATGACAAAGGTCAGCTAAACGAGTATCGTAGCCAAGCGTTTATGGATTTTTGCGCCCAGGTTGCAGGGCAAAACCTGCCTATAATGGAACTTGCTTGCGGCCCAAACCTGGGGCTATTACCGGATATTTACTCACTAAATCCCAATATCGAAGCCACGGCTACCGACGCATGTCCAATTCTGATAGAGAAATGGAACGACTTCTTCCGCGCAAACGAGCCTTCCGCTAACTTCAACTTTGCCGCTTTTGACGCGCTGAAAATGCCGATTGAAAGCGGTTCGGTGGACATTATCACAAGCAATATAGCCTTCGGTAGCATACGCTACGGCGGTGTAGACCAGCTTTTGGGAATACAGGAAGCATATCGCGTGTTAAAACCAGGCGGCCGTATTTATGCGGTAGAGTCGGAGTTTGAGGATCCAGCTATTGTCCAACGTGTGTTCGACCACTATGGCAAAGAAAACTGGTTTAAGAACAACAGGCTAAACTGGGCACAGCGTTTTGCCCACTGTGGTTTTACCGTAGAGCAGGAGATATTCCTAAACCGCACTCTTTGGCGGGATTGGGAACTTGACGAACCTGCGGACGCTTTGGGCGTGCAAATTTGGGGTAATACAAAGGCCTATGTAATACGCAAGCCGTAATGAAAATATCTGTAAACAAAATAATCGACCTGGTAATGCGGTCCGGCAATATAGATAGCCGATTTTACGACGCGGCTCCCATGTACATGGGGGCCGCTTTGCATAGGAAAATCCAAGCGGGCATGGGCGACAACTATCAAAAAGAAGTATCGCTAAAGCTGGATGTAACCATTGTCGATACTCAAGTTGAAATCCGCGGCCGCGCAGACGGCGTTATTACCGACCTAACGGGCGTTACCATTGATGAAATAAAAACGACAACCCTTCCACTGGATTATATTTTTGAGAAGCACCACCAGCACTTAGCCCAGGGCAAATGCTACGCCCATATGTATCTGCAAACGCTGGAGAACCCACCAGCGGAAATCGCTGTTCAACTTACATATTTTCAAATGGAAACGGAAGAAATCCGCCGCCATTCATGGACGTTTTCTGCCGTGGAATTGGCGGAATTTTTCCAGCGGCTTCTGGCCGATTACGGCGTGTGGCTGAAATTGGAGCGAGATTGGCAAATAATCCGCGATGCGTCTATACGTGAACTAACGTTCCCGTTTCCAACATACAGAAATGGCCAGCGGGAGCTTGCTGTGGGTGTGTACCGCACAATTTCCCAGGCAAAAAAGCTGTATGCCTGTGCACCAACAGGCATTGGAAAGACACTTTCGTCCATTTTCCCAAGCATAAAGGCCATGGGGGAGGGGAAGACTGCACCTATTTTTTACCTGACCGCCAAAACCGTAACACGCACCGTGGCAGAAGAAGCCGTGCGGCTTATGGCGCGTGGCGGCCTGCGCTTCAAATCCATAACCCTGCGCGCCAAGGACAAGCTATGCCCGAACGAGGAGAAATGCCTGTGCAACCCCCAGGCTTGCGCTCGCGCACTGGGTCATTTTTCCCGCGTAAATGCCGCTATTTTGGATATTGTTGAAAACGCCGACTTGATTACCCCAGCAGAAATTACTGAATACAGCGCGCGGCACATGGTTTGCCCCCACGAGTACACTTTGGATATCGCTCTATGGTGCGACCTTGTAGTGGGGGACTACAATCATGTTTTTCACCCAGAGGCGTACTTGCGCCGCTTTTTTTCCGAGCCGCGGGACTATGTTTTTCTTATAGACGAAGCGCACAACCTTACCGACAGGGTGCGGGATATGTATTCTGCCGAGATAAGCAAAAACGCCCTTGCAAAGGTGCTAAAGGCGTTGCGGGGTAGGGATTTATTGACAAAAAACCTGCGAAAAGCCATGCGCGGGCTGGATGCATTTTTGACGGATATGGTGAATGACCATGGCAACAAACGCGCCCATGTAGTGGATGAAGTTGACGCGGTTTTGCTGATGTTAATAAAAGAAACTACCGCTGCAATGGGCGAATGGCTGGGCGCAAACCCCGGAAACGCGGTGCACGGCGATATGCTGGAGACATACTTTGGTCTTAATAAATTTAGTTTTGTTTCCGAAATTTTTGACGCCCATTACTGCCAAATGGCAGAGTTTTTTGGCCGAGAGGTGCAGATTACGCTGTTTTGCCTTAACCCATCGAAAATAATACGCGAAAAGTTGGAGTTTGCCAAGTCGTCGATTTTGTTTTCTGCCACGCTAATGCCGTTGCCGTATTACCGCGATATTTTAGGCGGCGCGGCAGATGACCACATGGTAATGCTGCCATCGCCCTTTGACCCTGCAAATTTACGGCTGGTGGCAAACACCGCCATTTCCACAAAATATCGGGATAGGGACGCAAGCTACGTGCCCATTGCGCAGCAAATAAAGACTATTGTCGCAAGCGGTGGCAACTTTTTTGCGTTTTTTCCTTCATATGAATTTATGTCGAATGTGTATGACGCGTTTGTTACTATATGTACGGATGTAGAAATTATCGTGCAGGGTAAGGAAATGATCGAAGATGAACGCGCCGAATTTTTGCAGAAATTTGATGAAACAAACACCACTAAAGTAGGTTTTGCGGTGCTTGGCGGAATCTTTTCTGAAGGGATTGACTTGGTGGGTGATAAACTGGTGGGCGCGATAATCGTGGGTGTTGGCCTGCCAAGAGTATCCCTTCGGCAGGATTTGATACGCGACTACTTTAACCAGGTAAATGGCCGCGGGTACGACTATGCTTATGTATTCCCTGGGATGAATAAAGTGCTGCAAGCGGCAGGGCGCGTTATACGCACGGAAACAGACACGGGCACGGTCGTGCTGATAGACAGCCGTTACCGTACCCGTGAGTATCGTGGGTTATTGCCCGAGCATTGGAGCGGGATAGAGTTCATCCACTAATTGCAAGCGGTCGATGGTGATAGCTTCACTGTTTAGCGATGCTATGGAGAACCATGCGTATTCGGTGAAAACGAAGCTGTAACGTGCCGTATCGACTAGATCGCAATTGTTGCATTTGAATGATAAAATTGCTAACCGCTCTAATTCGATATACTCGACACCTTCTGCGCAGATATATCCCCGTGAAGTGACACGCCAAGTCCAGCCATCACGCATCCATTGTTCTTGAATGTAGTCATGCACGTAGTTATGTCGGATATACATATTTGTTTGTCCTAAGTTGCAACAAAAGAGTTCATACGGTACGGGCCCTTCTGCTAAGAGGCCTGCGTCTAAACGTGCCAAGCCGTAGTCGCGCAACGCTTTTTGGTATTCGCGCCATTCCCATGAAAAGAAATGCCCTTCTTGCACAACAGGCTCTTCGTCCAAGCGACTGGGAAAACGCTCGAAACGGTGAGGGATGACACGGAAGCGTTCAATTACATCTAGTTCTACCGCGGCGTATAGCGCACCGCCTGTTATTGCCAAAAACACAATGGTCAGCAACACCGTCGCAAACTTTGGCAGATGATATCTGTGTGTTAGTGCTTGGGTGGCCGCATTGTGGCATACTGCCCGCACCTCTTCTATGTCTGGCATTTCATCACTTGTGATATGATTGATTATTTCTTGTCCTTTCATTTTTTGCCTACCTCTCTGTGAATAGTGCTCGCAACTCTTTTAGTGTGCGATACAGCTTGTTTTTTACATTTGACTCGCTCAAGGACAGCAACTTGGCAATTTCGGGGATAGTTAGCCCTACATCGTACATGAGATAAAATATCTTGCGTACATCGGCAGGCTTGTTTTTTATGAATTGCCTTGCGTTGTCCAGTAGGATTTTGCTTGCTACAAAATCTTCTGTAGAGAAATTGTCTGGTTCGAACTCTGTTATGTCCATTTCCTCGCCGTTTTCATTGCGGCATGTGGTGGAAATGAAGACTTTTAAGCGTCCCAATAATGTATAATGCTTAGCGAGTTTTCGCCTGGCAATGCGCATGACGAGGGCTTTCTCATGGGTTACATAGTCTACCCCTCGTTTTAGCAACACTTCATACAGTTCCAAATACGTTTTTTGGAAAATGTCGCCTATGTCGGCTGTGCGACCGCATCTTGCGGTAATGAACGCCAGCACATCTCGATGGGTAGAATCGTAAATTTCGTCGAACCGAGAAGCGACGGACGGGGTTGTTGTTAGAGGATTAGTCTCTACAAAGCGCGCGCTATAGAGTACTTTGTCCGACATTAAATCACCACCTTTGGGACTAGTCTTGATATAGTAATGGCAAGTTACTGGGGAAAAGTTTCAAGATATCAAAAAAGTAATCTGTCACCCTGAACTTGGTTCAGGGTCTAACTATCTTAAATCTAGCTAGATTCCTGGTCAGGCCAGGAATGACAGAGCTTTATTGTTGCATCACTTGACCAGTAATGCAAACTATTGCTTCACCGATATGCGGCTATGTTCATAAGGCTTACCCATCAAGTGGCTACGCCATTTGATGGATAAGCCTTAAACTCCGTCATATTTTTACGATAATACAGAGGCAGCAGTTGCCGCTGTAATTTTTTATTTTTCCGCGCCTCAATAGCCAAAGAATTGAAAAAAGTCACCCATAATTCTTGTATTTCCTTTTCGCCCTCTGCATATGTGAATGTAACATCCCGTGGTACGGGCGTGATTATGTAATCGTTTGTATCATAAATAGCCGCTATGTGGCGGCGTTTGTCGTGAATTATCCAGGCTTGATTCATAAGCCGCTGGGTGAAGTGGGGGCAGAGCAGGGCAAGTACGTCGTTTTTTGGGGTGATTTCACAATAGAAAACCCCTGTATCTGTTTCCGCAAAGCGGCAAAAGCCGTGGAGTAATCCGCTTTCTTTTCCTGTAGCGCGGGCGTAGTCGTTTACCTTGCGCACGCAGTCTTCGGCAAGGTAGCTGGTAAGATTTGCGCCCACTTTGAAACCGAATTGGATGTATTTGAGGATGGTCATAAAACGGTCGGGGTATTCGTCTGCAAGGAAGGCGTAGTGGACTGTGTTTGCAACTTCGTCAGAAATTTTTGTGCATATGCCGTTTAGGACTCGTTTAGCGCGTTCTGCGTCGGTTTCAACTTCGTAGTAATCGTCAAAAAGGGTAAGCTGAGCTTGCCCCTCTGCCTGTATGACAATGGGGGTGATTTTGTTGTAGTAAAATTCGTATACCACGCATAAAAAGCCTTCGAAACTGCCGTCGAATAGTACGTTTACCATGCTACCAACTCCTGGGAATTATCCATCAGACGCGGCTGTGCCACTGGCTGCAACAATGAGGTACGCTGGCTGTCACTTAGTGCAAAGGCAGAAGGGTTGGTGTCAAACAAGCTAAGTTGTGCCGTGTTTACTGGCACGGTTTCCGTTAGTCGATGGGTAAGATAATCGGGCATGAGGTTGATTTTCTCAAACATTTTGCCATTACATACGATAAAATATTTTGCGCGTTTTAGTACAACACGCATTTTACGTAGGTCTTCGAAATCCAGTTTTGTTACACGGCGGGCGGCGATTATTTTGTCTGCCGAGCCTTGGCCAATACCGGGCACGCGCAGTAGTGTCATGCGGTCGGCTTTATTTATTTCTACAGGAAATTTATCCAGATTATTCAACGCCCAATGGCATTTAGGGTCCATGTCAAGGCTTAGGTTTTCGTCTGGGTTTGAGAAAAGTTCCTTCGCCTTAAAACCGTAGAAGCGCAAGAGCCAATCGGCCTGGTACAGTCTGTGCTCACGCCTTAGTGGCGGCCCTACCGACGGCAACAAACTTGCGCCCACGGGCACATATGCAGAGTAAAACACACGCTTCAACCTGTACTGCTTGTACAGTCCTTCGGCAAGGGCAACGATTTGGCTGTCGCTATCAGGCGACGCGCCAACTATCATTTGTGTGGCCTGCCCTGCGGGTGCAAATTGCGCATCACTTTTTGTGCCGCGATATGTTATTAGTTCATTTTTCTGTTCAATAATACCGTCGCGCACCAATTTCATTGGGGATAATATATTGGTTTTTGTTTTTTCTGGCGCAAGTTTTGCCAGGCTGGCTTGGGAAGGCAGTTCAATATTCACAGAAACGCGGTCGGCCAAAAGGCCTGCGCGGCGTATTAGCGCGGGGTCTGCGCCGGGTATGGCCTTCACATGAATATAGCCGTTAAAACGGTAAGTGTGGCGTACCAGCTCTAGCGCGTTTATCATAAGTTCCATTGTGTGGTCGGCGTTTTGTATAACAGCGGAGCTTAGGAAAAGTCCTTCAATATAATTACGTTGATAGAAACGCATTGTAAGTTCCGCAACTTCATGCGGGGTGAAGGAAGTACGGGGCACGTCGTTACTGCGGCGGTTGCGGCAATACTGGCAGTCGTACACGCATACGTTAGTTAGCAGAATTTTTAGCAAGGAAACACAGCGTCCATCTGCCGTGAAACTATGGCAAATGCCCCCTTGCACCGCGTTGCCTACCATGCCTTTTACAGCGGCGCGGCTGTTGCCGCTGGATGTACAGGCTACGTCGTACTTTGCGGCGTCGGCCAATATGTCTAATTTTTGCATTATGTCCATGGGTGTGCCTCCTTGTTTTAAGTATTATACAACATATGTTCGGATAATGCAAACGTATGTTTGAAAAATTTTCAGAATTTTAGTGTGACTTAACACATTTGTACCCGCGTTTCAAGTGGCAAAATATTTCAACTGGTTGGATCTGGTTACCAGTTGAAATATTTTGCCGCAATTTCTCGAGTGCAAATACAGTGCTTACTGTTCACGTGCGGGGTAATATGCTACAATTACTGTATCATAGAATTGGAGGATATAATATGAAGTTAAAGTTTTTGTTAGCGTTTATTTTTGCGGTGTTGGTTATTGCATCTTTTACTGTTAGGGCAGGTGAGGTGCATAATGTTGGCACAAGCGAAGAGTTTGCAGAGGCTATCGAGGTTTTAGAATGCGGAGATACCATACGGCTGACGGCGAATATCGAACACGAAGGGCCTGTTAGCATATATAACGCTATAACAATTGACCGAAATGGATATATTTTGTATTTAAGCGCGGATACTCAAGGTAGGACAAGCACAATTACTGTTGCGTACAACGGTAGTATTATGCTTGAAGGTGATGGAGAGTTTAATGTTTCCAATTCAAGCGGGACTGCGGTTTTTTCAAATACAGGTATAGTAATGGTTAATAATGTAACTTCAAAGGGTAGGGATGGCAGCAGAGGTGTGAGTGCTATGCCAGGCGCGAATGTTATTGTTATAGGGGATGTATCTGGCGATTCACCAATTGGTGCGTGGGGGGATGTTGTCGTAACGGTTTATGGCAATGTGACGGTACGTGGTTCATGGCATTTAGGAGTAATTGCAGAGCGGGGCGCAAATATACATATTACAGGCAATGTATATGGCACTACGTCCAGGCGTGATTTCCATGGAGCTGTAACTGCTCGGCATGAGGGTTCTCTTATTACAGTTCGCGGTAATGTAATAGGCTTTGCAGGCAATGGCGTAACTGTTCACGAAGATGCCCATGTTCGTGTATATGGCAGCATCGGCAGGTTTAATACAGCTTTACAATTGCGAACCGGGGGTAGTGCGTTTGTAGAAGGGAATATGTATGGTTCAATTATGTCAATCGGTGACTATAATGAACTTGAATTTGCCGGAGAGTTATTTGAACTAGACTCATTACCTTACGTGTTTTCGTTCACAGCTGGCGTTCGTTTGCATTTCAATTCGTACCACATTATATGTGCCCACTCCATTAACATCCTGCAAACCATGGATACCACTCCGATTATAGCTGATGGCAACACTTTAGTGCCACTTCGCTTTATAGCCTATACCCTGGGCGCACAGCCAAGTTGGAAGAGCGAAACCCGCGAGATAACTCTAATTCAAGATAACGAAAGTTTAACATTTGCCATTGGCGAACTTGCATATGGCATGGATATGCACGCAAAAATAATTAACGACAGAACCTTTGTATCCCTATACTTTGTAGAGGCGTTTTTCAGTGCTGTAACCCGCTGGACATCTAACGAACAGCGGATAGAAATTACTTGGGAATAAGGAGACAAACACATGAAAAAAATTCTACTAGCCATTTTACTGCTGGCACTATTAGCCGCTTGTAGTACAAGCGAACCAGAACCAGACTATGTATATGAAGAAACACCCCCGACGATTGAACCAGAGCCAACGCTAGAACCCGATATTGAATCAGAACCGACCTCACCACCACGCCCAACCCACAACCATGGCGTAATCCGCAACATTTCTGCAATGGACTTCGTAAGCGAAATGCGTGTAGGCTGGAACTTGGGCAACACCCTGGATGCATACGCTGGCTGGGGCACAAACACCAATGCCGAAACTGCCTGGGTAAGCCGCTTAACCACCCAGGAAATGATACAAGCCGTAGCAGACGCGGGCTTTGATATCTTGCGCCTTCCCGTAACCTGGACAACGGGCACGGGAAACTATCGCCGCGTGGGTGACGCGCCGTACTACATCATCGAGCCATGGTTTTTAGCACGTGTGGAAGAAATCGTAAACTGGGCACTAGATGCCGATATGTATGTAATCCTAAATGCCCACCACGATTCATGGAAATACCGCGTTGGCCCTCTTGCATTGGAGCAAGACCGTGCTATGATAGAAAGCCTGTGGACGCAAATAGCCGAGCATTTTATCGGCTACTGCGACCGCCTAATTTTCCTTACAATGAACGAACCCCAGGGCGAGCGGCACAACTGGCTAGGCACAGACCAGCACCGGGAATATGTAAATGTTTACAGCCAAATAATATTAGACGCAATACGCGCCACAGGCGGAAATAACGAAACCCGCTTTGTAATGGCACCAACCCTAAGCGGTGGCGCGGCATATGAACATTTCCGTGACTTCCGTTTGCCGGAGGATATGCATGAAAACCGCTTGATAGCGTCTGTGCATTCCTATGCGCCTACTCGCTTGGCTTTTGGTTATGTAGACACACACGCCGAGTTTGACGACGCTGGCCGCGGCGATGTTAACTGGTTTTGGCAGACGGTCAACAGCCGTTTCATAAGTCAGGGCATTCCCGTTATAGTTGGTGAATTTGGTACACAAAACAAAAACAACGAAGAAGACCGCGCTGCACATGCATTGCATTTTGTGGCAGGCGGTCGTGCACTTGGCGTGCCAAGCGTGTGGTGGGATAATTATCTATTTGAAAGCACAAACCCAAGCCACGAGCGTTTTGGACTGTTTGACCGTGGGACATTGGAATTCCGCTTTCCGCTTATTTTAGAGGCGATAATGGAAGGCGCGGGGCTTAGAGGGTAGTATCTTTGTAGTAGTAGAAATGATTGCAACAATCGTGCCCTTGCATTAGCGTTTTAGTTCTTGTAAATCCTATGTTAGGGTTAAATCCTTCCACAACGGCTATGTCATTTTCGCACCACATAAAAAATGCCTGCTCTGTAATTCCAAGGCGCTTAGCGACATCGTAAGCGGGGCATTTTGTGCAGGTGAATTGTACGCTAGTGCCCGTTTTCTCCATTGTGTATTCGTAACCCTTTGAGCTTAGTGGTTCCCAAACGCACTTTATGAGTGCTTCTATCGAGTTGCCCCCGATTTCTTCTGCTACTTTGCTCCAATGCAATCGAATATCTTCGCTTTGGGCATTTACACAAACTTGGTACGCTTCCTCGCCAAAATGTTCCTTCATAATTTTCAGTTGCCATGCCAATTTGCTTTCAAAATGATCTATCACTTGCTGTGTTCGTCTTTTTACTTCAATTTCCTGCTCTGGTGTAAACTCGATTGACATAAAGCACCCCCGCATGATTAGTCCTTCTTATCATTTATCAACTGCAAAATCTCGTATATCAAGAACATCCTGTCATCCAGCTCGGCAATTTGCGTGGCGCAGTTTACCAGTTCGTTGCTTAGGTGCTGTGGCACATTTTCCTCGTATTTGTACTTGGCCTGGTGTTCCAGCGTAGCCCAAAAGTTCATGGCTTCGGTACGGATTTGTATTTCTATTGGAATGTTCTCCGTTTTGCCGCTGTGGTAAATTGGGTTTTCCAAAATAATATGGTAACTACGATACCCGCTGGGTTTTGGGCGGGTTACATAATCTTTTTCCGATAAAATATTTATGTCCGGCATTTCGCGTATTAGTTCCGCTAGGAAGTAGATATCCTTGGAGTAGGGGCAAATTATACGAATGCCCGCGATGTCTTTTAGGTGCTTTTTGGCGTTTTCCGCCGTTAGGGGAACGCCTTGTTTGTGTAGTTTACCTGCGATACTTTCAGGCTCTTTAATGCGGCCTGCTATGTGGCTGATTGGGTTGTTGCTTTGGAAATGCTTGTGCGCCTCGTGAATTATGCCCAGCTTTGTGAGCATGGTGCGGTGCGCCCATTCGTAGGATAGGAGCATTTGTTTTAGTTGGGCGAACTCGAAATCTGAAAATCTTGGCAAGGTTATTCCTCCAATGTAATTGTAAACACAGCACCGTTTGCATTTGTAGCTGTTACATATCCCCCATGCTGTTCTGCAATGGACTTTACAATAGACAATCCAATGCCCGTATTGCCCCCTGCGCCTTTGTAAAACCGTTCGAACACATGGGGTAGTGCTTCGGATGGGATGCCGTCGCCGTTATCGGACACGGTTATTTCTACGCCACCGTTCACTTTCACAGATAGGGTAATTGTGTCTTTTGCATAACGCACAGCGTTTGAAATTAAGTTATCCACTGCACGGGAAATCAGTTCTGGTATGCAGTGGCACATCGCGCTTTCTTGGGGGAAATCATATGCAAACACAATGCCTTTTTTCTCTGACACGGCTTGTTGCCGCTTTGCGCATTCCTTCATTATATATACAATGTCCGTATTTTCGAAATTGTACACGGTATTGCCGCGCAATAATTCCGAATCAGTCCCATTTCTCATTGTTTTCGCTAGATTATCTATCTTCGCAATATACAGCAAATCTGTCACCAGCTCCGACAGCTTGTCCGTTTCTTGCAAAATAGTTTCCGACGCCTGTTTAGGGTGCATAATGTCGTAAACAATGCCCTCGGCATAGCATTTTATAGACATTAGAGGTGTGCGAAGTTCATGGGACGCGTTTTGGAAAAAGTCCTTTTGCTCGCTGTCGTAGGCCTTTATTTGGCGGGCGGCTTTATTAAGCGCGTCGTTCAGGTTTTCCAGTTCTATGTCGCGGAAAGAAAAGTCATTGGTTTCAAAGCCGCCTTTAACCAGCCCCAGCGCGAATTTGCCCAGTTTTTCTATTGGGCGAGTGATGGAATTAGCTAGGAAATATGACACGACCACCGATACGATGAACATTACACCGCTGGACACAAACATTGTCGCGCCGCTTCTGCCAGCGTTTTCGCCTTGGTTGTAGCTTGTATGCGGCAAAAAACGGATGGCAATGTTAAACAGCACACCCGTTAGCATAAGTGAAATAAATTGTACAGTTGTGAATGCGTATAAAATACGCCAGCGTAGTCGTGATTTTTTATTTTCCATTTTCAAATTCAATCCGTCGGAAAATAGCCTTAATCCGCATGGTAAGTGCCATGGGGGAGAATGGCTTGGTTAAGTAATCATCGCTGCCCAGGTCTAGGCCTGTGGCGTAGTCTAGGTCGGAGTCGCGGGCGGTTAGCATTATTATGGGTACGGTGCTGGTTTTGCGCAGTTCTTTGCACACGATAAAGCCGTTGCTGCCGGGCATCATAACATCTAGTACCACAAGGTCGGCTGGTTTTTCCGCAAAGGCGGCAAGGAGTAGGTCTCCATTTTCAAAGTCCTCGACGCAGTAGCCTGCGCTTTCCAGGAATGTTTTTATTCCCAGGCGGATGTTTGTTTCATCATCTGCGATGTATATTAGCTTTTGCATATCTGATTCCATTGCCTCCTTCGTCGGCCGCAAAAGGTTGGGTGAAAATTTGCTTTGCAAATGTTTCACACGGCTATCCTTTATATTCGTATTCCAAAGTGCTCTGCAAGCAACGCTTCATATTCTTGCGCTGTCGCAGGGTTTATAACCGTCACGCCCTCTGGCATATATAGTCGCACTTCGCGACCGGCAACGGACTTCCGCCCATTTTCCGTGAAAATATGCACCATGTCTGATTTGTTAAAAATCGAGTCTGGATGGTGTTCGCACCAATAGGAGGTCACTTCAAAGTCGGGCTTTATCTGCTCCTCTTCTGTGAAGCAATACATCTGCCGCCACTGGCCATCCCTTAGGTCGGATACAACGTAGCCCAAGAAATCCTGCTTGGACAGTAGGAATGTCTCGCCGTCTTGCTCGCTTACCATAGCATGGGCGAGTAGAATTGGCTTGCGCGGGATAACCAGCCCCACGCCCACATCGCACAGGTACTGCTCGTCCCCAAAAGACACACCAAGCACATGGTGGCGGCGCATAGGTATAGTTGTTTCGTTAAGTAAAAAGCGGGCGAAATAATCCTTCACATCAAAGCCTAACTCGCGCAACAGCCACGCGAACAGGGCATTTAGTTCGAAGCAGTACCCCCCACGATGGCGGGTGACAATTTTGTCGTAAATTGTATCCAGGTCAAGGGAAATAGGTACTCCGCGGATTATATCAATATTTTCATATGGCACGGATTGAAGATGATGACGTTGAAGCGCGTGCAGTGTATCAAAATCTAGCGTGGGCGTTCCCATATAGCCAATACGCTTCAAATACGCAGTAATTTTGTTTTCCATAACAATTCCTCCTTATAAAAACCTTTCTCAAACAAATCTCAGCGGCACAGCCGCGTCCCGGAGCCCGCCGTAGGCGGGTGAGGAAGCGAAAGAGGGCTTTGCCCGCTGTAGCGGCGGGGTTTGGGGCAGCGCCCCATTAAAATCAAAAATTCTCGACTACTAATACATCCAATTCAATATACAGCGTTATTGCCTCTGTACCGTTGCGCAATACCCGCACTTCAACTGTCTCGCCAATTCTGGCAACGCGTATCGCCTGTGTTAACTGGTCCCAGTTAAACACTTGCATACCATTAAATCCCGTGATAACGTCGCTTTCCTGCATTCCTCCGCGATAAGCAGCACGACCCGGTAAAACGACACTTACATATACCCCAAGTGGTGGGATGCCAATTTCTGCGGCGTTACTTTCAGATATTGTGCCTCCCATTATTCCCAAAGCGGGACGGCGGCCGTTAACCAATTCATCTAAAATAGGGGCGACGATATTAGAAGAAATGCTAAACCCTATACCCTCCACGCTGGTGCGGCCAAAAATCATAGCCGACGCCTGGTCGAAGTTGATACCAATGACCTCGCCACGTGTGTTTATAAGCGGCCCGCCGCTATTGCCATAGTTTATAGCCGCATCAGTTTGCAAAAGTGAAAGGCGATGCCCAAGCCCAGGAAAAGTAATAACATGTTCCGAGGCGGAAATAACACCCCGCGTAACTGCGTTGCCGTAGCCCATTGCGTTGCCGATGGCAAGTACCGTGTCGCCAACCCGCATTTGGTCGCTGTCACCAAAAGTGGCGATAACAATACGGTCGATTCCAGCAGCCGCAAGCTGGGATTTTTCCACCGACAAAACCGCCAAGTTAGCAGAAGAATCTGAACCAGCAGGCCGCCCAATAACAGGCTCTGCGCCACCAATTACAACTTCGAAACGGTTGCCACCGCCCTGTACCACATAATGGTTTGTAACTATAAAAATCTGAATATCATTTTCTGCAAAAATTAGCCCGCTGCCGTTACGTACATCACCATCTTCACGGTGGCTTGCAACGCCAACAACGGATGGCTTCAAGGCCTCTACAATATCGGCCAACGTACCAATGTCGCGGTCTTCGGCTATGTTTTCGAATGTGTATTCCGCACTGGTTAACACAATATCGTTGGATACGTTGCCCTCGCTTTCACTGCTTTCGCGAGTTAAAATGCCATACCCGGCCCCAATGCCAAAACCAAGTGCGCCAAACACAAAAACTGCTGCCACAATAGCGGCCGCGGCCTTGTAAATCCACTGGGGTACAGCGGGGCGCGACACAGGTGCGGCTTTAATATTCTCCCGGTAGAAATTGTCATATAGGGCCATATCTGTTTCTGACAAATCTGATTCGTATTCATTTGCATGGTTGTAAAAGTCGATGAATGACGGCGGCTGCCAAAAGTCGTCGTTTGGTGGCATGGCAATTGGCTCTGGTATCGGCGGCGGTGGTGATCCTACAAAATCTGCAATCGGTGAAACAGCCTGCAAATCTTTTTCAATTTCCTGCTGAATTTTTTCCATATCTGCTATGTCAAATAAATTATTATTGTCCATTGTAACCCTCCTCGAGGTTGACATTACTGTATACCAATAATATAACACCCCAACGTGAAGAACGTATGAACAAATTGTAAATTTTATGGTTTCGCAAAATTCAACTGGTAACCAAATCCAACTGGGGCGTGTAGCCACTATAAAAAAGTAAAGAAATATGTTATCCTGTAAACATGAAAATCACAGAAAGCCAATATGAAAGAATAAAACCCCATCTACCAGTGCAACGAGGCAGGGTAAC
>Ga0123355_10003818_pt1 | contig 21799 bp, 15 predicted proteins | sample TergutEmb28metaG_3_FD_89872 | JGI IMG/M metagenome (GOLD analysis project Ga0123355, IMG submission 89872) | Embiratermes neotenicus P1 segment gut microbial communities from Petit-Saut dam, French Guiana - Emb289 P1 | ecosystem: Host-associated > Arthropoda: Insects > Digestive system > Gut ...
CGTACAATGCAACCATGTCGGACAAGCTGCTGTGAAAAGCAACTAGACACTAGAAGTGAGTGAGCAGGTACAAATGTTACAAACAAAAGTGAAAACAAAGTAATTCAGCTTTGGGTGCTTAGCAGCATTGTCCCACTGTTTTGCCACAGACAGTACTTGCCATCTTCAGTCTGAGGGAGCAAAATGTGGGGCTGTATGGGTGGGGAACAACAACCCATCCAAGTTTTGATTGTTTCCTGTGTTTTCAAACTTGTGCATGGTCATGTGCTGCCATGTTGCAGGAAGGTTTCAGCAGCATCTTTGTGAAGTTAACTCTCCTGCAACACTTCTTCAGGGTTTTAAGAGTTCAGTTTATACAGATCTGAGTCACTGGTTTGATCTTCTGGCATAATGTATACCAAAGTCACCCCTTCTGCACACCATTGAAACAGTGGCCATGACTTTCCTTGCTGAAGAGGTAACATTAAACTTATTCTTCCAAGGAGATATGGAATGATGCCATTCCACTGACTGTCTTTTCATCCAGTTCGAAGTGATGGTTCCTTGTTTTATTCCCAATTGTACACAGAAGGTACCTTATTCCACAGAACTATACCCCACACTACAGTTTGTAAATTGTAATATTTGATACTCAATGCAGTTTTAGTTGTCACTCTGTATTAAAATTTCATTCATAAATCGAAGTGATGTGTTGTCTTTTTAATAAATTTTTGTACCTATACATGCATATATTAATAATGATAGGAGTGGTAGTGGTAACAGTAAGCACATGTAAATAATGCTTTCTTGTACTGTGTGATGTGTTAATTTTGATACCATTATGAAACTTAATCCACTGTACAGGTTGAACATATTTTATTTTATTAATTTATTCATTACATTTTGTACTACATGCAAGGCACAATCCTAAACTTTTCAGGCTAGTTGCATGGAGCTCTAACTCTGCATTTCTAGGTACCACAAAGTTAATTTTTATTGGGAATTAACCTTTAGAATCTGTGTGTGCTACACATAAGACTGCGTATAAAACCCCGCCTGGCTCACGCGTCCTATGCGTAGGACAACCACAACCCCTGCCATTTAAATATTTTCTCTCAATCCCACGAACACATACAGAGAAATGATGTATGTATCACTCTTTCTTTAACTAGGCAATAAATGTAATTTTTGGCCATCTTCGTGCTCCAGCCGCTTTACTCCCGGGAATCAGATCTTTGAAACCATTGTTGTTTTTTGAGTCATTAAAGATGGTTTATTTCTCAACAGTCCATTCAATCATATCGTATGGTATCATATTCTGGGGTATATCAACTCATAGTAAAATCATATTTAAAATCCAAAAAAGACTAATACGGATTATTATGAACTTGGGTAACAAGGATTCTTTTCGAGATTTATTTAAAAAATTATGTATTCTCCCTCTTCAGTCTCAATACATGTTTTCTTTACTCATGTTTGTTGTTAAGAATGAAGACTTTTTCAAAACGAACTTGGATGTTCATAGTTTTAATACAAGTTCTCATTATGATTTACATATTCCTGCAGAAAATTTGGCAGTATTTCAGATAGGAGTGTGGTATTCTGGTATCAAAATCTATAACCATCTTCCACCAGCCCTTAAACAACTATCATATGATATTTCTAAATTTAAAACAGCCTGAAAGAGATTTCTCATTACAAACTCTTTTTACACATTGGAGGAGTATTATAGCTGGGAATAAGGATCTTGGTTCTTATTATTACATTTTAACAATCCTATAAGTTATTGTATTGCTATCTTCTTGTTTGCACCTTCCATCAATGACAAGCACTTTATTATCCAACTAATGCACTAATATATAAATCATAGATACAACTAAAATTATAAAATATTTAAAAGTGCTCCAACATGTTTCGGATCACAAAGGATCTATCATCAGGGAGCCTTATACACTGCTTGGCTAAAATTACAATTATGATTCTATCATGTCCGTTGACATGGACGTTTTCAGTGTTATGGCAGCATATTCTGACCTGTAGTGCGTGTGTGTATTACACTGTATAGGAAGGCACTCTTGAACTACACATATGCACTACAGGTCAAAATATGCTGCCATAACACTGAAAATGTCCATGTCAACGGACATGATAGAACCATAATTGTAATTTTAGCCAAGCACTGTATAAGGCTCCCCGATGATGGATCCTCTGTGATCCGAAACATGTTGGAGCACTTTCAAATATTTTATAATTTTAATTGTATCTATGACTTATATATTAGTGCATTAGTTGGATAATAAAGTGTTTATTATATTGCTGTTTAATTACTGTTTAATTGAAATCACTTATGATTATGTATATGTGTTGTCATATACATTGTATGTGTTTGTAGACTAGTTATACTTTCAATTGGTCCCATAGACCATGTAAGGATCAATGAATTGTGGTGGTTTGACTGATACTAAATAACCTGAACACCATGCTTTGCTATTAAAACTGTTACATCTCTATTGTCAAGAGAAGTTTTAAGGATATTATATTTCTCTTGTGTGCATTCAGTTATAACTTATGGCATAATATACTGCGTACATATGAAGGAATTGGGAATGTGCTTTTGCTTCTTGAGTTTTGTAGGATTTATTATAAGATGTAATTTATGATATTATTTTATGTCTATATTACATTAATATCCTGACAAGCTCTATATCCTATAGGTTGGTTGACCTTGTATGGATTGACAGAATGCGGAATGAATGAATGAATGAATGAACCCATTGAATAAGAGGCTGTATGAGTGTGGACGATGTGGCTAGCTGTGTTCTTTATTTTTCATCGATCAGTACATTCTGGCATGTGTTCTACCGCCAGTTGAAGAGCTGACTGTGTTGGGAAAAGCTGACCGGGTTTCTAAGTATCCATTCTGGAGGTGAACTGTGGAAACTAATTTATCGTGATGTAGCTTCCATTTCAAAGACGAGTTTTCCTGCCAGCATATAAACAACAGGCTTGCTGTGAAATGAAAAGGTATGATAGCACATGTAGATGGGGCCAAAAGTCTTTTCACACCTATGCAGCTTTCCTCAGGAGCACCCCTCAGACTGAATTGTTGCGTGTTTTTTCAAAAAGACCAAGCGTGTACTGTACATGCTTCTGTAGGAGCATGTGGGTGGCCCTGTCTAAAATTTGTGTAACTAAGTAAATATGACAAATGTATTTTATTATAAAATATCTAAATATGCTGATTGTCCACAGCAGGTACAGTTGCTTTTTGTAGGACTATGATATCATACGTGCCAATACATTTTAATTACATCTAGAAACAAAAACTATGTTCTGTATGCAAGTAACTGGAAGATGAGGATAAAAAGGACAGAAACTTCCTTTCTGAGGTAGTAATAGGAGATGAAAGCCTGATTGATAGAAATCCAGTTAAAGGCATGAAGAATCTTGAAGATTCATCCTCAAATGCAGGTGGTGCTAGTGTCATGAAACTGATGTTACAGAAATTAATCAAGCAGTGGGTGAAGTGCTGGGTCCAGTGTATAAATCTAAAGAAGGGAGAACCAACTTCTAAACAAGATACAACAAAAATTGTTTTATTCTCCTATGTGGCTTTCAGCTGACACTCCAGACATTACAGCTGTCTTGTCTTCTCTAAAATACCCAGCATTCTATTTGTGTTTTTGTTTTCTTTTTTGCACAAAGGAATTAACTATCTTGCGTCGTTTTGCGAGCCTCACTCAGGGAATATTTATTGTGTAGGCTGCATCAGACGAACATAAAAGTATCAGTTCTAGCCACCGATAATAGTTGATTGGTTTATTAACAGTTTTATTACATTTAACTCCAACTTCTAGTAAACGACAATCCGTTTAGTCATGGCAGTTATGTTTTAACTTCCAAACGCACAGCACACGACTCTCATCTCACTCGGGTACATCCGCGAACTCCAATATCTTGTCTCCCACTAATTTAAACTGTCTCAAACGAGGAACAAACTCACATGCTTGAAAAGTTTATATATGACCTAACATTTCAGGTGCATAATATAGCACACGTCTGGTGCAATGCGACTCTAGCAGTCTGTTATACTTGGGCAAAAGCAATACCTACTCAGCAGCACAAAAGTCAAGCGCATTATGTCCATCCCATTGTAAATATACAAAATTGTTCTCGCAAAAATGTCACGACTGGACACACTTTAATTGTTCCAGAAAACTTAAATGTTTGTTAAACCCTGCTGTGAGAAAGTACAAAAAAACTAACATTCGAACTTGATTAATTCCCGCAATTCATGTTACAAGCTGGAGTACCCACAAATTTACAATGGGGAACAAAGTATAGCCTTACAACACTAAGTGTCGAACCCAATCCAACGGTAACGAGAAGACATTGCAGTCTTTATTTCTGCGTGGCTGTTAGCATATATTTCAGTGGTGTTGTTGAAAGTTGCCAAGTAAACAAATAGTAAACTCCCCAGAATTTATGCACAATGAAGGTGTGATTATGGTCTTCTGGGAAACCTATATGATAACTACATTTTTGTTTTGGAAGAACCTGCTGCAACGATCTTCACAACAGAACAGTGCGTGTCTTCTACCTCGAAGATTGAGGCAGCAGGTTCCTCCAAAACACTGAAATATCTCTACCAAACTACATGGTATCACCTCTTAGAACACCATTATCATGGTGTTCACTGCAGTGGGAACCTCAGATTGAAAGACTGCTAGTGACATGCACAAATTAGCCGCCTGTTATGGAGGTAAAGTTTTCCTTGTACTGCTTTAAGCACCACACTATGAAGACATAAAGAGGAGCAGAGGTATAGTGCCATGCATTCTTAACTTCGGTACTATACTGAAGTGTCATCAGCTCTATATTTCAACCAATTTACCCTGGAGGAAGGGTCCCGAGTACCTACTGAAGAGGAGACTGAGTGAGGCATATCTTACATGGATGCAGAAGTTAAAACTAAGTAACATAACAGTAAATTCATTTGAGTTATGGATTAATACAGTAACAATACATTTTCAGAATAAGATCATTTACACAAGTACTTTGACTCCAGTAGGCATTTATTCTGCTCACAGTACCCAGTATTTGAAATGCATCGTCAGTTTCTGTTAGTCTTCTAACTGTTGCCTCAAATAGTGCACTCCCTGGTAATGTTTCAATCAGCACCACATAATCTCTGTGTTTTGAGTCATTATGTACTCTTCCACGCACCTTCACAAGACGATTTAGCTTCAGATCTGCACACTTTTTGGACTGTGGTATTCTAGTCACTGCTGTCTGTAGTCTGGTTTGAATTTCAGATAATACAAACTTTGCAGCTGCTTGAACTGTGTCACCAGTGGTTGATAAAGTCTGGTATTGATTACATGTGCACCAATGGGGACTTATCCCTGCATCATCACAGGATCTGTTGTACGTCACTTTGTCAAATAAGCTCACACACGTGGGGCATCCAACACTTCCATTAATAGAAGACACATTTTTTTCACTCTCGATGCTTTCTGCCATATCACTCGCTTGGTTTCTACCAAGAATATCCTTTAGCGTTATGTGAAGGTCATATGGAGATGTAAGACGATCTCTGTTTGTTACAATATTCTTTGCCACTTCAGGATATTTTTGTCTGAACCACTGAGGAATCCATATGTAGATGAAAGGTAGACGTTCTTCCAACCATCCTATAAGCGTCTCTCTTATTTTTCCAAAGCGCATACCATGATCACTCAGGAAAATTATAAGTGTATTATTAAGAGTTCCAATTTCTGACAGCTCATTAAAAAACTGCAGAAATCTAAAGTCCATGGCTGCTGGAGTGTTATGATTATTGTGACTAAGGTTGTTGATCCAGAGGAGGGCAAAATAGAGGGCATGTCTAAAAGTAGAAGCAAAATCTGTAGCGTATCTTAATAAATGTTCAGTGGTGGATGTAGGACCTAAACATATGTCAAGCTGATCTCTTGTCTTCAATTGCAGTTTACTTTCTGCTGCAAGAAAATATGGTCTCAGATAGTAATCAGTGGGAGGATTTATGAATCCAGTCTTATGATAATTGAAAGTTGACATTTTTGTTATGTCTTCTCCAAAGGCTGTGACATAACCCTGATTGCTGAAGTCATACCATATGTAAGGGCAGTCATCTAATTGTGAATCCTTGGTGGGCCAGCAGTTCTTCTTTATTTGGTCCAAGTTCAGTCCAGTCAGAATGGCCATTAGGTTGGGGAAGGTGTTATCAGCCACTTTATTGTATCCCCTGAGTTCAAACCAACCTGTACGGTGAAGATGTGACATAGTTTTTGGCATTGTTCGAATAAGATTGAGGCGAGATACTGAATCGAGCCCTATGAAAAGAATACTGAGTTTGAACTTGTCTTCTGAATTATTTTTGTGTTGTGTCTGTTTCACTGTGAGTTTGGTCCTAACCTGGGGCTTCACTGGGACTGTTGAATGCATATTTCTGTACACTTCTTTGCCTTTCAAGCCATTCTTCTGGAGGTTACATCGAATTAATATGAATTCTGACTCAGGCAGCAGAGTAACTTCTTCCTCAAAATTCACACATTTGGTTATGCTGAAACAAGAATCAATAGCTGGATATAATAAATGCTTTTAGTCTATCCATTGTCTTTGTTTTGCCTTAACATATATATTGTACAGACAGGCCTCCTTTTACGCCAGCGTTACGTTTTTGAAAAACATCGCGCAAATCGAACACAACAGTCGCATTTAAAAGAGTGTGTTTCTTGGGGGTTAGAGGATTGATAACCTCAGCCATACAGTGAGCATATAGACTTGTAGGGTACATATATACTTTATATGCAGTGTATATACTACATTTCTATACAGTATACATATATTTCTCTACAATTCATTTATTTATTTTTAATGCAAGAAAAATTTAAGAGACATCCACAGTTTTTGGTACGGTTTATTCCGATAGGACTGTGGTAGTCTCGTTACACAACACTTGAGTTCCTGACTGAGCGCTTTCTGTAACACTATCACCATTATCACTACATACGCTACTATGAGCGAACCCAACATTTGACATGTGTCAATATTTCGTTTACCTTTTTCAAGTCGGCTTATAACGTCTAATTTACCTTCAATATTCATTCTCTTTCGCCGATTTTTTACTTGGATTACACTAGATAATGTTGGTCTACGTTTCTCGCTCATTTTGGCAACAACTGCAAATGCTGTTAAAAGGGGAACTGTGTCAGCCGCATTGTTACATTACCAGCGTAATTAATCCATACACGTGAATGATGGCGTGACAATTACGTCACTTTCTGCTAACCCCCAGTGCAAGACAAGTGCGGCCAAGGGTCATCTGTGCCAAATCGCGTTAAACCGAAAATTATCGCGTAAATAAAGTGGTGTAAATTTTCAAGTCGCGCTAAAGCTACATCGCGCAAAAAGAAATTGCGTAAAACGTGACTTGCCTGTAGTTCTAGCGTTTAAACTTAGGAACTGTAAACTAGATTAACCCTTTAAACGCCGAGTTAAACCCCATCTGCCATTGATGACATTATTAGGAGCTCACCATATTCTCCACGTTAGCCGAGTAAGGGTTAAGCGTTCAGAACACGGATCCACAATTTTTCTAAAAATCCAGGAACCACTTCAACATTATGGGTACCAGAAAAGTGATATGAAACAAGTTCCATATCCAGAACGCGCAAATATTAGGCGCCACCAACCAAAACTTATTTGCCTACCAAAACCTGACGTCCTTGGCTTGAGCAAAGTGCAAAGTTTTTGAGTATTACACCAGATTCAACCACTATGCTCTTAAAAGTCTTTTACAACATCTTTGCTTAGCAGTTGATATCAGTAAACTTTACTTACTTATACTTGTTGTCTGCTGTCCGGTTGTCCTGTACATCAAGGGTCGCCCGCTTGACGTTAGAATAGCAACAAGAATAACTCTCCTTCTTTGGTACATAGTGATGAATCATTGCACGGTCAACCTTCAGAACATATGGTGCAGTCCAGTTATTTTCTGCATGTGCTGCAGTAGGGGTTCTGATATATGTGAGTGGACCAAACTTTGAGCACACAATGGATTCTGCAGACTTCAACAGCTTTCTAATAGACTCATGATACGGGTCAACATCAGGAATTTGGCAGCTTGGGCTCCATACTAGGTAACCTTCTTTTACTGTAAATACAAATATTATATTTATGTCACTAATATACAAGAACCGGAAGTGTAATCATTATATAGCGTCTTACGTTACGTATATGCAAGCAACGTGACAAGTTCAAGAATCAATATGGGCCTCTTTTTATGTATAGGGCCATCAAAAAAAGACATAAGTGTTGCACTCAGTGCAAGTGCAACTCTAATGACTCTGTGTCTCTTTATGTCTCTTGATGAATTACAGAACATGCAAAATTTAGAAGCTGATTACTGGTTAGTTGTTATGCCTGACATGTCCAAGAAACAAGAGTTGCTGTAGAAAACACTAAACAGGCACTAATTACAGGTATGGAAAACTTAAGAACTCCTTTTCTGCAGATGGTATGAAAGTGCAAGGACTACTAGATTGAATACTTTTATGTAAATAAAATTTCCAGTCCTTTATTTATGTTGTGATATCAGACAAAGTGTTGTAAGTGCAATAGTATGGTAAAAATTTAAAACTATATTAAAACTCTTTTCTTTTCAGGAGCCTGCTAACTGATTGAAAATTTACGTTATGTAATTATTTCTTGAATACACCGGCTGAAGTATATATAACAAAATTTAATTTGACTTTTCTTAACTTTCCAAGGGTTTCATATGAAAATGAACACTAATTATTTTATGCTGAAGAGACTTCAAACTTAACTGTGCCTATTAAAATTCATTATCATTAACATGACTACAGTGACAATTAAATGACCAATATCTTAGGACTGCATCAGATAGAATTACAATCATTGCCTAGAGCAAAAACAACACACATCACAGTGTCATAGATTTGCAATATTTAATGTATAATAATGTAAATTTTCTGTTGGTTACTCTGTGCTCTCACCACAGTTTATCATAATCTCAGCTGTTAAAGAGATGTGCAAGAACATGATGCGATTTAAATTCTCATATCCAATTTTTATTCTAATTGCATGAGTAAATTTCACTTTCTCAGTTTGATTCTCATTTGTTCTTTGATGTTAATGTGACAGTGACACAGAAAGCAATCATATCCTGGACCAAGAACAGATACTTCTTCTAGCATATCTGTGTGTGTGTGTGTGTGTGTGTGTGTGTGTGTGTGTGCATGTAAGCATGCTATGGCAAGCAGAAGTTCACTAATTAGTGGTGTGTTGTTTTCACTATGCCTATAAAATTCATGGGGTAATCTGGGACATATTGAACTTTTCACTCACATAATGACAGACAACATTAAACTGCAAACTGATTTTTATTGGATTATTGATTTATTAGCATGCTGTCTGTGAACATCAATTTGCAATAATTATAAACATGCCTCTGTTCGGAAGCACTGCACTATGAGGTTTTATTTGGAAATGGAGGCAGCAGATTGAGGAAAGTGGCCACATTCATATCTTTGCTCTTTTATCACCAGCAAGAGGGACTCTGGTGTCCATTTCACACAAGAATAAGTGGTAAAGAGAGAAATCCCTTCCTCTGCAGGGAACTAACTTCAAGCCCGCATCCTTTCACTACAACAGTTGAACTTGTTCAATTCATTTGTCGAACCTGGTTTGCCAAATGCACTATGTTTCTGCACTTCTTAGAGCCAAGAGACTTGTGCTCTTTGCCTACATTCCCTCTTGTCTCCTACCTCCCCTTTGACCTTGGTGCCTGTCTTCTGTTCTCCTGGATATAAATCTCACTTGATTCCTTGACCTGGACACACCTACGAATAGTACATCTGGCCTCCATTTCCAAAGTGTTTCAGACCATGGACAGATCACGTTAGAGTCCTGCTTTGGTGTTGTGGATGAGTAATTTATTCGTTTTGTGTTTTTATTTTATTCCACGACTCCATGCGGGTTTCATTTGCTTCACATTTGTTTTGTTAGTTAATGGTTAAGGGTTCAGAAATTATTATGACAGAATGTTGTCTTTTACACAGGATGGATGTATCATGTTTTCCTCCTTCATTTCTGAAGACTGGCATCAAAGGAGGGCGAATAAGTTGCACTGGTTGGCCAAATCCCAGTAGATAGAACACAGACACCAGAGTGACACAGGTGATTATGGCAACCATCCGTAGACATGACTTTGTCTGTGATCCAAGTCCTAACATGGTGAGTGCAGGATACAGGTGATGCTTAAATCACATCTGCAAATAGACAAAGGGCCACTGACGTTAGTTTATATTCATTTCATGAACCAGAAGCTTTCACAGTGTTTTTTAGTGGCGAAGAATGAAAACCACAGAACCTGTCACAGTGTGGACAAATTTGAAATGGCCATCATTTTCTGTTGACAACATTGAAACATCAGTGAAGCTGAAAATGTGATCTTAAACATGCAAAGTATGGAGAGAGCAAAATCCTAGCAACAGATACGGAAGTCCTCATAAATAATGAGGAGAAAGCAAGTAGGGACAGAATTAGAAATGAAGTTAGAAAGAAGCAGTTTGAATTCAGAATATGTTAAGAGAGTTAGAATTACAGTATTATAGATCTAGAAGTGTTCAACTATAATGGTGTAGATACAAAAAATACTGAAGAGAACAAGGATTATTAGAATGCAATATTAATTAAAATGTGAAGGAAGAAAATCTAGAGGGTGACAAAATCCTGAATGGTTCAGCCAAGTAATAGTGAGTACTATGAAGAGAAAAGGCTGCCAGTGAAGAATTTAAAATGACATTGTGGGATGATAAGAGACTGGAAACTTCATCAACATGCATAAAAAAGAAATGATGATACAAGAAAAAGCAATATAGGCGAATTCAGCATTTCTCAAACTTATGTAGTGGTACACTGGTATGCCATCACATCAGAAATTCAGATATTTTTTATACACACTGAAAAATATTTAAAACCTGCGGTAATAATAGTAAGATTTTATTTACCTACAACATATCATCTAATCTGTTTTTCAGCTGTTGTTTTAGAAACTGCTGTCAGTAAATATGTCATTTTTAATCTTGCTTTTCAGAAGTTATAATTGTGGTATTTGTATTATTTGCATTTGTTACACACTGCGCGATTTTCAGAATAACCATTTTGAAGCTCAAAATTATTTTGTTTGTTATTAGCCTATCATTTGCCATTTATTTCTGAAATTTTAATCTGTAATGTAGGCGAGATTTGCCGTTCTCACAGTGATACCTATGAAGTTTACTGTCTTCTGGAATGTGACACAGTAGTCAGTTGGAAAACACTGTAGCTGGAGATAGAATGTTTCTTCGAAAGTCGGTAAATTCCTACCGGACTTCACAGCATGACATCGCAGTCTTTAAGTTTTATGTATATGACAATGAAATGTTAAAGTGGAAAGCGGGGTGAAGTGTGAAGAATAACATGTGGCGTATACACAGTGATTTATGCACGCCTATGTACAGGTGTGCGCCTTGAGAGTGCTCGTGTGTCGTTAGCTACTGGTTTATATTTTGCAGTGGCCTATTGCCATGTGTCAAGCATAAAATATTATGTCAGAAACAGGCAGACGACTTTGTGTTTCAAATCCAGAACGTTTTTAACTTAATTAGGCGCGGTGCAATGAAGACGTATTTCAAAATACCGCTCATGTAACGGCAATTTGTCGCAACCCATGTCTTCAAAATGAGATTTCCGCTCTAACACACAGTTGGGTTACAAACACATCCTCTTGAAAAATTTTGTGGCCACAAAAAATGCTTGTCCTTATATTGTCTTAAAAGCATAACGTGCTTAACTGTTGGCATATTGAGGATCGGTAGTTTTATCTGTCCCCTGTAAAATTTTGTGACGGTGGGTTCCGACAAATTGTTTTTTTCATGAGCGATATAATAAGTGTATATATACAAAGCATTCTGTACCGCAGAAATTCCCTGAGACAGAAGTTAAGAACATTGTCCATTGGAATGATGTTTTAAATAATTTGAGAATGACCTCTTTTGCGCAAGAGTACCACAAGCAGTCAAGCAGTAGGTGTATTCGTGACTGAAATATGAGTGTGTCGGACACTTTCAGAAGTTGTCACTCTAAAAAGCCCCAGATTTGGCAGCTATTGGATCTTTTGCAAAAGAAAAATTTTCATAACGCATTTGTTAATTTCGCCAGCTTTGTCTGTCCGAAGGTAACAAATCAACCGCCGGACGCATTTTCATGAAATTTTGTATTACATAGTTTTACGAAATTTTGTTGAAATATGTCACCAAGTTTTGTTAAAATGGGTAAATATTTGGACGCACTACACGTGTTTATGCGAGAATCTCGAACTCCTGTGTCGATAAATATTTACCGCAGCGCAAAATGTTTCCAACAAAGGTTGATTCCGAGATAATTAAACAGAACGGAGGGAAACACTGGAAGTTTTACATTATATATCTTTTGCTATGTGACAGTCACATTGAATTTCCGTTTAGGGATGCGGAATTAACTGAAGTTTTGAACAAACTGGAGAGGAATTTATTTGAAGCCATATCACAGCCACAAATATATTTACTTTTCTTGGAAAAATCTGATGCATTTACGCTTTACTAAGCTTCAAGGCTTGATTACATATATAAGCCTTTGCGAACTCTTCCGGTTATTTGTACGAATTCCAGAAAAATCCCACAATAATATAACACACATCCTCACCTCCAAATTCTGTAGCCCGCTCTTCCGATGATCATTGATTGAATAATAGATGCTGTATTCGTATTCAGTTTTATGAAGCACTGACCAGAAATACTCATTAGTTCCGCCGGTGTTCCGAGAGTGGGGGTTTCCTTTCACTTCTAATCTAATGCATAGCTCCACTGAAATGAAGGGAAGTGTTTTATATAAAGACACCTTCAATTGTTAATATTTATACTCTTGTAGCCGTGGAGAGTAGTGAAATAATTGATTGAACGGTACTGAAAAAACAAGACCGAAGTACTAGGAGGAAACCTCACTGCAGTTCCACTTTGTTCAACACAAATCCTACAAGGACTAGCCTGTGTTCGATTCCAGCCCTCCGCCTTGAGAGGCCAGTGAGTAACTGCATGACCCCAGGTGCTGAATTCTTTGTTGTAGAGAGCTCTACAAATTTTTGAAAATCCCGTTTTATTTATCACCGTTTACTTTTCATTTACAGTTTCATCGATCCTGCTAGCTAAAACAATCTTTGGGATACAGAATTAGTCGCAAGCTTATACAACAATAACAACACAATAGAACACATAAATAAAATATAGATGCTTTGTAGAGGAAAGCGTCAGTCATATAAAATTACTTGTATAATTCTAGGTTCATACCGTGCGTATTGAATAATAAATTCCAGTTTTTGTTTACTCTGCACCATACAAACACCTAACCAGGAGTACATAAGCGGCCATAGTTACCAAGATTTTATCAAAACAACACATTACTATATTGTTTTTTATAAATTTAATAATTCATAACTTTATCTAATACAACTTGTAAACTCTTGAAGATGGTGCATTAACACCTAAACATGTCGGAGTAATTTAATTTCATATAATTTACACTACTTATGTACGCATATGTTGGTGTATAATATAAAAGTTATTACATGTATAATTTGTGATATAATATAGAATAAAATAGAAGTTAAATAAGTAAATATGTGTTATATTGTATAAGCTTTTTAGAATTGCCTATTGACACTAAGATAATATATTTCATAACATGAAATATATTATTGAGTTAAATAATTGTTATTCTGTACTATTAAAATCCATTAATTATACTACGTAAAATTAGGAAACCAAGATCTGTATACGAATTTATTACAAAGATGTTCTTCCAAAGATAAAAGTAATTAGTCACAAGAAAGTCTTTTAAGACAGCCATAAATCGTATCTTAGTATAAGACAGAGTTTATATGCTGGTATGAAATATTAAAAATCTTGATGCCAGAATAGTGTACACCTTTTTGATACATTGAGAAACTCGCATATGGAAGGTGAAAATTATTTTTTATGTCTGGTATTAATATTGTACAGCACAAAGTTTGATTTAAAGAATCACAACTATTTATAACAAAAGTTGTTAAATAAAATATGAACTTTGAATAAAATTGCAAAATCCTTAATTTCTTAAATAGCTCCGTACAAGAATATTTATTTCCTGAATTCGTCACGATCCTAATTACCTTTATTTGAAGTCTGAAAATGTTTTTGCTGTTAGATGATTTCTCCAAAACGGTTATACTGTAAGACATAGTAGTAGGAGAAATAAACCATCCTCAGTGCTTCTTGTGTTATAAATGACTTAACTGCTCTGATTGCATAGTAGGCTTGGCTTAATTTGGTTAATTTGTGCATCAGTTCGTCAACATGTTTTGTCCATGACAATGTAGTATCAATAACAATACCTGAAAATGGTGTAATTGAAGGATTAACAATGTACTTCTTATGACAATTATTTATATCAATTGGATAGCTAGTTTTTGGCCTAAATTGTATATAATAGGTTTTATCGAAAATTAATGACAATAAATTACTAATAATCCGTACGTTCATTTGTTAAAAATATTGACATCTCTTTTGAAATTTATGGGATTAGGGTTACTAAAATAATAATACTTGTGTCGTCGGCAAAAAAAAGAAATTTGTTGGGATTTGTTACTTATGACTGTGGGCAAATCATTGATGTATGAAAGGAAAAACAGAGGTTCAAGTATTGAACCCTGAGGATTTGATCCTTCCCCAGTCAGGAGAAGTATGGACGTACGGCATTTTTGTTTTTATTAGTTCTCTTCGGTATCTGTCATTTGTCACTCAGATAAGATCTGATTAATGCATGTAGATTACCTAGTAAGGTAAAAGCAGTCCCGTTACAGGCCTGGAGTGGCCTAGAGGGTTCCAGGAAGTTAAGGTTCCCAGATTTCATGACAACGGCACAGGATGGTGGTAAGGTTGTCAGCCCTATGCACCGGCCACCTTTACCCCCAGGAAAAGTTCCTGGTACTCATTTCTGTTAGAGGCTGAGTCGACCCCAGGGCCATAGTGCGATCAGAAGGATTTTATGTCAATGAAAAATTAAAATGACACCATCTGGAATCGAACCAGCGACCTTCCGATTTGTAGCACAGCACCTTAACCACTGTGCTACCGCGGTCCTCAGATTACCCAGTATCCCATCAAATTCTAATGTAGACAACAATGCAAGATTAACACAATCACATGCTTTTTCTAATTAGCAAAATATGCCTCCCACTAGTATTTGTTATTGACAGCTTTAAAATTTCATTAGTTAATTTATGTGATGCAATTTTTGTCGACGAATTTCTCTCCTAACACACAATATTCATTGGATAATGTACCATTATTAATAATATGTTTATAAAGCCTTACATGAATAATCCTTTTAAGATCCTTAGAAAATGAAGTCAGTAAGGACATGAGTCTGTAGTTAGTTATATTATTTTTATCGTACTTTTGAATATAGTCTGCATTTCTGAATATTTTAAGCGTACAGGAAAAAATATGAAGACAGTGACTTATTGCGTATGCATTTTAAGTGAGAACTGATAAATGGAGAATTTAAGAAAGAGTTGGATCGGAATTTCATCATAAAAATGCGAGTTTTTAGATTTTGAGGATTTAATAATTTTTTCAATTTCTTTAGTTGATGTTCGATCAGTTTTCATACCGGGAAAAGGTTTTTTTTTTATAAATTTGAAATAAATAATCAACTAGACTGGTACTGTTAACACCCTTGCTATTATTATCATTAATTTTGGTAGTAATTTTGTCGGTAATTGACAGAAAATAATTATTAAAAGTATCGGAAATAACATGATGATTTTCTGTCATAACTCCATCAATATATAATGTGTGAATGCTATTGCCACTGAATTTTTTACCTGTTACTGATTGAACAATACTTCAGGTAATTTTCATTTTACTACTATGAAACACGTTTATCACATTAGCTCACACGACGTCATATCCCAGAATACAGTAATATGTATTAAGCCGGATTCGCACGATTGGTATGTTTGACGAACATCTGTCGCTTTTGAATACTTGCCACGTCGTTGTAAAGGTGCACTTTTCCAAATAATGGCCACTTGTCCATTTTTCATCTACCCTTCGTAAATGAGACAGAAGGCAAAGCAAGCACAAATATTTGTTTATTTACCACGTCGAAATTTGTTGCGTTCCTGCGATTGGTTTATACTTGACAAGCAGAGAAGTGACCTGTGTGGACAGTCAGTATCATTCGGTATGTCGAGTGCCCAAGTACACGAGTCGTGGGAACGCGATCGCACTGAGCAGGCAACAGTATTACAAGTGTACACGTATTCGAGTCAGAGTTATTGCTTATTAAATAAACGAGTCACGGAAACTGTGTGACATTTTTCACTTGGTTTCTTGTACATACACGATTGGCGCTTTTGTCAGATACACCAGTCATGGGAAAACGGCTAAGTAATGTATTTTATAATTAGAAAATCATTAACGTACACCATTGTAATGTAAGTGATGGTTAATTGTCACAGTTACCGTTAATTTATGTGATCTGCACGACGGACCATCTCGCCCACCCACAAAGTCTATACTTGCATGGTCGGCTTTAAAGAAAACGGCGGCCTAGACGGAGAGGGGGGGGGGGAGACCTCAGATGCCCTCCCTTCCCCGTCGAATAAATTAATTTTTCAACATTGACAATTTAACTAAATTACATAAAAACTTTTCATACTAACAATAAAATTAATAACTATCGGCTCTGATACTTTTTATATTCTTTCTCAAGTTCTGGTTCCTAGGCGATGATTGTCACTGATAATTAGAGGGGAATTAGAAATTGAGTATTCGTGCCAAAGACAACCCGGGCATTTGTTGGACAGACTGAAGAATGTCACGGTATGGACAAAGAAAAGCAGTAAAACACAACTATTAACAAATTTCTTAACGCTATAAACGTTATAAACATAACTACGTTTACAAAAAAAAAAGCACTTTGTTTTTAATAAAAAATTGTGTTTGATTGTACTTCATTTTCTAAAGACACACATTAAACAACGGTCGGGATAACGCAGTCAGTATAGCAACTCTCTATGCGCTGGACGATCCGTTGATACAGTGGCGAGATTTCAGTGCCATCCAGACCGGCTCCAAAGCCCACCCAGCCTTCCGTACAGACACCAGGTATTTCCAGGGGATGAAGCGGCCGCAGTATGGTGTTGACCACTCACCGTTTTCTCGCGCCGGGTTGCGAGACGGTTGGAGATAAATCGTCGCCTCCCATCTGTACATGCACAGGCATGTCATGGGGCGACTTTTACCTTTACGTTTTAAACAAAATAGGATGTCTCGCATTAAGGAAAGCACCAAATTCTCACCAAGCAAAGCAGCCGGTGTCCTTCTACATGCGACGCCATCACGGTTGCGACTCGCCAAACTCGGACGACAATTTCAAGAAGTATTTTACAAATAGTATGGCAATGTATATTAAATATGTTTTTATAGTACAGAAAATGATAAACTATTCATATCTTCTTTGTGCTTGGTTGTCTCAGAAATGTACATTTAGTACATTAAAAATTGTAACAACATGAACTCTTGTATTTTAAATAAATTATTTTATGCATGCAGACGTACAGATTCAAGTGGGAGGAATTGTTGTTGAATTATTGTTGAGAGTAAACTCTTTGGTAACTTTCGTATATACTAGGGAGACTGCAGCCGATTGCTGGATATAGATCTATAACTTTCATAAAATTTAACACCGACTTCTTACTCAAACTTTTTATTTGTTAATTAGTAAGCCGACATGTTTCGACCCTACTTGTTGGTCATCTTCAGGGAGTCCGTAAATTTTTTGACATGTGCAGCTTATGCGTCAATCTATATGGTATAAATTCTACATATATGATTAAAATTGTTGTTAAGAATATTAAATATCACAATTCTTAAAATCAGTTTGAGGTTAAAATAGCGTATTTATTCATAACACGAAAACGAGATACGTGAAATTTGATCCCCGGACTTACTACATTTGAAGAAAAGCTGAAACGTAGACGTTTGTACACAACATGTTACATCAACAGCTAATTAAAATTATGTTATCATCCATTTTAACCACAAACTGATTTTAAGAACTGGAATATTTAATATTCATAACAATAATTTTGATCATAATGTAGTGTTCCTACAACATGAGTTGTTGCACAAGCTGCGCACTTTAAAAAAAACTTACGAGCTCTATGAAGATGGTCAGGATCTACGGCCGAAACATGTCGTAGCATTAATTAACAAATTAAAAAAAGCTGAGAAGCAAGTTGGTGTTAAATTTTATTAACGTAATTTAGTTTCGAGGAAAATTAACAATATTAAAAATATTTTATAAGTTCAGAAACGACAGACAGCGCCAGTTCTGTTTATGTGTATCGAATTTCGTAAGATTTAGGCCGTTAAAACTATCCGATCTAAATTAAAACTAGGTAGCCGAACAAAATTTAGCTAAAATATTCAATATAAAATTTAAAGAAAATACATTCAGCAAGTCTTTCGTTTTTACTTCATGTAGGCATACTTGGGACCGCTGAAAAACCGACAGTTTTCGACGTACCACGTCTCTGCGAAAGCACCTTCACATTCTGGTGATATTTGTGGTTAAGTTTTGGATGCTTAGTGACTATCCTGACTCAAGATTTTCATTGTTTTCTTTATTTCTTCCTGGAAAATTAAATGACCTCGTCAGATACCGCAGCTTTCTAAAAGCTGTGCAAAATTTCGCATAAACCAAAGCTCGGAATATCACATACCAAATAACAACATACATTTACTGTGATTTCGCTGATTTTTGTGCAAACTTGCATACATTTTTACAGTTCCTACTCAGTTTCGTATTGCGTCTTTCAATGGTTTTTATTATTATTAATTTTAATTATTAATTAATTTTAAATTTATTATATTGTTACGTAAATCTAGATTTTTTAAGGTAGTTATACACGTTAATCACTTCAATAACACATTTATACTACTTTGAAAATTAAAAGCGTTATCACATAAAACAGCTGGAAGTTTTCGTAAATAAAGAATAAATAATAATAAACAAGAATTAGTTTGTAATACTTCAGCAACATAATTTCACGACTTCAGTTTCCAAGAGAGTAGACGGAACATCGTGCGAAACGAATGATTTACGCACGGCAGGTACCAAATGGCAGGAACTGGCAAAACAACGAAAACTGAAAAATAAAAACGCAGAAATTACAGGGCAAATAGGAGAAGTAATAATTTCTTCCGAAAGTACAAACCTCGGTTTGACGTCTCCTTTCGCTCTGGCGCCCCAGTCGACTGCTCAGCACGATCACCCAAAGTCTGCCTTGGGTTTTAATAATCACGATAATTGGACATAGGTTTCTGTCTTTGTATCGATTATCTCTATTTTTTTTCCATAATAACATTTTTCGAGTTTTCAAATATTGTTTAATCCTTTATAGCCCAGTAGTTACTTTGTATACCGCCACGTTAAATATTAAAAAATTTTACCTTCTGCCTACATAGTACTTTCGTGTGTTTTGCATAAATCTCAGAAATAGCAGTGATTATTTCCTTACGCAGCTCTAAGTGACCGGTTGTAGTAACTTAGGTGGAGTATGTTTACTGCGCAATACGGTCTGAATATTCAAATATAATACAGGTCAAACGTAGGTCTCATAGCATTTAACGTTTAGTCCTCACAGCACTTCACATCTAGGTTAGAAATAGAGGACAATTCCATTACAAGTACTTGCTATAGAGAGTTGGAAGGGACATCTTATTCAGCGCAGGGGCTTGGGATGCTCGAGGCCTCAGAGATACTGAAAAGGGACAGACTTGAAAACAGAAGGGACTTTTATTGTGTGAATCCTGTGCCTCTGATGACGAATAATAATATGCCCGGAAGTCCGAAATGACGGGTTATTAATGTGGAGGTTCACTGTATATTGCTTGTAGTAAAAGTCGAGCATGTGGGAAGCACGAAAACAGAAATGCATATAAAAGTTTCATAGGAAAACCAACAGGAATGAAGACACTTGGGAGACCTGGATTTAGAGAGGAAGATAATATTAAAATAGATCTTCAAGAAATAGGATAGGAGGTTGTGAGCTCGATTCGTCTACCTAGGTAGTTTAGTAAAGGGACTGGAGGCGGGCTTTTGTGAACGCTACGCTGGACCTTCATGTTCCATAAGACACTGTCCAGATGAGCGAGGATTTTTTTTTATGAAAAGTATGGTGATTCATAGATCTGGAATATAATTATACTATTAGTGGAACCGAATACTCGAAAAGTCGTGGTCAGCGAAGTACTGCTTCATATCCGTGAGATACGAGGTCCAAATCTCAGCCTGGTGTCCGAGAATCCTGAAATTTTCACGATTTTCTTCAGTCCTTCTTGGCAAATTCCGAAATAGTAGCTCAAATTAGGCCATAATTCATTTCTCCCACACTCTTTGCAGTTTTTTTACTTACCAATCAGTTCATCCTCTAATATTGATACTTAGCTACAAGATTCATAATTTCAGAACTCAGTTCTGAATTGGAGCAGGTATAATCCACAAGGGATTCTGCAGAAGTATGTTCATAACAGAAAACGCAAGGCATTAAACTTCCAGCACCTGCTTCTTTGGCCAGTAGATCATGTACGAACTCCTAAATATAAAGAGTGCAGGAGGAAATATATCTGCAGAAATGTTAGCTATAAATAGCAAAGTGCCAGACAGACGTACGTTTACTGCTCTCTGAAAAGTATTGTAGAATCCCTACTGCAGTCGTAATCTGATGTTCTCGAGATCACAGTGTGGGGTTTGTAGTGGCTCAGTCAGTACAGACAGTGATCAGCTGGGCGAGCAAAATATCAGGGTTTGATTGTGAGCAGTAGCAAAGATTTTCAAAACCATAATTATAGTGGATCTTTGCCCAAGCTCGGCGAAAGGAGCTAGTACTAAGGTTAAAATATGTGAACTATACCTCCACTCCTCTTGACATCTTCATGACATGATGCTTAATTAAGCAAAAGGACAACTTTACTGTTTACTATCATAATCAACCAGACTAGTTTTGCTACAGGTTTGTGCTTAACGCAGGGGCAGTGACAGCCGGCACTCGGGTCTTCTGCGTCAAACCAACCTGCAGCAACATGGGGAGGTTGTAACAGAACCCGTTAAAACTGAGCTTATTGTTTACTCACACACTCAATAATAATATAATGAATCATGATGTTAAAACAATGCCAGGCAGAATATTTTTAGACAAACGCTCTTTAAGATACAGTGATTATACACCCCATAATTTCATCTTAGTAGATGCAAGTGGGAGACATAAACTGGCCATTTACAATTTTACATGGCCTGTAACTGCAGGTGACACGGTACGCCAGGCAAAACAATTGCCCAAGCCCAGTATGTGTCTGTTGCCGACCGTGTTGCTATTGTACTGTGGTTGTCCGTCTTAGTCGGACAACTACAGTACAATAGCAACACGACCGGCAACAGACACATCAACAAGGCACGCAGACATAACCTGAACACCCAAACGCATGCCGTCACAACACCAAATATAGAATACTAGCAACTTCAATAGAGGAACATAACACTCCCTGAGGATGGTCCAGAAGGACCGAAACATGTAGGAGTAACGACGAATTTTAAACAAAGTGATATGTTTTAAAGTGTTAATTGTAAATAAATATTTTAAAAATATATA
>Ga0123355_10003819_pt1 | contig 21798 bp, 8 predicted proteins | sample TergutEmb28metaG_3_FD_89872 | JGI IMG/M metagenome (GOLD analysis project Ga0123355, IMG submission 89872) | Embiratermes neotenicus P1 segment gut microbial communities from Petit-Saut dam, French Guiana - Emb289 P1 | ecosystem: Host-associated > Arthropoda: Insects > Digestive system > Gut ...
AAAAAAAAATTAATGTCAAAAAACACCAGGATTTCTTTTTTCGGGGGGGGGGGGGGGTGTTCAGTGTTTGTTAGTAAATGCAGTTCTTGAATATATGTGGCTGCTATACATAACGGTAAGAGTGCGACAGATATTCGGAAGTGAAGAAAAATTTGGACGCTTTAGTCATTTACGTGCAGCCCGCAGAAATCGGTGCTGCGTGGTAAAAGGCAACGTGACGTGCCCAAAGAAACTGTCCCCTCAGTCGTTCGAAACGGCCTTCGTCTCCGTCCACACCCGACGACACCCCTACACTTGTTCGAAGTTCATTAAAATGTGGCTAATGATAACACCATTTAAATGAGATTGGTTTTGGGTGGCGAGGCGACATTTTATCCGTCCGGACGAGTGACTCGGTGTAATTCGTGGTTCTGGGGGAGTGCACAACCGCAAGAAATATTTGAACCTGAAGTTGACGGCCCCAAGGTATATCGAAAGGAAAAGTTTAAAGGCCATTCTACACTTCATAATCGAAACTGATTCGTGTAGGAATTGTCTAGCCCATTGGTACTCAACTGTGTTCCGTGGAACCCTTAAGTTTCGTAGGGGACTCGCGGACTCCGCAAGCAATGCAACTGATAAGTATAATTTTGACAATTTTAATTCCATTTTTAATTTTCTCCCCATCTCTGCGCACAAAAGACGCTGGGTTTATTGTCAGTATACATAACCAATAATTAAATTCTGTTTTTCATTCATGTGGGGAAAATATTTTTCATAAAAGCGTGTACTTGGATAAGTTCTATTTCATTTTAATACCCCAACGATATAATTTTCCTTGACAAAGGTTCCGCAGAAATTCAGATTTAATCACAAGGGTTCCACTGATATTACGTCAAGAGCCCGAAGACCACTGGTCTAGCTCGACATGCTACGTAGTTGGTTAATAACACCGCAGCAAGCAGACGTTCAAAACCTGATTTACCAAAATGATGAGAACCCACCACTTTTCCATAACTAGGTGCAATCGTTTCTGTATTGACTACTTTCTAATCAATGGGCCGGGTGTGGTGACCTTATGGAATGACCCCCCAAGACCACCAGATCTCATACCATGGATATTCGTTTTCTGCGATTTCGTTAAGGTCAATGTCTATGAGCCTCCGCTGCTGATGTAACAGCCGAACACATGAACCGCACGCCCTGCTGGTAAATCCGATCTGAAATGCCTTCCTGCAAATTATGACGACGCAGCGTGGCATGGTTAAGTTTTGATAAAAGGAACAGTCGTACTGTAGCTGAAAAAAGAATTCTGACCACTGATGGATGCTAAATTGGAAAACACGCATTAATCCACATTGCACACAGTTTCTCAATCTTATTGGGTTTGGCAAACATTTATAGAAATACCTAGTTTCGTCTAACAGGCCTTAGGTAAAATGGCAGAACTGGCCCAGTTGGAACCGTAATTTCATTTGGATTACTAATTTCAGCCAGACTTCTCGATACAAATTTGACATTCAGAGGACCGTGCATCGTGATACATTCTTATAATAAAACCAACGAGAAGCACTAATTTCTCAAATTTATTTTTGGAATAGGACTCTACATGTTTCGGACAGTATCTCTGTCCATCATGAGGAGTCTAGCATTGTACACACAGCAATACATACAGGTTATGCTGACTGCTTGCTATCAAGCAGTCGGCATAACCTGTATGACATATAGCTATTGCTGTGTGTACAGTAGTAGACTTCTGATGATGGACAGATGAACTGTCCGAAACATGTAGAGTTCTATTCCTAAAATAAATTTGAGAAATTAGTGCATCTCGTTGATTTTATTATAAGAATTCTCGATAAAAAGTTTTATCAGAACTCACTCACTCACCCTTGTACCAATATTACATATGTGGAGAAAAACGTAACACCCATGTGTGGTTGTAATTATCTCCCGTGAACTTTAACGGATGAGGAAAGAAGCCATCCTGGACTATTTCCAAGCATGGTCCTGGCATTCACTTGGAAGGAATAACGAAACCGTGACAGTCTATGTCAGTAACCGGAGCCACGACCTAGATTCAAACATGTAACCTTCCGAATGCGAGTCAGTATTGTTACAGATGACTGTGAGCCAACACGCTCGGTCTGTAATTTGCACATATTTCAAAATGAAGTCACAGGCATACCCTCCTGGCGATCACGCCATTAAGGTGTATCTGAGACGTGGGGTATATCTCCATTCATTCCTCCGGCTTCACGTTCCCGTCGCTTTACAACCAAAGAGCTTTCAGTAAGTTGCGGATGTAAGTAGTCGAAGTCCAGGACGGACGCAGGTCACCATTAGACATACTCTGTTCCTTACAACCCGATTATAAAGAGACCGCAATCACTACAGTTTCGTATTAATGACTTACCGATATTCGTTGCTTTCTGTAATATGGTTTACCAACAGAAAAATACTTTTCGTTAACTTGTTCTGGTTAACACTCCTGCTTCGTTTTCGTCACGTACTGTGTTTGATTCTCGACCTGAAACCGGCTATCCTGAATGAGGTATTTTTTTGTCATTTTCTTCAGCCCCTTCAGATGAGTTCTCACATAGCTATAAAGGGTAAATCTATCCCATTACAGGCCTGGGCAGGCCCGTAGGTACCCACGAGGTTGAAGCTACCAGATTTTCTAGACAATAGGCACATGAAGGTGGTAAGGTTGTCTGCCCTACGCACCGGCCGTCTTTACCCCCCAGGAAATATCCCTGGCACTCATTTGTGTTCACGTCTGAGTCGAACCCAGGGCCACAGTACGGCCGGAAGGATTAATTCAATGGAGAATTCCGACCCCATGGGGAATCGAACCCGCGACCATCCGGCATGTGCATCAACCACTCGCGCCACCGCCAGCACACGACCATTTCCTTCCGCGTGTTTCCCTGTTAATCTGACAAATTTATTATCCTAAAAATCTATGCTGTATAAATTGTGGCTGAATAAGCGACGCTTGTAACACATGATCAAACGTTCCTACCCGATATGGCGTTTTAAAACAATATGCCTACTTGCACGCAAATGGGGACTCCATTATTCCATCTGGGATTATGCAATAACACAGTTAACGAATCATCAACGTACAGTGTAGAGTACATGCACATACCTTTAAACCACATTCCATAATTTACACAAATGTGTATAGGCTATCTGTAAAACGACAGTCTGCATGGCCGGGTTCAGTTCCCAGTAGGAGCAGGGATTTGCAATCTGCGACTACAGTCGCCTCAAAGGCCCAACCAGCCCGTAATCCAATGACTAAACCCGAGGGGTAAATAACAACCGTTCAAGACCTGCCCCATATGGTTGTGTCTGCTCCACTTCAAACCAAATTTTATATTTTTGTGTCCTTTGAAGAAAATTTCGACCACTTTCGAACCGTAGATTCCTACCATCTAAACTCAAATCCTACAAAAGTCATGTGATACGCAAACGTGTAACGTTAAACCACGCACACAAATGTACCTTAATATTCACAACATGCGGGCGTTCTCAGACGCCACAGGAAATATAATTACGTACAGGAAAGTCGCACAAAAACTGTATGTTTAAGAAATTCATTCTTATTAACGGCTACACACTTGTTATTCCCCACAGTTAGACTTCATTGGCATGAAATTACACGTACGCAACTTACACCTGTTAGGATGCGTCCAAATGTCTACCACACCTGCACACACACACACACACACACACACACACACACACACAAACACACACACACATATATACGAAGTAGCGGCGGCAGGAGAACCAAGACGGTGTAACAACAAGATTAATGAAAGGTTGCCGGAAATGTTGTATTGGATGACTCCAGGCCACAACAGTACTACCAGTATGCGCCGTTGATTACATACAGCCTCCACTACATCACCACAAACTGACCTGCATTCCCTGTATGTGGTGGTGCCCACATACAAGAAACAGGCCTAAGTCCGCAATCAATCAACTTGCCAGTAAACGTCATATCTCTTATGACAAGGCACAAGGAGTCGTAAGCAACCTTCACTCCTGCAGTTAATAACCTCAAAATAATTACAACGGGCAAAAAATTCGTCTGACAATTGAAAAAATGCTACGTGTATTGAGACCTAATTAGTGGAAGCAACAGACACGGTGTATATATATCATTATAGCAAGAAAAATTAATTACTTGGCACAAGAAAATGAAATATTATTAACATGAATGTAAGAACAAATTATGACTACGTATCACGAGGTCGGACTACTGAATTTCGACTCTAAAAGCGAGAAGTGAATGTTACTAGAATGCTCTACAGTGATCCGTCGACTTGTGTTTAACCTTCTAAAGCAGCGTTTCTTTTTATTATAAGGCGCTGTCGATCACAGTCCGAGCTACCGACAGGTTTATGAACTATAAAGAATTTGCAATGAAGCGGACGTGGTTTAGTGGACACACTATTCCGACATTTACCGGGAGAAACTGAGGAAATCTACGTAAGGTACACGTTTTTACTGAGACTTTAATGAAACTTGAATTTTCTCGACGGATTTTCGAAAAATACTCAAATGTAAAATTTCAAGAAAATCCGTCCGTTGGGAGCCTAGATGTTCCATGCGGACGGACAGACACACATACACACACACACACACAGAGGACGAGTTAATATTCGCTTTTCGCAACTTTGCGAACGCGCCTAAGAGCTCTGAATTTTGCCAACAGCATACTTTTTGTCCTCACAATAAAGGGTACTTCATTTCTCCACACGTCAACAATAAACTGGTCTTTTAATGGGGTATTATCTGTTTACCACGAGACAGGCAGAGTAGCATTATGTATACAAGTGTCATAATTCGAAGAGTTAGTAACTTCAAATTTGAAATCAAGACCTAACATACCTAAAATCAGCAACCAGCTTCCATTAGAAGGAACAATTCCACAGAAGGTCTTCCTCAAACAAGTATTCGGCTGATAAGAAAGCTGCCTGTCATTACGGAGGTTTATCATCATGTTCGCAAACGAAAGCCACCAGACCTTCCTGAGCCGCCTAAATTCAGGTCACATACCTTCAAATGCATATCTGACATCATTTTCTTTTATCCCACACAATATTCGTTCAAATTGATAAAATTATTTATGCACTCTCACAACGGTTTCGAGTTTGTGTCGACATGGTGTTCTGGCTCGACAACAAGATTTATACTAACGTCTTTTTATGTAACTTGTGTTTAGATACTGACGATAGATTGAGCTGAAGAGCTGCTTTAAGTCTATGTAGAGAAGCTGCTCATTATTTTGCACAAGTTTCAACGGACAGCTTAATAAGAAATGTACTAAGATAAAATTTAAATGCAGAATATTTCACTTTGTGAAACGTACTTCGATTCAACCCAGTCAGTGCCCTGGCAGTAACATATTTTAACTTCCTAACAGAACAAAAGTACCGAGAGGGCGACACTTTCTTTACCTCGTGTGTATTGTTGCTAGTTTTAAGTTGTCTTGTGTGTAATTGTTGTTGGATGGCCGTGTGTGTTGTAGTTGTGTATTGTTACTATCTTACGTGCATTTGTTGTACTACGTGTGCATTGCTGTTTTTTTTACTTTAGATGCCGGACTGCTGGCTAGATGTCACTATTCGGAAGGTCCTGTGACCGGCCACTTCGACACAGGGTTTTCTTGGTTTCCCTGTGCCTAAAAGCGAATGCTGAGATGGTTCTCAAGATTCCAGGTTTCCACTACATGCTTCTCATGTAACCCTCCCGACTTAAATTTAGTAGCAACCAATTTCATATTTTGTATACATATAAAATAACCACTGCCACCGGGTAACAACCAAATTGCAGTAAATAATAATAATAATAATAATAATTATTATTATTATTATTTATTATACTCTGACAGATTCAAGAGATGAATGGATCTCCGACGGTCTGTCGCCGGCATCTCACCGCGGAGGCCCGAGTTCCATCCCAGGCCAATCCATGTTGGATTTGTGGCGGATGAACTGGCAATAGTACAGGTTTTACTTCGAGTACATGGGTTTTAACCTGTCCGTATTATACTACCAACGCTCCATACTCAATTTATCTATTACTACAAAACCTAATAATCTTAGCAACTGTCATATTTAAAATCAGCAAGTCGAATTAGTTTACAGTTTTGACAAAAGATGCTGCTGTAATACGTGAAAGATGTTTTTAATCTTTAGGTAGGTATTTGAGGCAGAAAAAATCAGTGTGTCCAATACGACTGAGAGTTACCTCTTGGCATTACAAACCGATTCGATTCCATGCCTCCTCTGTTTCCATGTTCTGCAAGACCTCTGACTTCACAGAGCGAAGATACCGCGCACAAAGCGCAAATTGACATGCCGCTACCGGGATAACTACATGAAAATATGATGGCAGATGAGAGGGGCTACGAAAATCTCTAAGTATCGCATTCGAAGAACAGACTTATGGGATGTCAAGCATTCTGCAGGGAAGGTAAAGGTAAGGTTTTCCCTGTCCACACCACATAGGGGGGAGTAGAGGTACAGCTCCATACATTATTAACCTCGGCATTAGACGGTTAGCTTCACGCTCTGCCGCTTTACCCAGGTACCCATTGAATAGGTGGCTCGGGGCGTTTCGGAGAAGAGAAAAAAATCTCTTGCCCCTACTGGGATTCGAACCCCGGATCGTCCAGCCCATAGCCTGGCCGCTATAGCGACTACGCTAATCCAGCTGCCCCCTTGACATGCAGTCTGGTACAATTTTACCGACGCTTCGGAGACAACATGGTTCCTCGACATTCAAAGTGAATTGGAACACGCAGACATAACCTTCTGCTGAAACTTCATAACGCCGGTAAATTTCCATCCGACTACACCAGAAGACAACATTCTTTCTAGTCAACGCAGTGAGAACCTCCGGTATCGATAAGTCCGTATGCTCTTCTCATCTGGTTCAATCATGTACGGTATTTCATATACAGTAATAACAATGCAGACTGTCTCTGGTGTACAAATTGGAAGTTTTCTTTCAGGAACTGGTGCTGGATGGCATTATTCCACGAATACACTGAATAAATGGAACTAAATGTTCTTTATTGGTAGCTTTCAGTATTACTATTTAAGTGCCTCGAATAATGCACACTACTACAGACAGCCAACGTAATTTTTGTAGAAGCAGGCCTATGTGGAGTTATTTGTGGTTTTTGTTACACCATGACTGACGGGTAAGGAAAATAAAAGGACTCATAAAAGAATACCATCTACTAAAAAGCTACATAAATAATATCAAACCACGACGTGAACTGGCCCTCTCTTTCTCTCGGCATGGCGCCGCAACTAATCTTAATGGCCAGACCAGAACAAGCAAGCGGCCTGGTGACAAAATCCTTCCCTTCCTCGGCAACAAGACAGAGGTATTTCCGGTGACGCGCCATCATTAAGATAGCACGGGTAGCCAATGAGACGCCACGACGGCGCCATAAATACCTGATGTTAAGTACGCGAAACTCAATGCCATGCTACAAATCCTGACACTAACTGTTCCAACAGTAATATGTGGTGACTATAAGCACACATGTTGTGGCTTGATTCATGACGAAAATACGTACTTTCCGCGGCAAAATTCAACTTTCAACAATTATTGTGTCAAATATACACGTCTTCATTGCGGGAAGAGTAAAAAAGAAATCAATTAGGTGGATTTACTTACAGTCTGCAGAAAAGAAAAAAAAAATCCCAGAAGTTTGGTGAAAATTTAAAACTTAAATCTAGCATCCCGTAAAAGACGGTCTGCTTTCAGAATCACACGTTTAAGTCGGCCTCCTCAAGCGAAAACCCGACCTTCGTATAAAAAGAAATATGGTTGGTTTGTTAATTTTCCGAAGACGTTGCATCAATTGCATCGGTTACCTACCACTGAAGGAGAAGAGGGTGATCTGAACCAATTAAGTGAAACGAAGTGCGCAGGAAGCCACAGTACAAAATGGCGCATTTCAAATTAGCCCCGTAACATTCACCTGTAAGATATGCTGAAGAACTCAGGCAGTTCACTGCTACGGACTTGAGCCCACTCTCTCGAATAAGTGCATTTCCCACTTCGATTTTCACTGTTTTTGGTCTTAAATGTTTTGTCAGGTGGAAAGACGTTTGCAGCCACGAAATAAAATACCAGCCAAACATGATAGACTAAAGTAAAAATACATCCCAGAGTATGAAGAACTTTAGATGTAAAGGGAACATCATTTTACAGTCAATACGGTCTGTGTACACATTTTCAACATAAGACTGCTGTTATAACAATAAAAAGCAAAGGTAAATTTCACCACAGAACAGACCATGAAGGCCCAGAGGGGGAGTAGAGGTTGAGCTCTACTCTTTAATTTCGACGCTAGATAGAGGTGGTTGGTTAACATCACGCCCCGCTCGCCGTAACCCCGGAAAATAAACCCGGTACCCATCGTACAGGAGGCTAGGTGGGCCGCAGGACTCTCGCTCCCACCGGGATTTGATCCCCGGACCGCCCAGTCCGTAGTGAAACCCTATAAAGACTGCGCTACGCGGCCCACACCATCACATGGACTGGCCCAGGACCGAACCCGGGACTTAATCTTGAGACGCCAGCGATTAACTCCTTGAGCCATGTCACGAGGTACAAATGATATTTCCTATCATTGTGCCATCGGCACACATTAAAACACCAGACAACCGGCTTCGTTTCTCTCGTCTGGTACAAATAAAATGTGACATATACCTCTATGACATCCAATCCATCACAAAGAATGAAGAATGTACTTTGTTGTGTACAAGGAAAACATTTCGGCTTATGTAGAAAAAGACAACAATACAGGCAATGTACGTATAAGGTTAACACTGTGGCAACCATTGTTGCACTAGAAAAGAATTGGTATTATATATTTTTAGTGTATGTTTGTAGCCTTACGTATCCAGCATGGAAAGCGCATGCGCCATACTGTCATGTGGCCTGCCGGCTCTACAATATTTTTCCCACATTAGCACATAAACGACACGATTTTAGAAGAAAAAAGTTACTGAACATGAAATGTTTTAATATTCTCTACAACTTTTGTCTGAAACGTTCTTCATTCTAAGAAGAACTAAGCAAGCCATGATCATATATGTTATACTGGTCTTCATGTAAAGTACCCGTTATTCTTGTCAGATTTTAATGCCACTTGAATTTTTCTCGAAAGATTTTCGAAAAATACTCAAATATCAAATTTAATGACAATCCGTCCAGTGGAAGCCAAGTTGTTCCATGCGGACGGACGGAAGGACAGACAGATACGACGAAGCTAATAGTCCCTTTTCTCAGTTTTGCGCAAGTGCCCAAAAAACATTTCAGCAATTTTAAAAACAGTTTCACGCGAAAGCACGAAAAGAAAACCACGTAAGATCGTAGTTTCACAAAGGGGTAACTTAAAAGACTGTTTTGTTCTGGAATGTGATAACATGCACTTTAGTAGGAAGGTACTTGAAGCGCTTCGAAGGAACGTGCCGCCTCCATCTTCAGGGAAGAGGAGTGAGAGCCTTCTCCTCTGGACATGTAGAAAGCACGTTCCTCTTAAACGTTGGCATATATCTACAAGACCGACCACACAGCCCCACTTCAGAACACACTAATCTTCTTCGTATACCAGCAGGTCGGGTTAAAGCCATTGCTATTTGAATGCTTCCAGAACTTGAGCTAATATGAAGCAACACCTACCTGATTTTCTTGGTTGCGGACAGTGAAGAAGCCAACTACTCGAACAACTTCATGAAGTAGTTCCTTCTCCTTGTCGTAGGAACAATACCACAGTAAATAGCTGGCGATGTGGCGGAACTGCAGCGAAATTCCCTCAGCCCCAAGTACATTCTGCAAGCAAACAAAACACAACACAGGTTATGTACTAATCAATACACGAAACAAGAGATCTTTGAACGAAATGCACGAAGGCACACATAAAGGGGTTCATAGCTCATGACGCAAAACTACTTACCAGAATCCGATTAAATTTGGTATTGGGGAAACGCTAAATCCTTGAACAGCTTAATTTTGGTGCTAACTCTTAAATCCCGAGCCAAATTAATCCAGTCCACGCCACCATATCCTCTTTCTGGAAGATCTGTTTTAATATTATCTTCCATCTAGCAAGTAGCTGCTTCAAGTGGTCTTTATCCTCAGGTTTCCCAAGCAAAACCATAAACACATTTCTCTTCTTTCCCATGTGAGTCCCATACTCTGCTCAGGTCGTTCTCCTTGACCTGTTCATCCTAATAATATCTGGTGAGGAATACAATTCAAGAATCTCCTGATTATGAAGTTTTGGTGCTCATCGGTCCAGTATAACAACCCGTTAATAATCGTAATCTAAACCGTTCTCAAAATCAACGTCCAAACGGGGCTAATAATATGCAATACCTCACTAAGCTCTTCCCATTTCTCCCACACATTTTCAATATATCGTAGTGTAATCTAATTTTTAACGAATAAAAAGCAAAAAGAATGTAAAACATTCACTTCTACTAACCTACTATTGCTACAGCGAGTAAAGCAATGTCGACGGAATGAATTAAAATGTGAAATATAGAGTAAATTAAAAATGGAAAGCTTCAAGGAAGACTTGAGCGTAGAAGAATAGTTGCGACGTTGTGAAGATGTGAAAAGGATTCTGTTTACGCCGTATATATGGTCCCCGCAGCCAGCATGCACCATGAACGTTTTAACTAATAAATTGAGATATTTCTTGATAAATACTCGCATCTTTCAGCTATTGAAGCAATAATTTGTATCGTCAAGTTAGTTAATTAGCAGGCTGCAGTTAAGAAGGGTAAGCAGGATATTAACGCTGCTGTTAATTACCCCTGAATAAATCAACAGGACAAATTAGGAAGGAAAAGTGTTGTAAAGAGCGCGCCTGAATAGAACGTGTAAATGTGACTCTTCGACTCTTGTGTGAATTACTGCGGATCTGAGGCAAGTAAATAATTCTATGGAGCAGCGTTCTTCACAAAAGGGCAGTCGCATATCTCCCGCTTTGTACAGTAAAAGTCGAAGACGCGGTAACGTGCTAACAGGACCTAATCATCCGACCGTCTCCCGACGCAGAGAGATCTCCCTCCTAAATGTAATGCTTAGTACATCAACAAACACCGCTTTCAGGCTAGTTTCCGTCCTTAAAACAGAACTAAAAAAGACAAGACAGGCAATGTACATATAGCGTAACATTGAAGCGCGTTCGTGCAACCATTGTTGCAGTGGAAAAGCAATTAGTATTACATATTCTGGGTGCCTGTATGTAGCCTTAGGTATCCAGCATGCAATGCGCACGCGGCAAATTGTCATCTGTAGCCTGTCCGACTCTACAACGTTGTTCCACGTTATCTCATAAACGACATGCATTTAGAAGAAAAAATTTATCGAACATAAAATGTGTGTTTTTATTTTCTCTAAAACGTTTGTCTGAAACATTTCTCATTCTACGAAGAAATGAGGAAGATATGACCATAAATGTACATGGATCTCCACGTAAAGGACCCATTATTCTTGTCAGATTTTAATTAAATTTGAATTTTCTGAACAGATTTTGGAAAAATACGCATACGAAAGTTAATGAAAATCCGTTCAGTGGGAGCCCAGTTGTTCCATGCGGCGCACGGAAGGTCAGACAAGAGGATGCTCATAGTCGTTCCTCGGTTGTGCCCTCAACAAGAAAGGAAAGACAGGAAGTGAAAGGTCAATGAATCACCACGCCGTGTGTGTGTTGTACCAGTCCGATCTGGGATTCGAACCAGCCCGGACTGACCTTCCTGAACTGTAAGGAAAACTAGGTGATAGGCATAATCCCGGTTTGTATGCAAATAAGATTAACTTTCGGTGATTGGACATTTCGTAACGCACATCATCTGAGATTTGGCTGCAAGGCTACCTGACCATGGAGTGAAGTAGCAGAGTTCCTGACGACAAGGTTTATTGCCCACTCCGAGTTTGGTGTAAATAAGACAGTGAAATGGGCGCTATCATATCATTCCCACACGCCAGAAAAACATAAAAGGGGACAAAAACCTGTTTGTTGCTTTGCACCAACCGAATTAATACAGGCATGCATATAATATATGCATCAAAGCACGGACTAATGAAAGTGTAACAAATAAAACGCACTTCTTACACTTCCATTACATCGTGTGTGTCCTTCCACCGCGACAGCGATTCCCGATCAGCCGTCGTCCTGCATACGACCCCTTATTCCTTACAGTCAAAGAGGCAAGCACCCTTAGTAACATACAACATTAAAAATTTCTAACCACCTTCAAACACAAGCGTGAGTGGAAGATCAGTATTTCAAATTTGAACCGTTTGGGGGATTTTCACAAAAACTGTACAAACCAATGAAGGACGCCCCAAAGCGATATTTTTTTATTTACTAAAATCAGCAAATAGATGGCAGGCAATCGAACCTGCGAGTATTATGCGATGCTATTGCCATTTTATTTAGGGTCCTGAGTTGATGTATGGTGCTACATCTTCGAAAAGAGGCTACAGGTAATAATTTTGCAGAATATACACTAATAACACTGCAATCGTGCGAATATTTTCCTTAGCGTTAGTTTTTCTGGTTATCATTGAAGATCGAAATTTTAAATACGGTACGGACAGAAGTCATGGACATACTAGCACTCTCCACAATGTTGTTTGTTAAATCAAATGTAAGCATAACGACTGTACGAAACATTGATGTTAGAGCCACAAAATGTAATGTCAAAACAATCTGCACTTAATACACCCTTGACAAGAATAAAATGCCTGCAGTAGTATGGTACGTGACCCCATGTAGTCTGGTAGACGCCAGCTTTTGGAGAAACCTGCTGCCTTCACCTTCAGAGTAGTGGAATAAGTTCATCTTTCCAACCGAAAGATGGAAGAGCTAGGTTCCTCTGTGATGAGAACCTCCAAATTCGCACCATCACCACCATCACCACCACCGCCACCACCACCACCCCCGCCGCCGCCGCCGCCACCGCCGCCACAGCAACAAGTATATAAATGTATGTAATTGGCGCGTAACCTTTACGAGTTCTGTTCCGAGGTAACTGTTGTGAAATCAAGAACGATCTTTCAGGAATCTGTTTTCGGCTGAGTCGTACTGAATTGTTAGCTATATGTCACAGAAAAGAGGGGTAAAACAGCAAGGTTTTAAATTTTATATAAACCACGTTACATGCAAACAAGGGGTTTCAATCCAATTCTTTTGTTAAAATGTGAAAATATTAATAGCTCATGATTTTAAATATGGATTACACCCCACTGTACAACGGGCACGATGCTTGGTTTGTAGGGGTTACACACGCATGTTAAATGGAATCAACGCATCTTCTATACAAACACATGGATATTTGCCGGTGCACCACCAGACTGGACAGATTCATTAGGAGAGCCACTCTCACGGGAGTGCTCAGAGTTGGAGGGTTTGCTCATGGATATGTTATGATCAAACTGGTTGGCAAATGTACATACGAGAGAAATGTGTGATTAACTGTTCATCGTGGTTTCATAATGTGGGTTAGCTCATCTTTGTGTGTAAGTACAGTCAATCAATCAACCTCACCCTACCCTACGCCCTACTCCAATACTTCAAACGAAGTCGTTAAACGAGGCCATCGTTACCACTACAACTTTTTGTTACAAGGTCTCATACTGACTGTAAAGATACCGCCCTAAAAGATCCAAACTCAAGGATTTATTATTGGTACGCAGGCTATTTAACGACGATGCAACAAACTCAGAGGTTATTCAGATCCGACGAGTGGACAGAAAGCAGTTTATTGACAATTTCAAGATAATGTCCGGTCACTCATCTGAATGAATTGAGGGAAGGAAAAAAAAAAAACTGTTCAAACTACAAACTTAACCAGCCAAGATTCGAAGCGAGTACCTCCGGGATAAAACATACCGCCTTCCTGGTCGGTGTACCAGCCGTTAATTACTTTAAGTTAGACTGGTTATTTGAAAATTTAGGTAAACCGGGTAAATTTTAAGCTCATGGTTCCGTGCATCGTAATTCAATGTTATTAAAAATCCAACCAGATGCAACAGTATGCATATATTTATTTACCGCAAAGTCATTCTACATGTTTCGGGTGTCACAACACCCATCATCAGGAGTACTAAAAACTGTAACCGCAGCCTCCGGTGCAGACCTGTACCGGAGGCTGCGGTTACAGTTTTTAATACTCCTGATGATGGGTGCTGTGACACCCGAAACATGTAGAGTGACTTTGCGGTAAATAAATATCTGCATACTTTTGCATCTGGTTGGATTTTTATTAACATTCAAAACCGGGTACATGAAAATTGAGGAAAATTAGAATATTTGGGAACGGTAATTCAGAATCTTTGATCTTTCCTGCCAGGTAGCGAGGAACGTGCAGACTAAAAACTAGGGTGATAAGATTATGATTTTATGGTTGTTAGAAACAGGTCTAAAAGTTTGTCTCTCGCTTTAAGGCAAGAAGTGACAGAAGACTGGGAAAATTTTACAGTCAGGAGCTTCATAATTTATGCACTTCACCATTATTATTATTATTATTATTATTATTATTATTATCAAATTAAGGAGTATACGTTTGGTTCGTACAGGTAGCACGCAACGGACAGATTAAGAATGAATTTAGGTCCGAAAACCATAAGGGATCGTTTTGATGGCTCTAAGGACAGTGATTCATCGTGCTCAGGATGTGTCAGCAGCGAACTCTTGCGAAGGTAGTAAAGAACATTCGGTGCCTCAGCAATTATCAGTTTCTCAAGAATGTCTCTGTTTTCGGTAAGTAAGAAGGCCTACGCTGAACCGTTTAAGGAAAAGCACCAGAGTCTTTAGTTAAAAGAAAATACTACGCCACACAGGCCAAGGACAGGTCACACTTTTCCTACAAACAAAAATATAAATCCTTCATACCTGCAGTTCTATTCAGTCACACTTCAGCTTCCGAATGGACATTTTCGTCTTTGAAACCTCATGACCGAGCTGCGATGGAAAGCGGGTATTCTGACAACTTACGAATCGTGAATGTAAAATCTGCATACTGATATGTAAATAACAGTTGTATTGCATGTACTGAAACCAGAAAGTCTTAAAACTTCAGAAACTTAGAGTAAACCACACCACCAGCAAATGCTTTTAATGTATGGCAATACAGTGCTAGCGGGAAATAGGTTATTTGCTACAAACATCGTTGGATTTTCCCTCCGCCTTCATTTCGACCAGTAAGTACAGCCTAGAACTAAATAATGACAGATAGTTTCGACGTACGTCGCCATTTTTAGGAACAGACCTCCGACATACATTGAAGACCACCGGTACATACGTACGAGAGGATAGAAGAGACATGTCCGGCCTGGAGAGGTAAAAAAAGTAGCTACGTGAACACAATCTGATAAAATATAGCCTGCGTTCCAGCAAGAAATCTATTCCTTCCATCTGTTGTAACTAATGACAGGTGATGCCAATAGACAACAATACAAAGTTATCTTATGTAGGACTCGTTCCTTCCAGAAGGCCTCTAAAACCATGTACAAAGAAGATTGATTGACGTCGATATTTCAACATGCCGTTCAAAGTCCGGAAATATTAATTTGTCATACCGCATGCAGGTGAGCGTATATTCCGCATGAGTAAAATTTATGAAGGGCCTAAATCATGTAAAAATAATTTGACTACATAATTAAAATGCAAAATAGGGTCCACCACATATATATACAAAAAATAAACCGAGAATTTCAATTTAATTATGAAATACTTAATCCGTTACATATTACGAGAGTAAAGAAGCGAAAAGACTATTCCGGTGGCAGCACTAAGTCGCACAAAAAGAATGTTGGATTCGCGGTTTCAAGTCCCGCTTTAAGCACGGTTGTGTGCCCTGTGATTATGTTCTAATAAAGGGCTCAGAAACACTCTTCTTTTGGACTTCATCCACCGCCTAATGTCCCCCCCCCCACCCCCCAAGTGGCTTAGGAACCTCCACAAAAAGCAGCATAAAAAGCCCCAAGTAGGGCTACAGCGTCCATAACGGAAGAAAGTAATGTGAAGTCACTTCACCAGATAAACTGCCAACTGACATTTTCGTCAGAATTTCAATGTTTGTTCTTCGTTTATATCCTGTATCGAAGTTAAATTCGTGGAGCTTTACCTCCACTCCCCACGTGTTTTTAAGACATGGTTCGAAGTACACCTGCAGCTATATCTTACCACGATTTATTTGTCATGCATAAATACAATTAACTAGTTAAAAGCCTTCTCGAAACGTTTGTACTTTTCAGCTGGGTAGGACGCTGTCTGTTTGATAGAGCAAAACCACTAATTAGCACTAATTATGAAGCTCATTACATAATATTTCCCTTTATTCTGTTACCTCACATCTCGTAAGCCAAAATACCTTCATCGATAGTTCTCCCTCTAACACCTGCCAACATTTTCTCCCCTTAGACTGAGACCAAATTTTTCATTCATATAAAGATATCAATGAAACGTCGGGCGTTAAACAGCAAGTGTAGTAACAGCATCATACACCGGCCTACAGACTGCACTGGCAACGGGAAGGCGACGTGCGTCACATACAGTGTCAACGCTAAGCCAGAACGACACACTTTAAATAAAGTAGACAGTTTTATGTAAAAACGTCTTTGGTGTCCAGCTGCGTAATTTCGGAACAGAACTGAAGTGACTGGTCGCGTGAGACTATTTTATCACCTCTTGTCGCCGCGAGAGCTTAAATGGTCTTAATTTTTGCGCGTCAGTAGTTTCAAAGGAGACTAAGTCCTTCATAACATGTCATACTCAACCGCGAAAGTTCGCCATGACGCTACGCACATCGACAATAGAAATGAGGCTCTGACAAATGAGCCGCGGTATTTCTACGGCTACGTTTCGCGCGGAGATCATGTTCATTGCCAACTTCACGTTCACACGTGGAACTGATTTGTAAATAAACCGCGAGGCTCGGTTTCAAACTAAACAGTGCTTTAATAAAGCAACTTTAACCATTTAAAGACGAAGCGCAGACTGTGTTATTTAAAGACCTAGTTCGTACCGCGCTGTAAACATTTTTCATCTCGGTTGTAAAAACCAGTCAGTTTATGATGTAAGTGGCACAAGTCGCCGTTTGTTCTAAGATAAATACAGACACACAAATACATTGTGGACAGAAAGTACAATTCTTGAACGTTAAACCTGTTGGTGCATCACGTAACCAGTAGGCTTTAAAAGGTTAATTATGCTGCTCTCCGTCCTTACAAATATCGCCATTAATTGCAGTGCAAAGGAGTACAATCTCAGGGTAAGACACCCTTTTGTGATGCGTAGGTAAACAGATGAATAACAGGACTACCAATCACAATTATATTTGGAGACTATTCTATAGTCGAGGGCGCTACATGTTTCGACTTATCACAAACCATCAACAGGCACAGGCTAAAAATATACGAGAAAAAACACTTAAATACAACACATTATCGACTAAACTATCGGGATCTCAATTTTACATTGTTTAAGTAGGTATTTATTGTCGTTATTAGCGTGTGCCTAATGATGGCTAGTGAATAAGTCGAAACACGCAGCACCCTTCGCAATAATATATTTTTCCATACACAGCTGTGAAGGTCCTTACCCGTTTACAAAGAAGCATAGGTTAGTTTCTTGCCTAAAAACCCTTCTGTTGGTGTATTTCCACGGTAAGGGTCGCCAACATTTTAACTGGTTATTCAAAGCAAAAAAGTTTTATTTCTGTGTTCTAACACACCAAACATATAAAGACCACATGGAACTGGGGTTGCAGGTGGGAGGTATTTCGAGCGTAGCATGCAACGGGCCACCTGACCCACGATGTCCTGTCAGACACATAATATCGCACTGCAACATATTTAACAGAAGCTTCGGTTAGCATTATTGTAAGCAAAAACCTGATTCGTAATCAATACTGTGAACGTATGCAGTCAGCAGGCAGCTGTGTGGCGGGGCAGACCTTATGTACACAGATGAGCCCAGACGGGGGACAGAGAGGGAGGCACATAAATTGAAATGTCCTACAGGGCCAACAAGCACAAAAGCTAATTTAGATGGTGAAATCATTCAATTAAATCCGTCCAAACATTGCTGGAGACCGAGACAAACATTGGCGTGGCCTACGCGGTTTACCAGGGGCCCATTTCCCACTCCCTTGCCCCGCAATTTCCCATTCCCGGCAAATGTTTATACAAGATCCATTGCATTATCTATCACTGGTACATCCCAACTCTGGCCCCTGTATCATTTTCGCAGCACACCTACCATATAACCATGACTATAACTCCACGCGTTCTTTTATCGGAATATATGCGAATCACCAACTGATTACACGTATGCATGCAAAAATGTACGTCTGTATTGTGTGTGTACGCATGCACAAATGGGTAGGCGTTCATTTGTGTATTCATTTATCCATATGCGAATGTAGGCATACGTATTGTGTTCCGATCTATGCGTACTATTTCATGTCGCTGGCGGCTTAGAACTTCTTTCTAAAATAGGAAACAAAAACCAAAACATCCTATATTGTCCCAAGGCACGCTGGTGTTCCTTATTCGATCTTTGTCATACATGATAATAAAACAGGAAGTGTTGTTCGACAAGGCGGAAGTACATATTTCATCAAAAACTAATTATCTTGTCCCACATACCACATCCCAGTGCCGACACTATGCTATCCAAAGAAAATACTTAACTGCATAAAAGAGTCATTGTGGGTCCGCAGCTAATCCAGACATTCTCTTAATTTAATGGAACACGAAGATTCATTACTGTATCCACAAAAGCCAGCCACCGGTCCCTATCCCGAGCCAGAAAAATTCAATGCACACTTCGTATCCTATTTCTTTCATATTTAAATACTACCCTCTCACTGACTCTGCGGTCTGAAAAGAAAACACTTAGAATATGTACAGAACAAAGCTATTACATATGCACACATGCAGGAATATATCTCTTCCATATATGCATCTGACCCCACACTGCTAGGCATTTCGCTTCATATAATTTGTAGAACGAAAATACCTTGAATAAGCAATAAAAATTACCTATGCAATGAGAACAGACCGAAAAAAAAAATATTACCGAAACAAACCAACGAAGCACCGCCACTCATACCATGTACTTATTTTCTTTCAAATAACATTCGCATACTAAAAATGTCTTTTTTTAGTGCGTAATATAACCACGCTGTCAGCTGTTATTGTACAGCTTCTGTCATAAATTAATGAACGAGTACGGAACACGGGTAGGCAATGATACTGACGCGGAAAAGCCGAAGTACCCGGAGTAAAGACTGCCCAGTACAACTCTGTCCACCACAAATCCCAAATTAAATGGCATGGGATTCACCCGGGCCTCCGGGGAGACTGACCGACGTCAACCTGTCTGAACCATGCGCGACACGTCCAATGTAAAAATGTGATTGCTGATATCTACTGAACGAGGAGTTCGCGAACCACAGTGTCAGAACCATTGCCATACTGTCAGAGGCACTAATTCCGTGCGTCTGAAAATCCATTCCCACGCTTCAAGGTTCATGTATAACATTATAGCACGGCGCTCGTCGTGTCTGAAGCTATTTTAGCCATGGTTATACAACAGTTTAAGGTTCAGTCTCCAAGACTGCTAACATCTTGTACGTACATTCATCCATCTACTACTGCGGCACCGTTGACTAAACTACTCGTAAGAAAAGTAAGGATTATTACCCAAGGAATTAATCGTGTCTGAAGCCCATGTCGTCATGATTAATTCGAAAGGTCACATATGCCATAGCAGCTAACCATATTATGGTGCTGTAAGAACCACTGTGACACTGTTTACGGGCTAGAAGCAAGCAAAAACATAATAAAATTTTAATGGCGTCTTAAACCAATAATGGCACATAGAAACGGCCGGACAACGTGCAGTTACGTTTTGAGCAAGACGCCAAATGAAGCCATCGCCGACAGTGGCGCGCCAAAAACGCTGTGGCGACAATACATTAACGTTACGAACCGCGGTGTGTGCATACTGACGCTGTCAGGGGATTTCAAATCGTCATCGTCGTGATTGGTCTTCAAGAACAGGGCTGACCACTTATAACTCACGGCACAAAGTCGAACAACCCGGAGAGACCGGCGACAAGCACGCGTAGATGTTCCGCCTGCCACACGACGTACGATTCGGAGGTCTGAGGTTTGACGGATAACATGCCAAGGTGGAATCAGAGACAGCCAACAGGGAAAAATAAAAGTTGTCACTTTCGTCGCATAGTTACAGAGGAGAAGATTCCTCCGCTAGGCAAGTGGAGGTTGTAAAAACTCCACTCGCAGAATCTTCACAAGGCTCATCATGGAAGGTACTGTGGAGGGGCCATAACGAAGATTGCCCATTCATTTCAGACGCACGGCAACCACGAAGCATCATCGTCCGGTCACCGAACCAAGTCCTAGGCCGACTTGACAAAACTGTTACAACTTTCAGTGGCCACGGTGCCATTGCAAATAAGGATCACCGAGTGTTTACTGTCAAAATCGAGAGAAAGAATAAACGGCATAAAGCTGCTGTTAAAAAGTATAAACTGGGGCCAAGTGTAAGTCCCGAAATCGGGTCCTTCCTGCAGAAGAAAATCCCCACTCCAGGGACAAGTGTGACATAATTTTAATTAATTGGATAATTCCAGAAATGAGACGCGGGACAAGCGGGCAGGGACAAACGGACAGACACAATGTCAGGGTTACGTCTTTATTTCACAAATTTTATGAAGTATAAGAAGGGGAATTTACAAAAATAATGATTTGAGAAACAGGGGATATCACGGCGATTAATATCAATAGCAACCTGCTGCACCACGCTTGATGCTGTTGTATTCTGAAGATGGCGACAAGTTACACGGCGTCGCATCACAGAGGACCAGTACCGTAACCTTACTATTCAATGTCAGCCTTCAGCGGCAAGCATGCGTTAATGGCAATCTAACACGAAATTTCCAAGCAAGTAGCGTTGCTTATTGTTACAGATTTCCCACAAACACAGCAGCATTCTGAGAGAACTTACGGTGTATAAACTTACCTGGAACATCTGCAGGTCAAGCTCCGCCACCCGGTTCAGAAGACGTATTGTTGCAATAGTGACTGCAATGGTATGTGGTGGAAGTGCAGGAGGTGGGGAGGCAGAGCCCCTGGAAGGTGCTCCTTGGTGTAGTAGCATGCCATATAACATGGAAACGGCGCCTACCAACTCTGTCACTTGAAGCGTCCCTACCAGTTGAGTAGGGTCATTCTTGCTCCCACCGCGGCGCACATTACCACCACACCTGCACAGAAACAAGTAACCAAATGTCACATGCACACTTAATATCGATGCTTTGGGCACCCCACAATACTGCAGAAGAATGCACACATTAACAAACTCTTAATTATAAACGTAACTACAGTAATTTTTGGTCGTTCGTAAAATTGTGAAAAGCGACTACCAGTGTCAAGTCTGTCCGTCCGCACGAAAATCTCGGCTCCTAATAGACAGATTTTCATGAAATTCCATATCTGATTAGTTTTCGAAAATCTATCTAGAAAATACAAGTTTCGTTACAATCGGACAAGAATAACAGGTACGCTACTTGATACGAAGACCAGTACATCGTTGATCATATCTCGCTCAGTTCTTCATAGAATGAGAAATGGTTCAAACAAAAGTTGTTGAGAAAATCAAAACACACGTTTTATGATCAATAACTTCCCCCCCCCCCCCCCCCCCCCCCCCCCCCGCCTCCCCAC
>Ga0123355_10003820_pt1 | contig 21798 bp, 23 predicted proteins | sample TergutEmb28metaG_3_FD_89872 | JGI IMG/M metagenome (GOLD analysis project Ga0123355, IMG submission 89872) | Embiratermes neotenicus P1 segment gut microbial communities from Petit-Saut dam, French Guiana - Emb289 P1 | ecosystem: Host-associated > Arthropoda: Insects > Digestive system > Gut ...
GGCATGATATGTCCAATTTTGCATTGGTTGTGTTAGCGGCTGTTAAGAAGTGATTTTATGGGCGTTTGGCTGGTGGGGTTGATATAATCGCACCAGCCAAATGCCCTTTTATTTTTGACTAGGGTAATTTATACTATGAAATTGCTACAGAGGTGGCATTGGAATAATGAGCAAGCTAAATGATGTCCAATTTGATAAGTCTGAGCTCTTGTTTGTTGGAGAGGGGCAAAATGGAATAATTTATGCTGACAAAAATGGCAAGGCATATAAATTTCCTAAGCATAATCTTGCATTAATTTCCCTCAAGCGTGAAATTGAAATTATTGAGCACATTTCAAATCATGTTTCAGTAAGCGTACCAAATTATGATTCTTCAAATCTACACCGTCCTATCGGAGAAGCATATTGCACGTTTACTTTTATACAAGGCGAAAAATTAACACCTGATATTTACAAGCAGCACAGAAAAAACCTTTCAAAACAGTTACTTCAACTTCTAGATGAAATTCACTCGATCCCCACTGTCGATGAAATGCCGAGATTGAAAATGAGCTTTTTGAATTTATATGAAGAAGCCAAAGAGCTGATTTTCCCATTGCTGGCTGATGACGTGAAGAGCAATGTAATAAAACGGTTTGAACAATTTTTTCAAACCAATAACGGTGTTAATAGCATTGATTGTGATTGCTTTATTCATGGTGACTTTGGAAGCTCAAACATTATTGTGGACAGAAATACAGGAATAATAACTGGCATAATTGACTGGGCCGAAGCAACAATTGACAATCCTGCATTCGACTACTCTTCACTTACATGTGCAGTAGGTGTTCCCGAATGCAAAGCAGATTTATTAAAGTTGAGGCCATCACTATCTTCTCTATTCGAAGCTTCGGAATTTATCCAGTATACTTTTCCATTTCAGGCAGCTATTTTGGGCATAAAAACAAATGATAATGGAGAATTAGCAGACGGGCTTAGTGCTATTAATTGTATCAAGAATTAAAAACATTTACAAAAGAAGAACAGTCCGACCTCATCCGTAAAGAAGGGCTTGAAGTTGAAAATGCTCACTTGCAATTTAGTCATGTGAATCATTTATGGCTTGACACACAAGACTGACAATCTACATTTGTGGGTTGTGCTGTGAAGGGGGTAAATAACGCTATCTGCTTTGGTTTTTATGTTATAATGCAAATCTGTTATCACCAACGATAAATATTTTTTTATGGAGCGAGGTATTTTGTATGGCTACGATAGATGATGTTGTACGGATAATAACCCCCATACTTCAACCAAGCCCCGTTAGGCGCGTTATTTTGTTTGGCTCTTATGCAAAAGGAACAAACAAACCGGACAGCGACATTGACTTGATTATAGACAGCAATGGACAGTTAAAAGGCATTGATTTTTTTTCGTTATCATCTGAGTTAGCGCGAGCGTTGCCTATCGAGGCAGATATATTTGAAATGCGAGAGATAAATCCAAACTCCAATATGTATGATGTTGTAACGAAGGAGGGGGTTGTAATATATGATCGTTAAAGACCTTGCCTGCTTGCAAAGGATGCTGGAATTTTCAAGACGCATACAGCGTCGTGTTTCCAATACAACAGAAGAAACATTTCTTGCAGACGAAAATTTGCAAGACATGGTGTTGTATGCAATAGGTCAAGTTGGCGAAAACGCAAATGCTGTAAGTGATGACATTAAGGAAGCACACCCTAATTTGCTTTGGAACGCAGTAATCGGAATCCGAAATCGTGTGTTTCATTCATATGGTGATATTGATATGACGCTTGTATATGAAGCAGCTGTAGACCACACTCCATTATTAATTCGACAGCTTGAAAGGATATTGGATTGATAACACACAAACTTGCTGAAAAGTAAAATCTAAAGGGCGCACTTATGTGCCACAGCAAGTGTGGTATGTGCGAAAATATATTAGGCGAACATAAAGGAGCATATGATGGCACATCAACCTACTCAAGATTTTTTAGATTGGTTGGAAACATTACCCGAAAAAGAAAGAAAATATGCCTTTGATATGCACAATTTTGTTTTGAGCAAAGACATAAAACCCCGAAAGCCCAATGGCAATAACTTTCAATATTATTTTAAGGGAAGTCGCATTTTATATCTACGTGAAAATAGCTATCTCAAAAGACCTCTTGATATAGCAATACCATACGGGTTAAAGGGAAGTTATGATGATATAGGGTCGTTTGTCACAATATGTGCAAATGAATCAGACAGCCAAAATTTGATTCAATATGTGATTGACAATGCCTGTTATTGCGACCTATGCGGTGGACGGAACGATTGCAATTTTTGGAAAGAGTTCGCAGGTGTAAGACGAAAAATGGCACTTTGCCATTACGATATTTCTAAGTGGAAAGCCCCTCAAACAAAGTCCGATTACACAGACGATGACTTGCATTGGCTGAAAAGACTTGTTGATGTGCGGATTAAACAAATATTATTATCCGTTTGAATGGCGTTCAAAATAAATAATGATGGCAGCGTTATTTACCCCCTTCACAGCACATGTTATGAAGGTTATTTGTCTGATATTGATGGACTTGCAGATTATGAAATCCTTGTTGCTGTAATGCATCTAACGAGTGGGCAAAACCCTCCTGAAGCCTTGCCGCTTATTTGTAGCTTGAGACTACTAGACGATAGCTTGCGACGCTCGACTAAGCACAAATTTACTAATTTTAAATAAAAATTGATAAGAAGGGATGACAATAATGAAAAAACTAGTATCCATCATGGCAGTGATGCTATTAGTGTTGATAGCAAACATGACCGTCTTAGCCGAGCCTGTGAGAGACATGGAGTACATGAACGAAAACAAAGTTGTTATAGCCATTGATGGCACACACTTTATCCCTGGTGTCCATGGCTGGGCCTTTGGCGTTACCAGGCAAATAATAAGGTATCCAAATGGCTCAATCCTAGAGCTTGATGCTGGAGAGGGAAGTTTTACTGCACAGCTACATGACTACACAGGGAGTCTGGTTTTTACAAGAGAAATCTCATTCGAACTGCCCCTCTTTGGCGCTTTTCATAGTGGGGAAGATTATAATTTTGCCTTGTTTGGGCAAAACAATATGGACGAACGGGTAGATATAGAAGTTTTCCGTATCGTAAGGTTTGATAAACAGTGGAACAGAATTGATGATATTAGGCTTTATGGGGGCGTAAGAGATGCATATTTAGGCAGTGGTGCATTTAATTTTGGCGATGTAGCAAGGCCATTTGTTTTTGGTGCGGCACGTCTTGCCAGCTATGGCGACCTGCTGGTGCTTCATATCCCAAGAGAAATGTATCATTGCACATGTGGCAATGGTACCCCTCATAATCATCAGTCGGCCCTGTATATGTTTGTTGATATACCCAATATGTCTGTCATGCCATCCAGATATCATAGGAATACCCCTTGGTTTAGCCATTCCCTTAACCAGTTTCCTATTATGGTGGACGGCTTGCCTACTTTCTTAGACCACGGCACAGCGTTCCCTAGAACCATAGGTGTTTACCAAGTGCGAGAATGGGAAGACAACGTGAGGCGTTACTATGTTATTAGGCCAGATGGTGCAAATTGGCAGGTTCACCCATCACGTTCGCGTAACGATTTCTATGTTTATTCGGGAGGCGGGTTTGATAGGTATCTTCCTCATGAGGTCAGCTACACCCAGGGGCCTAGTGTCAGGTTCGAACGAGGTAGAATGCTGGAAATCCCCAGGGAATCAGGTTCCCAGTTTCGTATTGCTATTGGCGGGTTTGGGGCTTCTTCTGAGTATTTTATTGCATCTGCCGGTATTGCCGCAGGCTTTAGAGATAGCGCCAACCGTCAAAGAGATATATATGTTTTAACCCTGCCACGGGATTTTGAGAGAGATGAAGTTGGCGGCCGGATACGCATTTCTACATTCTATGGGACAGACCGTATTGCATCGGTGCCGGTTATGACCCAGGTTGGCAACGAAAGCTTCGTACTAATGTGGGAAGAATACGCACTGGCCAATAGGGCGTCACTAGGCTTTGTTGTGCAATTTATTGATGGAAGAGGCCAGCCAGACGGTGCATATATACGTTATAACAGCTTTGACGAGATGGTGGCAGCAGTGCTTATGACCGAGTGGTTAGCTGCAACCGAGGAGCTTGCTACTCCAGGGCCATCTGGCTCAGCACAAACAGTTATGAGATTTGCCATTGGCAGCACCAGGTACTATGTAAATGGCGAAAGACACACAATGGAAGCTGCACCGTTTATGTCAGAGGGAAGGACAATGGTACCCCTTCGTGTAATTGCAGAAGCCCTTGGGGCAACAGATTTAGACATGACAGGAGGCGTGATTACGTTTAGTCTTGAGGGTCGCGCTTTTACTATGACAGTAGGGCAGCCACTTCCGGGGAACATGGGTGAGCCTGTTATTATTGCGGGCCGTACCTTTGTACCATTGCGGTATATAATAGAAGAAATGGGTGCCGCCACCCGCTGGGATAGTGCTGCTCGCGCAGCTTATGTATATGTGGATTAATGTTTATTAACGCATTTGGGGCTGGCTCAGGTTTTTTATTCCTGTGACAGCCCCCTTTAGCGGGTTTTTGTTCATCTTTACAACCTATTCTCATCCACCCATTTCTTAGCATCCGCTACAGCTTGGTCGGACGCTATACCCGCTTTTGTTGACGGGTCGTGCCCACCAGAGTCGTCTGCCAGGGCCAGTGTCTCAAACAGTGGAGTGTCGTATTTTTGGTTAACTCCGGTCGAGTATTGTTGCAGCCCTTGATTTGTTGGTATAGGGTTGTTTTTTTTTGGTTTCATATATGCCTCCTGATACTAATCTATATTTATACTCACACTTTGTAGTATTTGCGGCTTTGGAGTATACTATGTACATAACGAAAAACGGCTTAAAGCCGCCGATTTTCCACTCGGTTATCAACGTGATTTTCTGAGATTCATATTAGGAGGCTAACATGGGTAAGTTTCTTGACTTAGCGGCAAAGCGCCGCATTTTTTTTGACGGGGCAATGGGTACAGAGCTACAAAAGCGCGGGCTCAACCAAGACCCGGCTATACTTAACCTGACCTCCGGTGAAGTAATAATTGATATCCACCGCAGTTATCTAGAGGCGGGGGCAAATATTATAACCGCCAACACATTTGGCGCGTACAGCCACAAATACGATAATGCCGCCAATATGATAAAGGCTGCGATGGACAATGCACGTGCAGCTATAGCACAAAACAGCCACGCCTGGTTAGCTCTTGATCTAGGCCCGACAGGCCTAATGTTAGAGCCATATGGCGACACCACACCAGAAGAATGCTACAAGATATTTGAAGAAGCCGTACAGCAAGGTACGGCATGCGGCGCAGACTTAATTTTAATTGAGACTATGATGGACTTAGCCGAGCTGGAGCTTGCAATTACCGCCGCTAAACAAACCGGCCTGCCCGTGTTTGCCACCATGTCCTTCGACAAAAACGGCAGGACAATGATGGGCGTGTCCTTGGATGATATGGCAACCTCCCTTGAAGCGCTGGGCGTGGACGCTATTGGCATGAACTGCGGTTTTGGCCCGGATGTATATGTAGAGCTGGCGGCACAACTAGCAAGTATTACAAAGCTGCCAATAATAGTACAGCCCAACGCCGGTATGCCGCTACCTGCAGAGCCTGACCCTGCCCGGCCCGGGGAGTTTTTACCTGCACGCTATAGCCTGTCTGCCAGTGAATTTGCAAAGGCGATGGCCGCAATAGATGCCGCTATACTGGGTGGCTGCTGTGGGACAAGCCCTGAGCATATTGCCGCTATTGCACGGTTATAATGAGTAATAAACCTTTATCATTTGTATCAAAACCGGTCTATTAAAAGGGGGGCTCTATGATATCCATATTTGGCATAATATCTATAGTGGTTGCCCTTTTTAGTGTAGCCATTATTGTGCTGCACAATAGGCTAATGGCTAAGCGCACCCCTGTAGATTCGTATTTTACTCAACTAGAAACTCTGGTCCGCGACAGGATAGAGCACTTATGCCACGCAAGCACCCCAGATGCCGAGCTGCATACCCTTTGTATCCAGTACGTAGATATGGATATAGAAAGCATGATAAGAGCCCTGCCGGATATAGAACATGCCCACGAAGCAAATTTACAAGCAAGCGATGATGCCATACCCGCCATACATGAAACTATAATTGAAACTATAAACGAAACTATCGAAGCTCTAAACCAAGCCATAAATGAGTACAACAGCCTCATAACCGGTAATATACTCATGAGGCTAATGGCGCAAGCCCTGGCGCTTACTGTGCTTGCTAATTATCCCCCTATACGCCCATAATGCGCCTTACAAGCGCAAGCACCAACCTCACTGGCAAAGGCTCAAAACGCTTTGCCACTTTTTTTAGCTCTTTGCGGATAGGTATGTTCTGCGGGCAAATCTTTTCACATTTTCCACAGCCGTTGCATAGGCGTGGGCTGTTTGGGTTTTTTGTCATAACAGCGGTGCTTGTTGCGTAAAGGGTAAGCCCTTTGCTATAGCCTTGCAGGTAGCTTGTATTGTATACAGACAGGCAAGCCGGGATGTTTATCCCCTTGGGGCATGGCAAGCAATAGTTGCAAGCGGTGCAATTTATCTTGTATGATTTTTTAAAGAGCTCAACCACATTTACATATACAGCCAGTTCGTCTTGGCTTAAGGGTCTAAATATATCTACACTGCGCAGGTTACTCTCCAGTATTTGCGTGTTCTTCATGCCGCTTACGACAACTGTTACCTCAGGATGGTTCCACAGCCACCAAAGCGCCCAGTCTGCTGGGGTAAGGGTCGTGTCCAATTTTGCAAACATATCTACGGCTTGCTTGGGCAAACTTGTGGCAAGCTGCCCGCCAAGCAGCGGCTCCATTATCATTACCGCAACACCTTTTTCGGCAGCGGCGTGTAGGCCGGCTTTGCCAGCTTGGTAATTCTCGTCATAATAGTTGTACTGTATCATGGTAAACGCCCATGGGTACGCGTCAAGTATCTTAAGAAACTCGACACTAGAACCATGGAACGAAAATCCAACCTGATGTATCTTGCCCGCTTTCACTTTCCCGGCCAGCCATGACTCTATGCCCATTGTTAATAGTCTTTCCCACGCAGTAAAGTCTGGTAGGCTGTGTATGAAGTAATAGTCTATATAATCTGTCTTAAGACGGCGCAATTGCTCGTCAAAATACTTGTCAAAGTCACCAGCGCTTTTGCAGAACATGACGGGCAGCTTAGTAGCTATAAAAACATCCTTCCGCTTATCGTGCTTTGCAAGGATATCGCCAAGCGTCGCCTCGCTGCCTGGGTAGATGTATGCAGTGTCAAAAAAGTTTACCCCGCCATCAATTGCAGCCAATATCATGCGCTCTGTTTCGCTTTTGTCGCGTGGGAAGCGCATACATCCCATCCCCAAAGCGGAAAGTTTATTGCCGGCCATGTCTACGCGATATTTCATGTTAATCTCCATTCTGAGGCTTTAGCACAACGCTGGCAGTGAAAGTTTGCGTCGCAAACTTCCACACTGTGCCTCCTTTTTAGCCTTTACAACAAAACACATATGCAGGCGGTACGTTGCGTATCTCTCTTGTGACGGCAATATTGGCGAAGTACTGCTTTATAAAGTCACGCTTAAGCAGCGTGTACTGGAAAGTTATAAAGCTGCCGCCCGGCCTTAGAAAATTCTTTGTTTGGGTCATTATGTTAGCAGAAACCGCTTGCGGTAGACTTGCAAAAGGAAGGCCCGAGATTATATAGTCCGCAACACTTACATTGTGCATTTGCAGATACTTGCCTATATGCTCTGCAGAGTCGTTTACTACATAAAGATTTGCCTCGTTAGCGTATTTTTCATTCAAAAGGTTGTAAAACTGCTGATTATTTTCGAAGAGTATAACAACTGTGTCGGGTTTTCTTAGCTTCAAGATATTTTCTGTAAACACGCCGGTACCTGCCCCATACTCTACTATACATTGGGCATTATTAAAGTCGATGTTACTGGTCATCTTGTCCGCCAAAAATTTCGAACTTGGCAAGACTGCGCCAACAGTGCGTGGCTTGGTAATGTATTGCCTTATGAAAGATAAACCGCTCAAAAATGGCATGTGGTTGCTCCTTTGCAATGCGTTGTACACAAATTATAGCACTATAGCAAAATAATTCGAAATCTATCTCGCTTGTCGCCAATTTTGCATTTATAACCCATTTTCACTCATTCATGAGTCTAGGAATATAATTTTCTAGAAAATAATTTAGCATTTCAGCTTTAGAAGCTGTATTCAACTCTGACAATGGTGACTTTTCGCGACAGATTTTTGACAATTGAGGCGGCTCTGACGCGGCTTGCCATTAAGGCAAGCAAGGAGGGGGCAACGAAAAGTGGCAAAAATCTGACCGAAAAGGCGCCGTTGGCGGGGTTGAATACAGCTTCTTATGTAGGGGAGGCAACGCATTATGAACAGTGGCACGCATTTGCAATTCCAGTACGGCACATGGACACCCACCTTGCAAATTGGCAATGGCATCATCCAAGGCCAATACCGCGACCAGGTTGGGCACTGGACAAGAGTAGGGCACCAGGTTTATGTAAACGGCTTCTTTAGGCTCAGCTATACAGAGGCACAAGTAGAAGACGCACTACGAAGAAATACAACTGTACAAGAAATACGTATTGGTACATTGCCGTACGAAGCCAATAGCAGCTCGTCAGTTTTTAATCTTGTTGTATCTGGTACCCCTTTTACAAGAAATATAAGGCCGGGGGAGATAGATGTATTGGCCACTGGCGCAAGAAGCATCTGGGGTAGCCCAAGGCTGCGCGTATTTTATAACGAGCGCATCTTAACAAGAAGCGTAAACAGCACTAACAGAATACCCCTAGCATCAGATTTGACTATAGAGGACTTGCGGCCATCTACCAACGGGGCCATTGCAGAAATAAGGGTCTCTGGGACGTATACCGCATTCCCGGACTTGTCTTCAACTGACCCAGTAAATACGCCGCCGCCGGTAATTATACAGCCGCCAATAACAGTACCAGAGCCCCCATCCCCGCCGCCTCAGCCACCCCATGACATATGGCCACAATATCCTGGGGTTGTACTGCGGCGGGGTATGCAAGGGCCAAGTATCAAACAAGTGCAAGAAAGGTTAAATATCCTAGGTGCCACCCCGCAGCTAGTAAATGACGGTATCTTCGGCCCACTGACAGAGGCAGCGGTGCTAGCCTTCCAAGAACAACGCAACTTAAATGCAGATGGCATTGTTGGTGTTATAACATGGGATGAGTTGTTTAGAGCCTAAGATGTGTGACAGGGCGATATATAAATTATATCGCCCGCCTGGCAAGTACCGGCTTGTTAATCATATAAATACCCAACGCCAACACAATACAAGCCGCTACTTGCAGCACAGCTACATCATGAAAAATAATTAAGTTAAAAAACCATACCAGCGCCCTGCGCAACACAGGGATAGGCGTAAACACAGATATGATGGCAATAAGCGCCACATCTGCAACCCAGCCATACCACTTTACCTGTATAGCAGTAAGCGTATGCACAAATGCAGAAATCAAAAACAAAAGCGCAAATTGCTGCAAAAATGCAAGCAACATACCGTTACCAGCCCAGCCAAAAACCTCCACAAGATTAGCGACACCACCAATGTGCCCAGGCTCGCTCATGACAAACGCACCCGGCTCGAAAGGGTGAAAGGGATGGAAATGCCCTGCGCGTATAACAGGCCGGTCAATTGCATAAAAAATTACAATATTTGCAAGCGACACAATAGCAGCCAAGACACTATATGCCATTAAGCTACCCCAAAAAAAATTTTCACGTTTGCCGCCAAGGTTGATAACCCTGCGGAAGTTTCTTGCTGGTATAAATATCGCAGCCAAAAGTGGTAGCAGCCACAAGAAATTACCAACACTTATAAGCGACTGAAAGTTCACATCCATACCGGCCTGCCCAAGGATTACAAACACCAACATCTGTACCGCTATAATCCCCGCCAATATGCCTGTAAGTACATACGGCACTTGCAAGTGCCTAAGGTTTGTTTTTGCCAAGTTGATAGTTGTTTTACACATGGCTGTTACCTCCCACGATATTAATAAAAAAGTCTTGCAAACTCATACGGTCTACTGTCACACCTTGGGGTGGTGTAATCCTGTTATCGTAGATATGTGCCGCTATAAGGCTGCCTACCTCTGTCCTGCCAATGCAGTTGAGGCTACCAAGCAAAGGGTTAATTACATCTGCAGCACCAGAAAGTGTATAGGCTTTTTCGTCTATATCATCTATGCTGGCCTCTAGTAGTAGTTTGCCTTTATCTATGATTATTAAATTTTCTGTCACTTTTGCTATCTCATCTATCAAGTGTGTGGACACGATTAGCACACGGGGGTGCTGGCGATAGCTCTCTAATAACAAAGTGTTAAAGTGGCTGCGCATGATTGCGTCAAAACCTAGTGTTGGCTCATCTAGTAATATGACTTTTGACTTGTTGGCCAAGGTGATAATCGCCGTTAGCATGGTTTTCATGCCAAAGGACAGGTGCTTGAAGCGCTTACTGGTGTTGAGCTCAAACCTATGTGCCATCTCCAAAGCAAAGTCCCGGTCAAAGTCAGGTTGGAGTTTCGCTGCCGTGTCAATCAGCGATGCTACCCGTGCGTTAAACTGCACGCTGCCACTCTCGATGTAGTTGACGCATTCTGGCATCTTGCCTGGGGATACTCTTTGCCCGTTTATGGTTATTTCCCCGCCTGTGTATGGGATATGCCCGGCCAGGGTTTTCATGAATGTTGTTTTGCCAGCCCCGTTCCTGCCTAGTAGGCAGTAAATGCCGCTTTGCGGGATTTCTAGGTTTATACGGTCCATTGCGGTGGTGTTACCGTATTGTTTTGTTGCGTTTTTGATTTTAATCATAAATTGTGTAAGCCTCCTTTGTTGGCGATATAGCAAAATGGTGGTTATAGGTTAATTAGCAACAGCTTTGCTTGTGATTAGATTTATAAGTTCTTCCAACGAGAGGCCCAGGGTAGTGGCCTCCGCGAGTAGTGCGTCAATGGTCTGGTTTAGAAATGCGTCTTTGCGCCGCTTGGTTATTGTCTCTTTTGCCCCTTCTGCCACGCACATACCTATACCCCTTTTTTTGTAGAGGATACCGGCATCTGTAAGCTTGCCAACGGCCTTTACCGCTGTTGCATGGTTTACAGCATAAAACTTGGCAATGTTGGTTGTAGAAATAATAAGCTCGTGGGCCTGATACACACCAGTTATGATGTCGCTTTCGATTCTTTCCATGATTTGCAAAAATATGGGTTGGCTGTCGTTCAATCTCATCACCTCTGTTACGCTGTGCCTAAGTGAGTAACCATACCACTTAACCGGTTAATGACATAACTAATTAACCAGATAATACACAACGTACACATGCGCTGTCAATAGCCATAAGCAAAAATTAAAGGTACAAGTTATTTTTTTATGTAATGTCATGCTATAATTGCGGCATATTCATATCAAATATTTATACATTTGGAGGCCAGTATGATTAGAGACAAGCTACTTATTGCGTTTGACGGTACCAATGCCGCAGGCAAGACAACCTTGATTTATTCCGTAGCATCACGTCTAAAAGAGCAAGGGCTCAACTGCGAGGTATTGGTAGAGCCCGCACGCAACAGCCCCACCGCAGACGCTATTTTGCTATACAACCAAGGCAGCTTTGACATGCCCGCCCAGCTAGAGCTGTTTGCGCTGCACATAGTACAATGTGTAAGGGCAACCAAAAACAGTACACTAATCATTTCCGACAGGACCCCCATCAGCACAATGGCATACAACGACATGCTAATTACAAACAGGACCAAGCACGAAGAAGACCTAATAAACGTAGCAGAATCTTTTACAGATGTATGGACATCTTATTACGATATCATTTTTTATTGCCAGGACTATTTTGTATCTACACAAGAAGATGACAAGATAAGAAAAGGTGACGACGAGTTCCAAAAAACCCTAGACGCAAAAACAAGGCAGTTGTACGAGAAGGCCGGCGCAAACCTAGTATATATCCCCAAAGGGCTGTCACTCACCGAAAGGACAGATTTTGTCATTAACGAGCTCAAAAAAGCCCGCGGTCTTTAATTAAAATTATTGGCTAAGAAGCTGTATTCATAACCATGATGAATACAGCTTCTTAGTATAGCCAACACATACAAGGAGGGACAGTATGGTTGTAAACATAGCAAACCATGGCGGCTCTATAGTCTGGGATGGTATATATTATTTTGCACCATGTGACTATCCCAATATATGTGACTGGGAATTGAAAAATATCATTTTATTTTTCGAATACGAAAAAAAGCACAACAGGAAGACAGAGATAGTATGTGACAACAATGACATTGTAACCAAGGTAAATTATGCATTAGCCAACCCGTTTTTGTACATACATACACCCAAACCAAGTTTGATTACCGTGCCTGTATGTACCAGTTGCAAACAAGGCGGATGCAGAACAGACTACCTTTGCCATACAACAGAAATTAAATTTTTAGAGCCCATATTCAAAAGCGGCAAGCTGCTATCTGCAGTCAATGCAAGAAATAAAACAGCCAAAGAGCTGTCTGTAGAGCCAAGAAATGCAGCAAAAGACACGCCAGACTATTTCGACTATGTCATGTTTACATGGGGCAACTGCTTTGCTGGCGACAATATAGTCATGGAAAGGATGCTAAACCGTAGCCCCAACCAGCATGACCTAAGCGTTGGCTTTATGCCAGGGGCACGTTTTTATTTCCGGTATGAGGAAATAGTCAACCACAGCGGTTATGTAAATGACGGGCATCACGCAGCAAAAATAAAGCATGAGCTCTCGTTATTAGACTACCTACACTGCTGCATCATCCCAGAATCACACAAAGCCGCCTACGAAAAAATTGTCCCCCACAACCTTGCAGACAGAACATTTTATGTAAAAAACAATTGTAAAGACATTTGGGAATGGTCAGAAAAAGTTTATGACTTTGTCCTTAGTTATAACAGAAGCAACATGCATATAGGAGGCGGGATTAATGAAACAAAAAATAATTGATTTCCTACTCAGTAATGCAGACCCATCTATAGTCTTGCGTGTAAAAAAAGAAGTGTTGAATGGTATTACAGAAAAAGAAAATGATGCATTACTAGACAAAATAATTTCTCAAAAGAATGTCCAGTTAGTTACTCAGGCTCAAAAGCCCGATGGTTGGATTGGCAATGCATTCCATGGCTCAAGCCCGTCAGAAGGTGCTGGTATGCTTGATAATATGGAAGTTGGCTTGCGCTTTTTAGCAGAAAAGGGCTTACCACCGCACAACACAGTTATATCAAAAGCAGTACATGCATTTTTACTAGACGAGCCTTTCCACAACGAATGCAGAACCAATGCCCCTGCGGATGACTATACAGTTACGGCGCTAGGGCTGTTTCATATACGCAGCTCAATTATTATCAGAGCCGGATACGAATATATGTTGCCCAAAAATGATTATATAGACCTAAAACATGATATAAATCATTCGCTCATGACATTTGCCAATGTGTTGGATTATTCAAACCTGGACCATGTGATTGATGCAAGCAAAAAGAAGCTCAGCTTCAAACAAGGTGTATGTTGGCCATGCAGCTATGACCTTCGTATGCTTGCACATAGCCATAGCTGGCGAGCCAATAAAAATGTTTCATTATTGGCTGCGGCCCTCAACAAGCTGTTTTCGTTTGAGCATGACCGTGAAAAGATGGTTTACACAAAAGTAAAAAGCTTTTACAAGGCGCCCTGCTTAGCTTTTATTCACAACCAAATATATTGCCTTGGCTTGATGGACGAAAACTATGTTAATTTCGACCTAATGGAGTTGTTTGCGCGTTGCGGAGTTGTGAGGCAGGTTGACTTTTTAAATAGCAAATACGAATACCTGCTATCGTTGGTTAACGATGACCTAACAATAAACTACAAAACTACCTCGCGAGAGCGAGATTGGGGCCCATATGGCGGTTTTGCGCTCGAAGAAGATTGGAAAACAAAGACTCGCAAACAATGCGATTTATTGTTTAGAGTTTTAATGATTATGCATTATGCCGAAGGCAATACCGCTAAAACCTAAAACGGGAAAACCAGCGGCAACACAAGCATTATCACAATCCCCACAATAAGCTGAAGCGGGATACCCACTTTCATATAATCAAGAAATGAATATTTCCCAGCCACCATAACCATTGCGTTGGGGGGAGTTGACACAGGGGTAGAAAAGGACATGCTTGCCGCATATGTGACCGCCATAACAAAAGGCAATGGGCTAACCCCAACCTCCCCGGCCGCCAGCACAGCCACCGGCAAGAACAAGACCGCCGTGGCTGTATTGCTAATAAACACCCCAAAAATAGAAGTCATTACATAAAGCCCAGCCATGACTGCAATAGGCCCCGCCCCGCCCAAGGCAGATGTGATACCGTCTGCCATAAAAGCAACGCCGCCGGTATTTTCTAGTGCTGTAGCCATAGGCAGCATACAAGCAATGAGTATGACAATGTTCCAGTTAACCGCACGGTAGGCTTGGTCTGTACTACGGACACTGCGCGTCAGAATCATGAGTAGCCCAGCAATGAGTATAGTAATAACCGCCGGTACCCATTCAAAGACCAGCATAACTATCATCAACAATAAGACAGCACCAGACAAAACAGCGCGTATTGGTTTGAATGCCGTCTCCGGGTCGGTTGTTTCGCGGCATATAACTACTAAGTCACTTTTTTCTTTGGCCAAAAGGTCCAGGTCCTTCCACTTGCCATAAACCAGTATAGCATCGCCGTACTGGAATTGGTCTTGCACCGAAGGGAGCTTGGCGCTTCTGTTACGGGGTTTTATTGATAAAACTGTAAGCCCGTATTTGTCCCTAAAATGGATATCTTTTAACGACTGGTTAATAAGGTTGGATTGTGGTGTTAGGATAACTTCGGCGATATTTTCGTCTTGGATATGCAAGCCTTCTACTAAGTCACGCGAGATAGATTCTAGCCCTACATCTTTCAAAAACTCTTGCAAAGGTGCAGTGTCTGCATACAGCAGCAAAATATCTTCGGCCTCTAGCATGTAGCCAGGCTCTGCCAGCGTTTGCGTAAAGCCAGTGCCAGACAAAAATGATAGTGTCTTTGGTGTTGCTTTTTTCCGTATTTTGAGGACTGTAATATTATGCTTGCTGGGCCACATAAGCTCTTTTAACGTCTTGCCGGCAATTGCGTGCCCGGCAGGTACTTGTACATAATGTAGATTTTCGTCTATACGATACTGGCGTAGTAGCTCGGATACGTTTATTGTGTCAGCGACTCGTGATTTCCCTTCATAGGGCGGCTTGTCAAGCAGCTTGCGCCCAACAAACCACATATAAACAATGCCTGTAAAAAGGATGACAAGCCCCACAGGCGTAAAATCAAAAAATGATAGACCATCAAACCCATGGTTGATAAGGGCATCCCTTGCAAGCAAGTTAGGGGCGGTGCCAATAAGCGTAAGCGTGCCGCCCATGCTTGCACCAAAGGCCAAAGGCATTAGCAGCTTGCCCGGGTGTATGTTAAGCTTCATGCTTAGACTTACAACAACAGGCATGAGTATGGCCACAGTGCCGGTATTGCTAATAAAACTGCCAAGTATCGCAACCAAAAGCTGCACAAAAAGCAACAGCTTAAACTCGCTATTGCCCGTAAGCCTTACAAGCAAATTACCCGCTTTTGCAGCAAGGCCCGTCTGGGAAATGCCCTCCCCCACAATAAACAATACCGCCAGCATGACTACAACCGTGCTAGAAAAACCAGCCAACGCTTCCGGTACCGTTATAACCCCTGTAAGAAAAAGTGCTAGTAACGAGCATAAAGATACCAAGTCAGAGCGGAACTTGGGTATGGCAAAGCATATGGTTGTAACTAATAAGATTATAAAGACTAGTTCCATTTCACCTAGCATATGTTGTGGCTCATCCTTTCTGTCCGTTATATTATTCCCATCATGATGCGCCGCATGCGGCTGTTTCGACTAAATATAATACCATTATATCACAGTAGTATTTTAGGGAGGCTATCACATTTTATTCACATAAAGTTCTTTAAAATTGTTGAGATATAATTGATTAGATGTTTGACAAGGGGCTGGGGAAGTAAATCCATTGAAAATGCAGACAATGTGGCAGTTATTATATTTATGTTATAATCGCCAAAATTACAACAGTCACACTAACTTGATTTATTATGGGAGAGACAAATATGCTTATCATAGAAACTGACAGACTTATGTTGCGTGAATTTACGATTCAAGATTTACCTGCAACAAGAGAAATCGTTTGTGATGAGCAGACTATGTATGCTTTTGATGGTGCTTGGAACGATGAGAAAAATCGCCAAGGGATTGAAAAACAAATCAAAAGTTACCACGAAAATGGGTTTGGACGCTGGGCGGTCGTACTGAAAGAGACGAGTCAAGTTATTGGTATATGTGGGCCAATGTGGCTTGATGCTAATAACGATAGGGTTCTTGAAATTGGTTATCTGTTCAATCGTAAGTTTTGGCATAAAGGTTATGCTACAGAAGCCGCCATTGCTTGCAAAAGATATGTTTTTGACACGTTGAGTTTTAATGAAGTATTTTCGATTATTAGGGATAATAACTACGCTGCGATGAATGTTGCAATTAAAAATGGTATGTTTGTACGTGGACGATATAAAGATGAAGGAGATACGTATTATAGTTATATATTCTCAGTTGAAAATAATTAAGAAATTTCACTGATAGCAGTTAATAACTATGAATCTTTTTGTTTCTACTGCGATAGGTACGGAAGCCCACGGCAAGGCACACTGCACCGGTTTGCCGGTGTATAAGTGCGCCCCTTGCCCTGTTGGTGAATTTAGAGGAGGAAAAATATGTATGCTGTAAAGGCAATTTATGATGGTGTTAATTTCAAACCAAGGCATCCTATTTCTGTGAGCGGGAAATACGAAGTAGTTATTACATTCCTTGAACCGGTGAAAGAAGAGACTACTAACACGGAACAAGCAAAAAAACATCTCCGTTCTGAATTTATAGGAAGCTGGAAAGATAAAATTTGGATGTCCGAAGATTTCAACGAGCCCCTGGACGAAATGAAGGAGTACATGGAATGAGATATTTGATTGATACCCATGTTGTTATTTGGCTAGCAATTAACTCCTCTGAATTGCCGGAAGGAATAAGGGAGTTAATTGAAAACCCTGAAAACGATATATACATTAGCTCTGCCTCTCTCTGGGAGATAGCCATAAAAATGAATTTGGGTAAATTGGATTTGAAGCGACCGCTTGACAAACTATTGTCCGATATAAAGACCTATGGCTTTAATGTTTTGCAAGTAGAGGACGAATATCTGTGTAATATTATAACGCTTCCTTACATCCACAAAGACCCATTCGACCGATTAATAATTTCTACTGCCTTGGTGGAGGGTTTAGTTATCATTACAATAGACGAAAATATCCAAAAGTATGATGTGCATTGGATTTGGTGACATTTTCAAGGGACTTATTTCTCAAGCCCCTTAATTGCATAGTAATTGATACAAAAAAGCCCACTATCAAGACATAAGGGGCCTTAAAACTACCATATTATTTTTAACACAGTAACATAAAGCGTTTTCGGGGGTAGCTATGCCTACACCTTTAAAATCTACACTTATCTTACAGGCCAATACCATCCTAGTCTCCATATATTCCAGCGCGTATTGGAATCCATTGCACGCGGGTGTCTCCGAATAGTGCCATTATACCACGCGGTTTCAAAGGCCGCACTCCTGCGGGCCTCCCCATAAAGTACAATAAAATGTTCAATGAGCAGGAGTATACATCTAAAACTTCCTCAAAATCGTCGAGATTTATTGCATAGCATGGCATATAATAATTTTACTTCCGGGAGCTACATTTGAATGGAGCGTAGATACATTGGATTATACGATGAATGTATGCCATATTGCTGCATGGGTTGAAATCAACATCAGGCGCAAAGTTGATTATACAAAAATGGAAAAGGTCATTGGATATTCGTATCACCATATCCGTGACTTTTTTAAGCAAGCCACTGCAATATCACTGTCACGTTATATTCTTGCACGGCAGGTAGCCAACGCAGCATTTGAAATCCGTCATAGCAAAAAAACCATATCTATGATTGCAGATGAGTTGGATTTTTCCAATATCGACACATTCACACGGGTTTTCACGCGTGTTACGGATTTAACGCCGGTGCAGTTCAAAAAATCTGACTTTGATTGCGGGCGGCAAATTATTTGCCCTGGTGTTTATGCGCCTGTCATCCTCGACCACCCTAATCCAATGTTTACACTCCAACATCTAAAGGAGGTAAACGCGATGAGCGAAATGAAAAAAACCGCCGATAGTTGCATACTTTACGGTGTACCCAAGGTGTACGCTGGACGGGAAGCAGACGGTGACAAACAGACCTTACCGTTCCCCATGTGTGTGCAATCTGTGCTTAACTATATGGGGCAAAACATAAGCTATGCGGAGCTTGTGGCATACTCTGGCGAGGCGTTCCGCCAGCGGTGGGAGTGTAATGGCTGGAGCCCTGCTGCCATAGACCCACGTTTTATATACGAGCGCCCGTTGGAAGCCTACGAGCGTGCGTTTAACGGCGCAGGGCGAAAATTTACCCTTTCTGTGGATAGCGAGGATAAAAAGGCCATCATCAAAGACGATGCAATAGCACTGATAAAAGCAGAGCTGGATTGCGGCCGCCCTGTGCTTGCACTGGGTGTTGTGGGGCCGCCAGAGGCTTGCATCATCACAGGATATAAAGACGGCGGCGAAACAGTACTAGGTTGGAGCATGTTCCAAGATAGCCCCTGGAACAACGGCTGTGAAACAGACGAAACTGGGTACTTCATCAAAAAAGAATGGTGGAATAGCACCGAAGGCATCATAGCCATAGGCGAAGAAATAGGCGAACGCACACCAGATTTACAAGTGCTGGAAAACGCACTAAGGCTAATGACTGCCGAGCATATAAGCACCTACGACGGGACATACCCCATATATGGCTCGCAAAAAGCATATGAAATGTGGGCACAAGCCCTGGAAACAGACGATTTTAACCTTGGCGGTGCCCAAATGGGGCACAAAGATGCAGAACGCATGGCAGGCGAAGGGCGGCATTATGCCGCTATATATATGGAAATATTTGCGGCCAAGCATCCAAACCTATCCGCAACTGCCAATGCATGTGCGAAGATATTTAAAACTATTTCAGATTGCATACACAAAATCACAAAGCTGCGTGAAACACAGGGGCTAGAAAACAAAAATGCAAGAACGCAAATGGCAAGACTAATACGGCAAGCGGCAAAACATGAAAGTGACGCGTGTGCAATATTGGTGGATATCATTGCACAAATAGGTGGGTATTGCCGCGAGGGCACCGCAATGTACAACGAAGAAGAATTTTTTGCATATCTGGCAGATAATAAAAGAAGCAATGTCCATGAATATAGCCGCTACTTGGATGAGTTGTTCTCCTTAGCAAATGGCGCTCTATTAACACACGAGACTATCAGCGCATTTATGGACAATGTACGAAAAAAAGGCGGCGGGCTGGGTATAGGGGCAACAAACATAGCACACAAAGCGCTAAGCGACTATGCCGACTATACCGCATCCACAGGAAATCACGAATTTGCCTACGCATTCGAACAATATGTAAGAAAAGCCTTTGAAGAACCTGTGCGCAAAAAAATGGGCGAGTTCAAAAGCAACATCGCCTATATACCTGCCGATACGAAGATACACCCAGATATCCTTAAACAATGTGGCCTAACAAACGAGCAATATGTTTCGGCTTTTCGTGTGCTACAAGAAAAAGTATACGCTATGTACGAAACAATAGAAGCTACTTCACCTTTTGAGTGGGGTTTCCCCGGTTTAGGTCACCTTACGGTAGGCGGCATAAGATATGACCGTATCCTGATGACACTCAACTGCCTTGCACACTACAACGAGTTGGAAGCGGATACACTTGTGGTATGCAAAGATTCATTTTTCATGTGGGACTGGAACAAGACGAACAAAACTGCCTCTAAAAATACGCTAAAAAAGATGGCGACATTCGGGTTTGTGCTAGACGGCCTTGATGATGTAAAAGCCAAAACATTTACCATGTCATGCCCCGGCCACCCCCATGTTATGCGCGTTATTTTCACACTCAACGAAAAAATCGGCAACGAAATCCATTATAATGCCGTGCAAGACCCTGCCACCCTGCCATTGCCGTCAACATTCAAGGGTATTTTTACACATGGCATTATGAAATACCAAGGGATAGAGCATGACGACTGGTATGGATATACCTTTAAAGGCAAGCGAATTGCAAGGATACGCTGGGATAACACAGAAAAATCTTTACGCTTGTGGCTGAAGAATGTATTAAAGGAGAAAGCATTCGCAAAAGAAATAGATGCCTTACCCAAAGTCATAAAATCAAAGTTTAAGCCGCGCAATGCCAGGAAGCCTTGCCCATGCGGTGAGTGCTACAAAGACGAGCGCAACGAAACTGTTATCGAATATCCTTTCGAAGGCAACTGGTATGAAAAATGTGAGCAGCGCAGTTTTATTTTCAAAAATTTGGACGTCCAGCATATACCTATTTGTTTGCACTTGTTGGAATTGGAATATGGGTTGGTGCTTACACAGGAGTAGGTGTGTATCCGGCTGGATGTAATACTAATCTCAAGTAAAATGTAAATTTGCCCAAACGAAAAATCACTGATACCTGATATTTTCTATTTGGGCAAATTCTCAGAATTTATTTGAGATTAGTATAAGAAGCTGTGCAAGGAAAAGTAAAAAATATCATGAATAATATTTGAGTCCCCTTATACTGGAAAAGGATTGAGGTGAATAAACATATGGAAATGATTGATAACATTCAAAAAGCCATTGACTATATAGAAACTAATATAGTTGATGACTTGAGCATAGCAAGTATTGCAAGCCAAGCGTGTATGTCAACATCCCATTTCCAAAGGGTATTTTTGGCTGTATGCGGCGTTTCGGTTGGTGACTATATAAGAAGCCGAAAACTTGCACTAGCCGGAAAGGAAATAATAAACACAAACGCAAAAATTATTGATATTGCGTATAAATACGGTTATGAAACTCCCGAAGGCTTTTCAAGAGCGTTTAATCGTTTCCATAATGTTTCACCAACGGAGGCGCGCAGCCAAGGTGAAATAAACACGTTCACAAAAATCTCAATCATATCCATGTTTGGAAAGGAGGATGATATGAAAAACATTGTAGAAAATACACAAAACGCAAAGGGCGCTGCCTGTTCTTTTTGCAAAAGATACCATAACGAGGTACAGGTTCTTGTTGCAGGTAAAGATGTGTGTATCTGTAACGAATGTGTTTCTATATGTAACAAGGTAATTGAAGAAAATTTGATTGGCGCAAGTTAGAAGCTGTATTCATAGACGGCGATACTCAGAAGCTATGTTCATAGCCGGCAACTCGGTATTGCCGTCTATGAACATAGCTTCTAATATTGGGGAGTGTTGTTCAAAATAGAGATAGAACAGTATTCCGAAGCAACTCGAACAAGGAACCAGAGTAGATTGCCTGCCATGCCTTTAAGGTAAGGTCAAGCATGTACTCGCAACGTGATATAAC
>Ga0123355_10003821_pt1 | contig 21791 bp, 20 predicted proteins | sample TergutEmb28metaG_3_FD_89872 | JGI IMG/M metagenome (GOLD analysis project Ga0123355, IMG submission 89872) | Embiratermes neotenicus P1 segment gut microbial communities from Petit-Saut dam, French Guiana - Emb289 P1 | ecosystem: Host-associated > Arthropoda: Insects > Digestive system > Gut ...
GAGGCTGAGCGCCGCAACGTCCCGCTCGCCGTCCTGACGGTGCACCCCGACCAGGTTCGCCCGGCCACGGGGATCTACTGGGCACTGCCGGACTACCCGGTGAGCAGCGCCGACCTCGAAGTCACCCGTCAGGAAGTCCGGGAATGGGCCGAGAAAGTCGCCGGCGACATCGGTGTGGCCGCGCGTGAATTCACGGTGACAGTGGTGCTCGGGGACCCGGCCCGCCAGCTCATCGCCGCATCGCGCGACGCCGACCTGCTCGTGGTCGGGTCGCGCGGCGCCGGACCGGTTGCTCAGCACCTGATGGGCTCGGTCAGCAGCAAAGTCGCCCACCATGCGGCCTGCCCTGTTGTGGTGATCCCGGCCGCTGACCACGGCTAGCAGCCGCGCGGCATCGGGTCCGCCGGGAGTATCAGCCCATCCGGCCGGTGACGTAGGCCTGGGTCCGGGGATCGTGAGGATTCTGGAAGATGGTCTCGGTCTGGTCGTACTCAACCAGGACGCCGGTCCGGGTGTCGCTCTGCTCGTTCCGCAGCACCGAGTAGAAGGCGGTCCGGTCGGAGACCCGCGCTGCCTGCTGCATGTTGTGCGTGACGATGACGATCGTGTACCGGGTCTTGATCTCGTGCATCAGGTCCTCGATCGCGCCGGTCGCGATCGGGTCCAGCGCCGAGCACGGCTCGTCCATCAGCACGACATCCGGTTCGACGGCCAGCGTGCGGGCGATGCAGAGTCGCTGCGCCTGGCCGCCGGAGAGACCAAGGCCGGAATTCTTCAGCCGGTCCTTGACCTCATCCCAGAGCGCCGCCTGACGCAGCGACCGCTCGACGATCTCATCGAGCCTCGCCTTCTTGCGCTCGCCGTTGATGCGCGGCCCGTAGGCGACGTTCTCGTAGATCGACTTCGGAAACGGGTTCGGCTTCTGGAAGACCATGCCGATCCGGCGGCGCACCGCGATGGGTGACACCTCCGAGGCGTAGAGCGACTCACCCCGGTACTCGACGTCGCCTTCCACGCGCGCGCCGGGAATCAGGTCGTTCATCCGGTTCAGCGTTCGCAGCACCGTCGTCTTGCCGCACCCGGACGGGCCGATGAATGCCGTGATCTCGTTCTCGTAGATCGACAGCGAGACATCAGTAACAGCACGGAACGAACCGTAATAACAAGAGACGCTCTTGGCGTCGAATACCGAGCTACCGACGTAGTCCGATTTCCCGTGATGTGTTAGCTCGGACAATCCGCGCTTCGAGGTTACTTCGTCCTGGGTCGTCACATCCTGATTGGGCTGTTCCATAACGTCCCCTAGACCGAGTTTCGGGCGAATCGTGCGGTGATGATACGTGCCACGATCATCAGGATGAAGGCCATCGCGATGAGCGTCAGAGCCGCGCCCCATGCCCGCGCCTGTGCTCCTTGGAATGGCAGGGTGGCGTTCGCGAAGATCTGCGCTGCCAGCGCCGTGTTGGCCCCCTGGAAGACGTTGACGTTCGGCCTGAACACAATCAGGATAGTGAACAGGAGCGGGGCCGTCTCGCCCGCGGCCCGCGCCACGGCGAGCAGCGAGCCGCTGACGATCCCGCCGATCGCCGCGGGCAGCACCACGGTCCCGGTGACGCGGGCCTTCGTGGCCCCGAGCGCGTACGCGCCCTCGCGCAGCGAGTCCGGCACCAGCTTGAGCATCTCCTGGCTGGACCGGATCACGATCGGCAGCATCAGGCAGCCGAGGGCGAACGCGCCGCCCAGCCCGGAGAATCCGAAGTGCAGTGTCCAGATCGAGAAGATGAACAGGCCCATCACGATCGATGGCACGCCGGTCATCACGTCTGCCATGAAGGCGATGAACCGTGACAGCAGCCTGTTGCCGCCGTACTCGTTGAGGTAGATCGCGCCCAGCACGCCGATCGGCACGGCCATGACAGTGGCGAGCGCAGTGATCAGGATGGTGCCGAGTACCGCCGGCCCCATGCCGCCCACGTCCGGGGGCGCCACGTTGAACGGGATGTCGCTGGTGAGAAACTGCCAGCTCATGATGGAGGCGCCCTTGGAAATCACCGTGTAGAGGACGAACCCCAGCGGGATGATCACCACGACAAGGGCGATCCACATGAGCACCGTGACGATCTGGTTCTTGGCGCTGCGCCAGGATCGCGGCTCTCGCAGGTCGACCTTTGGCTGGGGGGCAATGGCCGTTGCCATCAGGCACCACGCTGCCTTGTCGAAGAGCGCGCCACGAACCCGCGCGCGAGTACGTTAACGATGATCGTGAGGATGAACAGCAGCACGCCCATGCCGATGAGCCCTGCGCGCCACACGCCGGTGGACTCGCCGAACTGGTTCGCGATCACCGACGGCATGTTGTAGCCCGGCGAGAACAGATGCGACGTGATGACGGGTGACGCGCCGATCACCAGCGCGGCCGCGATCGTCTCGCCCATCGCGCGGCCGAGCCCGAGCAGCACCGCACCGACGATCCCGCCCTGGCTGTGCGGAATCACGACGCCGCGGATCATCTCCAGCCGGGTAGCACCGAGCGCGTACGCGCCCTCCCTGTCGATCGCCGGCACAGTAGCGATGACCTCGCGCGACAGCGAGGTCACGATTGGCGTGATCATGAAGGCCAGGATGATGCCCGTGGTGAAGAAGGATGCGCCGCTCGTCGGCGGTCCGAACAGATTGCCCAGGACTGGTATGCCCTTCAGGCCCCCGCCGATGGAACCGTAGATGCCATTGAGCCAGGGCGCGAACACCAGGATCCCCCACAAGCCCCAGACCACCGAGGGGACCACGGCGAGCAGGTCGATCACATAGACGATCGGTCGCGCCCATCGGTACGGCACGACCTGTGTCAGTAGCAGGGCGATGGCCACGCTCACCGGGACCGCCAGGATGATCGCGATCAGCGCGGTGATGGCCGTGCCGTAGATGAACGGCAGCGCCCCGAACTTATTCTGCGCGGGAGCCCAGGTCGTGGAGAAGATCCCGGACAGGCCCTCCTTGCTGAACCACGACGTGGACTGCTCCGTCGTGGAAATGGCGATGAGGACCAGGATGGCCAGCACCAGCAGACCGGACGCCAGCGCGACTATCTGAAAGACGCGGTCGCCCAGCGGCCGCCGCTCTGCCAGGCCGCGGGTGGGCCCGGCCGAGCCGGCCGGGTCCACCCGCGCGGAACCACTCACCACGACGACGTCCCTACCCGGTAGGAGTGCCCCATCAAAGTGACACTAGCCGGTGATCTTATCGATCTGCGCGACGGCCTTCTGGTCGATTCCCGTCGGCAGCTTCGCGTAGTTCAGCTGCGGCAGCAGGTCCTGGCCAGGACCGAGCAGGTAGCCGATCCACGCCTTGAGCATCTTCGCGTCGTTCGCGTTCGGCTGCTTCGCGTTGACGAGCACCCACGACTGGTAGGTGACCGGATAGGCCTGCGCGCCCGAGCCCCAGACCGCGTGGAAGGTGAGATTGGGCTCGACGGTGACGGTGTCCGCGGATGCGGACGCACCGGCCGATGACGGCATGATGAAGTTGCCGGACGAGTTCTTCACCGAGGCGAAGGTCAGCCCGGACGCCTTCGCGTCGGTGTAGTCGACGTAACCGATGGCACCGGGGGTCGACTTGATGATCTGCGCGACACCCGAGTTTCCGCTGCCGGCCCGGGCAGTGTGCGGCCAGCTAATGGTCGAGTTGCTGCCCAGCTTCCAGTCGGTCGGGTCAGCCGTCTGCAGGAACAGCGAGAAGTTCTGCGTCGTGCCCGACGAGTCCGAGCGGACCGCGATGGTGATCGGCGTGCTGGGCAGGCTGACGCCCGGGTTGAGCGCCGTGATCGCCGAGTTGTTCCAGCTCGTGATGTTGCCCTGGAAGATACCCGCGATGACCGGTGCGTCGAGCTTCAGGTTGTTGACGTTCGGCAGGTTGTACGACAGCGTGATCGGGCCGATGAGGACCGGGAAGTACAGAATGGTCTTGCCGGCGAAGTTGGATTCCTCCGACGACGGGATCGGCGAGTCGGAGCCCGCGTAGTTGACCACGCCCGAGGCGAGGTCGGTACGGCCCTTGCCCGAGCCACCGGAGCCGTAGTTCACCGTCATGCCCGGCTGAACGGTCTTGAACTGCTGGATGGCCGCCTGCTGGAAAGTGGTCTGGAACGTCGAGCCGCTTCCGTTGAGCGTGCCGCTCAGCGCCGCGGCGCCGGGCGAGGAACCACCGGCGGGCGCGTTGTTCGAGGAGCATGCTGAAAGGGACACGACCGCTGCGAGGGCGACGATGCCCCCGATTGCTGCGACCTGGTTCCTGCCCCGAGGTTGCATGGTGATTTTCTCCTTATGAGTGTCTTATTCTGCTGCTCCCGGAATGAGCAGCCTGGACCGGCGGCCCCTCGGACCACCATTCCGTACGACAGTGTGTCGTTGTGGCGGAATACATTGGCGAATCCGAGATTTCTGGAAGGCGACATAAAAGTGAAGTTCTGGTGTCTAAAGGTAGACACCTTGGCCCAAGTCCGCGGCCTGCCGGTCGCTTGTGAACCTTCCCACGGTCCTGGCACTCCACCCACAGCACATAGATGGTGGCATGTCTCTATCGGACACCTGCAGACGGGCTCCCAAAGTACGCGCATCGGGCCCGCTTCAGGCGACACGCTTGAGCTGAGCGGACACGTGGGACTGCAGCGGCTGCCCGACGGCGGCCATGTCGTACGCCCAGCCGAGATCGGCACCGATGAGGCCGTAGAGCCGCTGGCCGGCAGTGACTTCCTTCGCGGTCGCGGTCCGGACGACCGCATCCGTGGCGAGCTCGATCTTCGTCCCCGTCACGGCGCCGATGTAGATCTCGGTGATCCCGGTGGGATGCGCGAGCAGGACCTCGATACCGCCGTCCTCCTGGGGACGCCAGTAGCCGGACTCCGTCGCGAGCGGCCTGCCGATGGTGCCGTCCGGCTCGATCAGCCAGGTCCGGCTCGCGTAGATCAGGAATGGCTTGCCGTTATGGCTGAAGGTCATCTCCTGGCCGAAATTCACGCTCTCGATCGTCGGGTACCCGACGACGCCGGCGCCCTCCCAGCGGCCGATCAGAAAGCGCACCGGGGCGAGGCTCGGGTGCAGCTCGAAGTTATCCGGCAGCGCGCCATGCTCCGCCGGATCCAGCTGGCCAGGTTGCATGATGTCCTCCGCCGTCGGCCGTGGGAGTTTCACAGCAAGCATGCCGGACTCGAATCGCCGCGCCGCGCCGGACCCGCAATGAAGGACAGGCTCACGAGGCCCAGCTACCCGGCCAGACGCAGCCCACTCATTACTGGGCCGGCGGGCGCCCGCTCACCCGGAACAGGCCGACCACAAGGCCGAGGCCGGCCACCGCCACCAGGACAAGCGCCACGACCAGCGCGATGCCGGTCAGCAGAGGACCCACGCTCGGAGTGTAGGGACGGCACCAGCGGGCCTGCGGGCGCCACGCCGCTGAGCGCGCTTGGCCGGTGCCCGCGCTCGCTCCGGCGCCACGCTCGGCAGCGCTAGGGTGCAGATCATGACAGCACGTTCCCTGGTGCTCAAGCTCACCGCTGGCAAGGACGAACCCGAACGCTGCAACCAGGCGATGACCGTGGCCGCGGCCGCGGCCGCCAGCGGAGTGCCGGTGTCACTGTGGCTCACCGGCGAGGCGTCCTGGTTCGCCCTGCCTGATGGCTGCCCCGATCTCCGGCTGCCGCACGCCACGCCGCTGCCCGAGCTGTTCGCGACGGTACTCAAGGCAGGCACGGTCACGTTGTGCACGCAGTGTGCCGCGCGGCGGGAGATCACCGCGGACCACGTTGTCGGTGGCGTGCGGATCGCGGGCGCCACGACGTTCGTTGCCGAGGCACTCGCTGACGGTGCCCAGGCGCTCGTCTACTGAGGTCCAGGCTCTGGCCTACTGAGATACTGCCGCGAGCCGCTCGGCGCGCAGCCGTGCCACCCACTCTTCCTCAGCCGGGTCGATCGGGGCCAGCGGGCCCGCCACCCAGCTCAGCAGCAGATCCGCGAGGCCTGGGTTGCGAGCGAGGGCCGGCCCGTGCAGATAGGTACCGAGCACCTTCCCGGCGAACGCACCCTCGGTGCCGTCCCCGTTGCCGACGCCCATACTCAGCCGCGCCAGCGGACGTGCGCCCGGCCCGATGCGGGTGACGCCCTGGTGGTTCTCGAATCCGGTCAGCCGCGGCACACCCAGCTCGGGCTCGACGTCGGCGACGAGCTCGCCGACCCCCCGCCGCTGGCCACGGCCGCTGCTGATGTCCAGCAGGCCGAGACCGGTGACGGGCTCACCCTCCACTCCGCCGAATTCGTGACCGATGATCTGGTAGCCGGCGCAGACGGCAAAGACGACGCTCCCGAGGCCGATGGCGCTGGCGAGGCCGCCCTCGGCGCGAAGCCGGTTCGCGGCGAGGATCTGCGGCAGGTCCTCACCGCCGCCGAGCAGGTAGATGTCACCCTGGGCGGGGACCGGCTGGTCCGCGTTGATCTCGGTTGCGTCGACATCGATGCCGCGCAGCCTGGCCCGCCGCTGCAGGACGAGCAGGTTGCCCCGGTCACCGTACGTGCTGAGCAGGTCCGGGTACACCCAGACAAGCCGGAGCCGGCTGGCCCGGCCTGCTGCGGCACGCGACCGGGCCGTCACCGGGTCAGCGGCCGGGACACCCGTCGTCCAGGCACCGCCGGCGACTGGTTCCGGGCTCGCGGCGCTGGCCAGGCCGTGGCGGGCAGGCACGCTGCGGTGACCGTTGCCGGTCAGGCCGGCGCCGGACACCGGACCAGGCGCAGCGTGACGTCCGGACGGACGCGCGCCATACGGCGCGGGCTCATCGTGGCCGGCCTGGGCAAGCTGCAATCCGGCCTCGGGGAGATGAGTGCGGGCGCTGTCGCGCCCGGCTGCGTGCCGCCCCGCGCGCTCGGTCATGCGTCTCCTCCCGCGGTCAAACGGCCCGCCCTAGCGCCGTCCGGATCTGCTGGAAGGCCGTGTAGTTCGCGAGCACGTCGAGCTCCGGGCCCGTGACGCGGCTGACAGCGTCATCGATCCCGGCGGCGATCTCGAAGGGCACCTGGTCGGCCTCGAGCCGGACGGCCAGATCGGTGCCGCGCTCCCCGGTCACGAACACGGGCCGTCCGGCCAGCACACGGTAGTCGACGTCCCAGAGCCAGGAGGTGTCGCGTCCGTCGGGACCCTGCGCGTTGACGGCCAGCAGCACCGGGCATGGCTTCGGCGCGAGCACGTCGAAGGCCTCCAGCCAGCCGGCCGGGTTCTTGGCGAGCAGCAGCCGGACCTGCCGGCCGCGGCGCTCGACCTGCGTGTAGCGGCCCGCCACGGACTTAACCGCGCGTACCAGCGGCAGCGCCTGGTCTATGTCTGCGCCGAGGTAGGTGGCGGCTGCGAGCGCCATGACGGCGTTGGACGCATTTGCCCGGCCCGGCAGGGTAAGAGCCAGCCCCCGGACGCGGCCGGTCGGGTCAATGACGGAGTCGCCGTCCAGTACCCACGGAGCGGTCGGCCTTGTGAACCCGCACTCGCCGCACCGCCAGCCACCATCGTCCCTGCGCAGGTGCGAGCCGCACTGCGGGCAGCACCAGGAGTCCTCCAGCCAGCGCTGGCCGGCCGCCACCCAGGCGACCTTGGGGGCGGCCGCGGCGGCCCAGGTGATCAGCGGATCGTCGGCATTCGCGACGACGAGGCAGTCATCGGCGGCCTCGAGGGCGCGCCGCCACCGCCGGGCGGTCAGCCAGATCTCGGCTGCCCGGTCCATCTGATCCCGGCTCAGGTTCAGCAGCACCACCACCTTCGGCTGGGTGGCCTCGATGACGGCGGGCACGTAGCGCTCGTCGGTCTCCAGCACCGCGTAGGGGGCCCCTGGCGATCGACCCAGGGCAGAGGCGAGTCCGGCCTCCATGTTGGCGCCGAACGCGTTCGTGGCAATCTCGTGGCCGAGTGCGCCGAGCGCCGCCGTCACGAGCCGGGTCGTGGTCGTCTTCCCGTTGGTCCCGGTCACCAGCACGATCTGCCGGCCCGTCGCGAGCAGCCGGAGCAGCTCCGGCTCCACTCGCAGCCCGAGCACGCCGCCGATCACCGAGCCGTCGCCCCGCCCCGCAAGCCGGGAGACCCGGCCTGCCGCGCCGCCCAGCGATGTCGCCAGGCGTGCGCGCAGCGGAAGCTTTTTCATGTCGGCCGATGCTACCTGGCGACCCGGTCGGTTTCGGTGGCCGGCAGCGCCGCCCGATCGTCCGCACCGACGATGAACCGCCGGGGCCACGACAGGACGGCTTCGAGCCAGCCGGTTACGCCCATCTCCCCCGCAACCTTCCCAAGCTGACCGCGGTGGCTGACGCCGATGGCAACCGCGGCGAGATCATCGATGAAGCTCCGGTGATCGTCCGCGCCGAGCAGCGCCGTCCACGCGAGCAGCCGGTTGCCGGTCACCTCCATCGACAGCGGGTGGCGGCGCAGGCCGCTGATCCGCTGGCCGGTCTTGACGTCCCCTTCTCCGGCCAGGCCCGGCAGCGCATAGTCGAGCGGCGGCGCGGGCCCGAACGGGTCCGGGGGCGGCCCGTCGAGCGGGCACACGCGCTCCAGCTCATGCAGCCATTGCAGCTGCGGGATCACCCAGCTGATGCCCGGCATGGTGCCGGCACCCTTTCCGCCGCCCAGCATTCCCGCCGCCGAGGCCGCGCAGGCCGCCGTCAGGGCCGCCGGGTCGTAGTGTGACCGCAGCACCTGGCTGCGGCGGTCGACCGCCGCGTCCAGCGCCGTGGCCAGCGCGCACTCGCGGAGCCGCTCGGGCAGCTCGGCCCACCGCGTGCGCAGCGGCACCGGCACCCGCGGCCGCGGCCGGTTGACCAGGTGAGCCAGTACATAGACCTCCGACCAGACCCGGAGCCACGCATCGTGCGCCGACCCAGCCAGCAGATCGGCTGCCCGGACTTCCACGAGCGTGCACGGCCGCACTGCCCGGCACGCCTGGCCGCAGCCAGCCGACCGGCGGCCGAGCAGCAGCGGCGTGTCAGCAGCCCGCAGGCCTGCCGCTGCGCCGTCGGACAGCTCACGCTCGTCCGTCCGGCGCCGCTCGCGGTCGCCGCCGAACGGCACCCTGATGCGCATCGGCCGGTCCATGCCGTCGGCGAACGCAACCGCCTCCCCCGGTGCCAGCGACACGACATGCCGGGACTGCTGCTCGTCCAGGTTCATCGAGGCGCCCACGAGCTGCCGGTCGTCGGCAGCGGGCAGCCGGTGCAGCACCTTGAGCGCCGTGTTCTTGACAACGTCGGGCACGAGCTTGGCCGGGATCTGCTCGGCGACAACGATGCCCTCGCCGTAGGCGCGGATCTCGGCGAGCAGGCCAGCGAACAGCTCGACCGCGTGCGCGCTCGCGCCTTCCCGGCCCGCACGGAGCAGCCGGTGCGCCTCCTCGAGCACGATGACGTGCCGCAGTCCTTCGATCGACTCAGCTCTGGCCTGCAGCCGCAGGTGCTCGACGACCCTGATGAGGAGAGCGCCAATGAGAAACGCCTTGTCCTCGTCGTTCGCGACATCCTCCAGCGCGAGAACGACATTGCGATCCAGGAGCGCACGGACATCGGCAGGGTGGCCGCCCTCGAAGAACCGGCCGGCCGACCCGGTCCGCAGCGAACGCAGCCGCACGTCGATGAAGCCGCGCATGTCCGCCTGAAGCTCGCGGCCGTAGCCGACGTCCTCGATCACCGCGAGCGCGGCGGCCTGGAGCCCCGCGAGCGTCGGCACGGCGGGCGGCGCATCCTGGTCGGCCCGGCCCCCGCCAGTCAGCGGATCCCAGCCGCACTCCTCATAGACCCGCTGCAGCGCCTGCGCCATGATCTGCGGGAAAGGCTCCCGTGCGTCAAAGGCCGCCAGGAAGAGCGCGCGGACCATGTCAATGTGCCCTTGCACCGGATAGCCCGGCTCGGGCGCCAGCGGGTTGACCGAGAGCGGTACCGACTCGGGGTCAGCAGGATTGATCAGCATGACCTCGCTGCCGCCCCGGTCGCCGTCGGTGCTGGCCAGGCGAGCAGCCATCACGCCGTATTCAGACTTCACCGGTTCGATCGCCAGCCAGCCGATGCCAGCGCGGGTCAGCTGCTCGAGCAGGTGCCTGACTGTCTGCGACTTCCCGGATCCCGTCGCGCCGGTCACCAGCGCGTGCCGGTTGAGCGTCGCCAGCGGCACGCTGAACGCGCCCACCTCCCGGTCCCGCCCGTCAAGGATCCGGCCGAGCTCGATGCCTGGCAGCCGCTCGCGCTCGTCGGCCGTGACATCGAAGTACCCGGCCCGCATCAGCCGGACGCCGGGCACCTCGTGCCGGGGCAGGCCGGTCATTGCGGCGAGCGCCCCGGCCGTCGCCGCGAACGGGACCGCGGACCCGTCCGCCGGGTCGGACAGCCGGGCCGCGAGCGCGTCAGCAAACTCCAGCGCGCCGTCCGGGCAGCGCAGCCGGTAGGGGTGCGCGCCCAGGTCGGCGGATCCCACCAGCACGGGCGCGATGAGCTCCAGATCCTGCTCGGTTGCCGCGCCGACGAGGACCCGGACGTGCCACAGGCCAGCCTCGCGGTGGGCATCGAGCTCGGCCAGCCGCTGCTCGGCCCGGCTGGCCTCGAATCTGGCCTGCTCGTCCTCGTAGCGCCGCAGCACGGTCAGCTGGCTGCGCAGTTCTGCTGTCTCGTCGTCGAGCAGATCGGTGGGGTCCGCGACGACCAGCCAGCCGAACGGCCGGCCCAGCAGGGTCTGCAGCGCAGACTCGAACAGCGTCGGCGGCCTGCCGTCATCGGCGAGCCCCGGGTGGGCCGGGGCGTCTGCGCGGACCGGGACCAGCCGGCCCGGGCACGGGGCCCAGACGAGCCGGTCCAGCTCCGCGATCATGTTCTCCCGGATGACCGTGCCGCGCGCCCCCCACGGGAACAGCATTTCCACCGCGGCGGCGGCATCAGATCCCGCGCGACCGGCGGGCTCGGCACTGTCGTCCGCGGCCGGCAGCGTTTCCCCGGCCGGCCCGGCGTGCCCGGCCGGCCCGGAGTGACCGCCAGCTGAGAGCGGCCCGGCGTTGGTGATCAGCTCCAGTGGAGCGCCGCCGCCACGCGACAGCCAGCCCACGATGAACGGCCGCCGGCGGCGCGCAGCGTTCAGCGCGGCCGGCAGGACAGCGGCGTAGTCGGCGGCCGCCGTCCCGCCCAGGGAGTCGGCACTGACGGCATGGATCCGGTACCAGAGCGCGGACGGGCCGGTGCCGATGCCTGCTGACGCTGCCATGCTGCGTGCTTACCAGCCGACGCGAGGGTCTGCTACCGGTTTAGTCCGGATTGTGCCACCACAGCGCCGACCACGGGAGCACCCGCGGGGGCGTGGTTGGCCCCCTGCTGCCCATAGCGGGGCAGCGGGGTGCCCAACGTGGCCCTCGCGCCCCCACGTCATAGCTCGACGGTGCCGGTCACGCAGGTGACGGCGCTGCCGCCCACCCACACCTGCCCGCTGGCGTCCTGCGTGATGCGTACCTGTCCGCTGCGCCCGAGCACAGTTCCCTGCTGAGCCAGGTAGGGGGCACGGGCTAGTCCCGCGCCCAGCAGCCACTGGGCCAGCGAAGCGTTGAAGCTGCCGGTGACGGGGTCCTCGAGAGTGACGCCGCCCGCCGGAAAGAAGGCGCGCACCTCGAAGTCAGCAGGCCCGCCCACAGGGTACGAGCCGGCGATGCCGACATCCAGCTCGCCAGGGCCGGGCCGAACCGCCAGCACCGCATCCGCGCTGGACAGCAGCACGGCGATCCAGCCCGGCCCGTTGTCGGCCCACTGCAGATCCACAATGTCGTCCCGGCCGATGCCGAGCATCGCGGCGACCTGCGCCGCCACCGGCTCCTCGACCGGGCCGGACCGCACCAGCGGTGGGGCCGCGAACGCCGCACCGTCGTCGCGGACCCGGATGGTGACCAGGCCGGCACCGCACTCCTGGACGACGACGCCCGGTTGCTTCGGCCTGCCGCCGGCCTCCAGCCAGGCATGGCAGCTGCCTAGCGTCGGGTGCCCGGCGAACGGCAGTTCGTTGGCGAGGTTGAAGATCCGCACCCGGTAGTCGGCCTGCTCGTCGCTCGGCGCCAGCAGGAACGTGGCCTCCGACAGGTTGGTCCAGCTGGAAAACCGCCGCATCTGCCCGTCGGTCAGCCCGTCAGCGTCATGCACGACCGCGAGCGGGTTGCCAAGGTAGGGGGTACCGGTGAAGACATCAACCTGGCGGAACGGGCGCGTCATGGGTCAATCCTGCCCGGCAGGCCGCGTCCGGCTCGGAGCGGGTACAGCCAGCGTGGCGGTCGGCAGTGCCATGATCGCGGGGTTCGCGTCGGCCAGCAGGACCTGCCGGCCGACGGGGCCGGGATAGCAGAGCACGAGCGCGCTCTGCGGGAGCTGCTGAAGTTCGTGCGCCTCGACCAGGAACTCGCGGGCGCGCTGCGCGGCCAGCGCCAGCGATCCAGTCGACCCGACCGTCCGAGAGGTGCTGAGTCCCCACGAGGTACCCGTGTTGATCCCGGCGCTGACCGACCGCGAGTCCGCCAGCGCCGCGGAGAAGCTAGTGTCCCGGCTAGCCGATCCGCTGGCGCCTGCGAATGGCGCGAGCCCGGCCGGCCTGCTGCGGCCACGGCCACGACTGCGCCCGGCGGTCTCGGTCAGCGACAGCGAGTCGGCCACTGAGAGCGTGCTGCCGGCCGTGCTGGTCGCGGAGTGTCCGGCTGTGTCGCTGACCGACGCTCCGACCGAGTCGGTGAGCTGGCTGATGACGAAGCGGTGCTCGGTCCCGATCTGCTCGGCCGCCAGCCGAGCGTCAGCAGCGTTGCCGAGCCGCATGAAGGCGACTGCGCTGTCACTGCGGCCCAGGCGGTCCCGGACGTGGGCGGGGATCGACCGGTAGCCGAGCAGCAGGCCGGTCCCGGTGAGCTCGGCCGCGTCGCTGAGCCTGTCGAGGACCTCGGCCGGCAGCCGTTCGGCTCCGAGCACGAACACGGCCTGCTGCCAGCGCGCACCCGGCTTGGAGTGGCGCAGCGACTCGGCCAGCGCGATGACCAGGTAGGCGGCGATCGTTCCGGTGTCCAGCGATGCCGCCCGGTCGTCCAGCCAGGCGACTCGGAGCGCGCTGGCGGGCTCGCTGTCCAGGCCGGTCGCCAGCGGGCTCAGCACCTGCAGCCGCGCCTCGAGGGCCCACGCTCGCTCGATCAGGGCGGACGCGGCGCCGCGACCGCCGAGGGTGCCGAGCCGGGCCAGCTGCTCGTGGGTCAGCTCGGCGGAGCCGAGGTGATCAGCTGGGCCGCCGATCTGGCCGAGCGCGCGCAAGGCCGCGGCCAGCTGAGCCAGCGTCGCGCCGTCGCCGAGAACCGCCAGCACCCGGCGCAGTAGGGCCGCATCTCTGGCCGGGTCGTGCTGACCGCCAGCCGGTGCCTGACCGCCAGCGGCCGCGACGGTACGGGCCAGGACGTCCGCCAGCAATTCCGGGCTGAAGTCCCTGCCGAGAGCCAGCCGCGGCAGGTCCGCCGGAAGTCGCCAGAGCAGCGGCTGCCAGCCCTGGTGGCGGGCCACAGCCACCAGATCGGCGGCGATACCGGCCCCGGTCAGATCGACCACCGTGACCTCCCCGCCCGTGACCCGCCGCGCGACGGCCATGGTGGTGAGCAGCGCCGACCAGCCCGCCAGCGTGCCGCCCGCGACATCGAGCCGCCCGACGGCCACTGGCAGCGTCACCGGGTGCCAGTGCGGCCGGCGCGCGGCCCCGGCCGAGCGCTGCTGCCACCCGCGCAGCTGCCTGCCGTACTCCTCGTGCCTCGCCGCCTCTGCCGCTCGCTCTACCGCCCGGATGCAGGCAACCCGCTCCGCTTCGGCGCGCAGCTGGCGCGCGAGCTCCCGGCGGCCTCGGCCGAGCCGGATGCACGAGCGCACCGCGGCGGGCACCGCGATCGCGGCCAGGAGCAGGGCCAGTCCTCCGGGTATCCAGGCGGCCAGCCAGATCCACGTCACGGCGGTCGTCGCGGCCAGCGCCAGCCCGCCGCTCACGCGGTCGGTCCTGGCAAGCCTGGCGTGCTCGCGTCGCCGCGCCGCGAGGCAGCCGGCGCTCACCCGCGCGGGCTCGGCTGCTGCCGGCGGGGCCGGCGGGTCGCTCTCATCCGGCTCATCCCGAGGCTGCCAGCCGAGATAAACCAGGTCCGGACGGAACCTGCCGCGCAGGTGCGCGCCGCCGGTAGCGCCGCCGCTGACCAGTTCACGTGCGCCGGGTCGCCGCAATCCGGCCTTCGTCGCGGTCATCTGCCGCCATCGCGGGGGCGTGGTCGGACCCATGCGGCCGCTAGCGGGGCACCTGACTGCCCTGTGCGGCCCATCAACAAGGCGGCGCGTAGCGCAGCCCGCCGACCGCACGACAACCGTCCCAGATCGTCACCATGCACCTGAGGCTAGGCAGGCCACTGTTACAGCGGCCTTGCCTGGCCGTTGCTGCGCGGCCGGCTGGCGGCGCAAGACCCCCGCCACTCGCGGGTGAACGGGCCCGTCCTGGATGTCGGGTGCGGGCCGCTTAGGCCGAGAGCCGGGCGGCGCGCCATGGGCCCCGTGCACCGGGAGCGTGCTTAGGACTCCCAGCCCTCAGCGGCCTGTGCCCAGGAAACTGCCGAACTGCCTGCGTCCGCCCCCGGCCACGGCGGCTGCGGCGTCTGAACGATCACCCGGAACATGTCCGGCCGCAGCACGGCGATGGTCAGCGCGACGGGACGATCCGTGCTGGGGTCGGCGAACCTGACTGTGATCATCAGCGCCGGCTGGCCGGCGGTGAGCCGGAGGCTGCGCGCCACCGACGGGGGCGGCGCCTGCAGCTCGATATGCAGCGCCGCAGGCGTGCCGGCCAGCAGCTGGGCAGGCGGCGAGCTGGCCGCGGGCGGCATGCCGTCGATGGCCTCGGCGCCGGGCTGCGGCGGGATCCCGGCAACGGCCGAGACCTGCAGGAGATTCAGCGTGGCCGGCAGGGGCGCGGCAGCGCCGAGGCTGGCCCGGCTCGCGAGATCGCCCGGGATATAGGTCGTGCAGAGAGCGGCTGGCTCTCCGCCGTCCGTCCACAGCAGCCGGACCGTGCACACCTGCTGATCCGCGGGTTGCTCAAGGGCCCAGGCGATGTCCTCTGGCGGCAGCCGCCAGGTGAGCTGGCGGCCGCGGCAGGAGAACTCGCCGCCCATCGTGTCGACATACGTAGTGAGACCGGGCACGCCCTCGATGCCGATGACGTATTCGGCCGGGCTGGCGCGGTAGAGCTGGCCGTCAGCCAGCCGGCGGACCAGGTGCCTGCCGACAAGTTCCCCGACCGCCGAGTCGATCTCCGCGGTACTGACGTTGTAGCGCCTGGCCAGTGCCGAGTGACGCGGCAGCCGCCAGCCCGGCTCATGGTGCACGAGCGCGGCTGCGAGCCGGTCGGCGAGCACGCTCACGGCCTGACCCTGGGCGGGTCCCCGGCCAGCCCGCCGGGCCGACCTGCGCGGACGTGTCCCGGTCGCGTCGTCTGCAGCGGGCTGGGTCGTCCTGAACTGGTCGTCATCCCCTGGAGGCACTGGCCAGCCGACGGGTGGGGCGGTCATCACGCGTCAATTCGCGGGGCGCCGGTCGGTCGCGCCGGCCAGTCTCGATGGCCGAGCGCTGCCAGCCGACCCATATTCTGCCGTCCCCTCACGGTCAGCTGCGCCAGGGCCGGCGATGCCCCGCCTGGCTGCAGTCCTTTGTTTTCGGGCTGGCTCTGTTGTAAGCGCAGGAGGTGAACAGACGCTAAACACCGCTCTGTCGCTTTAGTAACCGGAAGGTGGCAAATCGAGTAACGGCAGGCACCGCAGAATCCGCAAGGGTGCAGCGCTGACCCGCCAGCAGGCGGTCGCGCTGCACCCTGCCACGCCGATAGCAGGCCGCGCTAGACGGCCACCTCAAGCTCCCTGATCTGGCCGGTGGCGGCGGTCACCGCCCGCTCGGCGCGGATGCCGCCCGGCGCGAGTACCCGCAGGGTCCACTCGCCGGGCGCCGCGAAGAACCGGAACCCGCCGTCATCACCGAGCGGCACCTCGGCCACGAAGTCGCCGCCGGAGTTCAGCAGCCGTGCGTACCCGGCCTGAGCCGGCGCCCCGTCCCTGGTCACCCGGCCCTGGATGATCGCCTGGTTGCCCGCGTCCTTGATCGGCGCGCCGCCTGCCGGCGCTCCGCAGCCGTCTGCCTGGCCCGCCATCAGGATTCATCTCCGAGCTTGATCGGCACGCCGACGAGCGATCCGTACTCGGTCCACGACCCGTCGTAGTTCTTCACGTTGGCCTGGCCAAGCAGCTCGTGCAGCACAAACCAGGTGTGCGCCGACCGCTCACCGATCCGGCAGTACGCGATCGTGTCCTTGCCGAAGTCCACCCCGGCGCCGGAGTAGAGCGCCCGGAGCGCGTCGTCGGACTTGAACGTCCCGTCCTCGTCGGCGGCCTTGGACCAGGGGATGTTCCGCGCGGTCGGTACGTGGCCGCCACGCTGCGCCTGCTCCTGCGGCAGGTGCGCCGGCGCCAGCAGGCGGCCGGCGAACTCGTCCGGCGAGCGCACGTCGACCAGGTTCTTGGTGCCGATGGCGGCGACAACCTCGTCGCGGAAAGCCCGGATGGACGCGTCCTGCTCGCTGGCCGCATAGTTCGTCGCCGCGCGATGCGGAACGTCGGTCACCAGCTCGCGGGAGTCCAGCTCCCACTTCTTCCGCCCGCCGTCGAGCAGCTTGACGTTCTGGTGGCCGTACAGCCGGAAGTACCAGTACGCGTAGGCAGCGAACCAGTTGTTGTTGCCGCCGTACAAGATCACCGTGTCGTCGTTGCTGATCCCGCGCTCCGACAGCAGGGCTGCAAAGCCAGCCTGGTCGACGAAGTCGCGGCGGACGGGGTCCTGCAGGTCCTTCTGCCAGTCGATCTTCACAGCGCCGCGGATGTGTCCCTTGTCGTAGGCGCTGGTGTCCTCATCCACCTCAACCAGGACGACGCCGGGGTCGTCACGGTGCGCCTCCACCCACTCAGCGTCCACCAGGACGTCAGAACGGCTCATGCCCGATTCCTCCTCGAATACCGGCCGGACTCGCTCTGAGCCCGCCTGTTACGTACATCTCTGTTGTCATCCCCCGGCCGCGTGGTCGGCACCGGCCGGGGAGGGCCAGGTCCGCCTGATCAGCAGGTACATCTCGCATCCCAGGCACACCCCGAATACTCCGTTCAGCACCGCGGCCACCAGGCCAAGTGACGCGGCCACCATGCCGAGCGGCACCAGCCCGGTGCCGTAGCCGGCGATGCCGACCACGCTGATCACCAGGCCGACCGCCTGCGCGAACCGGGGCGGCGCCGCATCTTCCAGCTCAGCGGGCGGGCCGAGCCGCGGCCGGACCAGCCGCTTGTAGAGCAGGCCGTACGGGGACCTTGGCAGCCCGAGGAACGTGCCCGCCGCGAACATCACCGCCTGCGCGGCGAGCACCCAGACATTTCCCGTTATCAGCACGACCGCGAAAATCACCATGGTGATGAGGGCGCCAAACCGCGGTCCGCGCGGATCAATCTGCACTCCGCTTACTCCTAGGCTTCGAGACTGCTAGCTGGATAACCGCCAGGGTCTGCGCCGTGCCTGAGATCGGAACGGGCTGCGTATGCCTGTCGGCCGTCCGCCGGCGCGCCACGTCCGGCCGGGACCGGCCGGTTGCTTCAGCTGGGCGCGCTAGCGACTGTGTTAGCTGGCAATACCAGATGCAGCCGGACAGATAGCGGTCGCGACGCGGCAGAAATCCACGGCGCGGCGCTTGGTCAGCGCGATCTCCGGGCGCTGAGCCCGGCTGCGGCTATCCGTGGGTGCAGACACGTAGCTGATGTTATGCGGCGAGACGGCTCCTGTCATGGTCAGAACCCCGCCGCGACGCCAATAGCAGCGATCACGTCGGCTTTCCTGGGCTGGCCGCTGGCCCGCCGCACGATGCCGCCGTCGGCATCCAATACGAGCACCGTCGGGGTCCGCAGCACGTTCAGCCTGCGGACCAGGTCCAGCCGGGACTCGGCGTCGATCTCGACATACGTGACGCCGCCCGTCATCCCGGCCACATCCGCCAGGATCCGGCGGGTGGCGCGGCACGGCGCGCAGAAAGCAGACGAGAACTGCACGAGCGTCGCCCGCTCACCCAGGGTGCCGCCGATCTGCTCGCCCGTCAGCCGCAGCGCCTGGTCGGCTGACTCGGGCGCAGCAGGGCCGCCGGCGGTTCCGGGGGACGTGTCATGCACGAGCACCGAAGGGGTTCCAGGCGTGGTCCCCCGGCCTAGCGCATCCGCGGAGGTGACGACCGGGAGCCGGACGGCCCCGTTCCCCTCCGGAACATGAGAGGGGACCACGCCGGCGTCTTGCTGCCGGGTCCGGGGGGCGCGCATCCGCCCGTTCGTGTGCCGCCAGGCCAAGCCGCCGAGCAGCGCCACGGCGAGCGCTGCGAGCAGCGCGATCAATCCCGGTGACACATGGGGTAACAGCGCGCGGTCAGGCCCTGGCATTCCCGGCTCAGGTCGGGATGGTCAGGAGCACCTTCCCGCCCGCGGTGATGAGGAAGCTGTGCACCGAGCTGGGCGATGAGGCGGACGATGCCGGGTACCAGGCATGGTCGCCGTAGCTGCTCTGCACGATCCACTGCCCCGCGTACCCGCGGCCGTCCTTCCCCTGGACCCAGAACTGGCACGTCGTGCCGGCCGGGATCCCGCTCACCTGCACGCGCATGGCCGTGCCACCCCACGGGGTCGTCACGTAGTCGACCACTGCGCTCGCGCCGGTGGCGGGGTTCGACCCCGTCGCCACAGCGGCGTGGGCGGCCTGGACTGCAGGCTGGGCCAGCTCGACGGCAGCGGTCGCGCCGCCCGCCACCACGGCGACCGCGGCCGCTATCCCGACCACGCCCTTCCAGAGCCGGCGCCTGCGGCGCACCGCCACCCTGGCCAGCAGCGACTGCAGCAGCTCGGGCGGGGGCTCGATGTTCTCTGGTAGCCCGTTGAGCCGCTCGACGTCGGCGGCCGGAACCTTGCCCAGCATGGCCGGAAGCCCCGCCAGCCCGGCGAGCTCGTCCCGGCATGACTGGCACGATGTCAGGTGCTCGTCCACGACCGACCGCTCGTACGGCTCGATCGCGCCGATGACGTAGACGCCGAGGAGGTGCTTGACCTCGCGGCACTCCTGCGCGCTGCTGTGATCTGTGTTACTCACGGCGCCAGCCCCCGCTCTTCCAGCGCCAACCGGAGCGCGCGAAGCGCATAAAAAGTTCGCGACTTGACGGTTCCGGCCGGTACCCCTATGGACGCCGCAGCCTCAGCGACCGACTTGCCGCGGTAATACGTCTCGAGCAGCACCCGCTTGTGCTCCGGGTTGAGCGACAGCAGGGCCTCAGCCACCGCCCACGATTCCAGGGCTCGCTCCGCTTCATCGGGTGCTGGCCGCATCTCCAGTGCGGCCTCGCCAACTTCCTGCGGCCGGACCCGGCGGGCCCGGTATGAGTCAATGGCCAGGTTACGTGCGACGGCGAACAGCCAGGGCCTGGCCGGACGGCCGGCGATCGCCTCCGGATGCTGCCACGCGCGCAGCAGCGTCTCCTGGACGATGTCCTCCGCGCGCTGCCGGTCGCCGCTCATCAGGTGCACCGCGTAGCGCAGCAGCGGTCCGGCGTGCTCGGCATAGAGCGCGCGGACTAGCTCCTCGTCGGACGTTGTCCGACCGGAGTTGCCGGGACCAGCCCCCGCGGCGCCTGTCACACCGCTAAATACGTGGGAAAAGCCGTCCTGGTTCACGCAGCTTTCCTCCGGCCGGCAGTCGCTATCCGCCGGCAAAAGGCGGCAGCACCTCGATGACGCTGCCGTCCTGAAGCTGAACCGACTCAGCCGCCCGGCGGCCGACAGGAGCCGAATCGACGAGGAATGACGATCTCGCGATGACGGAGCGGAGCGCCGCGCGGTCGGCGGGGCCGGTGACGGCGGCGAGGGCCTCGGCGAGCGTGTCCGCGGTCACGCTCTGCTCGGAAACACCCGCTGCGTCCTTCGCTGCTGCCCAGTAGCGCATGGTCACAACGGTCATGTCAGCTATCCTCGCGTATAGCGGCCCCGGACGACGACGACCCGGGTCTATACCGGGAGATACATGGAGTTCTCGTTCCGGCGATAGGGCCGGGGGCCGGAGGTGGCAGCCGTTGAGCAACGTATTGCTGCTCACGAGCGGCCGCGAGCCGCCAGCGGACATCCTGCCGTCGCTGAGCCTGCTCCCGCACACCGTGCGCGTGGCGCCCGCTGCGGCCGAGCACGTGATCTCCGGACCGGTGCCGGATGCGGTGCTGGTCGACGCCCGGCGGGACCTGGTCCTGGCGAAGCGCGTCCTCATGGCGCTGCGCGGGGCGGCGAGCTCGCTGCCCGTGATCGCCGTCGTCTCTGACGGCGGCTGGGCGGCCGTCTCGGCCGACTGGGGAGCGGATGACCTGCTGCTGCACACGGCCGGCCCGGGCGAGGTCGAGGCCAGGCTCCGGCTCGCGATCGGGCGGCGCACGCAGACCGCTGCCCAGCTTCCGGACGAGATCCGCTCGGGCGGCCTCGTGGTGAACGAGGCTACGTACTCGGCCCGGATGAACGGCCGCTCGCTCGACCTGACCTTCAAGGAGTTCGAGCTGCTGAAGTTCCTCGCCCAGCATCCGGGCCGGGTGTTCACCAGGGCCCAGCTGCTGCAGGAGGTCTGGGGGTACGACTACTTCGGCGGCACCAGGACGGTGGACGTGCACGTGCGGCGCTTGCGCGCCAAGCTCGGTGCGGAGAACGAGGCGCTGATCGGCACGGTCCGGAACGTCGGTTACCGGTTCGTGCCGGTCAAGCCTGGCGGCGCCGGGCCGGACGGCCCGGACGGCCTGGCGGCCGCGCCCGGCAGCGAGGACGACGGGGCGGGCGGGCCGGACGATGGCGCGCAGGATGACCTGGCCGACGACCGCCTGGCCCGCAGTCCGGGCGGCCCGGCTGCCGGCCGACCCCATGTCGACGTCACTCATGAGCCGGCCAGCCTGGGCGACGGCCGGCGGGGCGGCCGCACGGCCGGCGCGCGGGCGGTGCAGGCCCGGTCCTTGTCCCCGGTGGCACAGGCCGAGAGGTAGGACCAGCGATGGTGGCGGGCGGGGCGGTCGCGTGAGCGCTGCTTCCGGCGCCATGCCATCGGGGCACGTCGAGGTTCGGGCGAGCGGCCAGCTGCCGCCAGCGGACGCCGACAGGGTGCTTGACCTGGTTCAGGAGGCCGCGGACGCCGACGGCGTCGGCCCGCTGTCCGAGCACGTGCTCCTGAGCATCAGGCATGAGCTGGATCCGCGAGCCCGGCATGTGCAGCTATGGGATTCCGGACGGCTCGCCGGTTACGGGCATCTCGATCCCGGCGATCCCGCCGATCCGGCCCACGGAGCCGCTGGCGAGCTCGTGATCCGGCCGTCCGCCCGGCAGCGCGGACTGGGCCGCGCCCTCGGCAGCGCGCTAGTCGCGGAAGCCGGCGGCAAACAGGTGCGCCTGTGGGCCCACGGTGACCTGCCGGCCGCGGCCGCTCTGGCCGCTTCGGCCGGCTTCCACCGGTCGCGGGCACTGTGGCAGATGCACCGGCCGCTGGCGGAACCACTGGCCGAACCCACGGTTCCCGCCGGTGTCACGGTGCGCACGTTCCGGGTCGGGCAGGACGAGGACGCCTGGGTCGCCGTCAACCACCGGGCTTTCGCCGGGCATCCGGAGCAGGGCTCGTGGA
>Ga0123355_10003822_pt1 | contig 21790 bp, 15 predicted proteins | sample TergutEmb28metaG_3_FD_89872 | JGI IMG/M metagenome (GOLD analysis project Ga0123355, IMG submission 89872) | Embiratermes neotenicus P1 segment gut microbial communities from Petit-Saut dam, French Guiana - Emb289 P1 | ecosystem: Host-associated > Arthropoda: Insects > Digestive system > Gut ...
CGACGACATCCCGGTCGCCCGTCATCTCTCCCCGCCGCTCACCACCGTCCGCCAACCCAGCCGGGCGCTGGGCACGGCGGCCATCGAGGCCCTGATCACGCTCGTCGAGGAACGGAGCTCCAATGGCGGCGACATCGTGCTGCCCACGGAATTGCAGATCCGCGGAAGTTGCGGGTGCCCGACGGACACCTTCCCGAGCCTCTCCGATGCGTGGCGGATGGAGGTCTAGACGATGCGCTATCTCCTCCGCCGGCTCGCCTTCTACATCGTCACCGCCTGGGCGGCGTTGACCATCAACTTCGCCCTCCCCCGGCTGATTCCCGGCAACGCGGTCCAGGCAGCCCTGGACAAATTCCAGGGCCAGTTCTCGCCCGGTGTCGAAAAGGCCCTGGCCCTCCAGTTCGGGACCAACACGAAGGCCAGCCTGCTCACCCAGTACTGGCACTACTGGTCGCAGCTCTTCCAGGGGAATCTCGGGGTCTCCACGAGCGAATACCCGACGCACGTCAGCACCATCATCTCCAAAGCCCTTCCCTGGACCATCGCCCTGGTGGGCATCTCCAGCGTCATCAGCTTCACGCTCGGCACCCTGCTCGGGATCCTGATCGCCTGGCGGCGCGGGGGCCGCCTCGATGCCCTGCTGCCGATCAGCACGTTCCTCTCCGCCGTCCCCTACTTCTGGCTCGGTCTGATCCTCGTCACCGTCTTCGGCGTGTCCCTCCACTGGCTCCCGTTCTTCCAGGGCTACGGCCAGGGGGTCACCCTCGGCCTCAACTGGGCGTTCATCGGCAGCGCGATTGCCCATGGCGTCTTACCGGCTATCACCATCATCCTCTCCTCTATCGCCGGATGGATGGTGGGGATGCGCAACATGATGGTCACCACACTGAGTGAGGATTACGTCATGGTGGCCCAGGCCAAGGGGCTATCGGATCGCCGTGTGATGTTCACCTATGCGGCGCGCAATGCGATTCTTCCGAACCTTGCCGGATTCGCCCTCCAGCTCGGTTTCGTGGTCGCCGGCTCGCTCCTCACCGAGATCATCTTCTCCTATCCGGGCATCGGCGTGACGCTCCTCAACGCCGTGACGAGCAAGGACTATCCGCTGATGCAGGGAATATTCCTCGTCATCACGCTGGTTGTGCTGGTTGCCAATTTTGCAGCGGACCTTCTCTATGTTCTTCTCGATCCCCGCACCCGGCAGGAGGCCTGATCGACATGTCCGTCGACACGCCAACCCAGCCATCGGCGACCGGTGACAACGCTCGTCCCGCCGGGCCGCGCGCCGCGAGCCTCCGACGGCGCCGTACCAGGCCCGCCAGGCGCCGGCGCTTCTCGCGCAAGACCTACGTAGGTTTCGGGCTCCTGGCCTTCTTCATCCTGATGGCCATCTTCGGGCCGATCGCCGCCCCGTACGATCCGTCCGCCGCCGTCGGGCCCTCCCTCGTCGGCCCCTCCTCCGCCCACCTCCTCGGAACCACCCAGAACAGCCAGGACGTGCTCTCGCAGCTGCTCGTGGGCGCCAGGACCACGCTCCTCGTCGGCTTCCTCGCAGGGCTCATCGCCACCGCCCTGTCGATCGTCTTCGGCGTAACCGCCGGCTACCTCGGCGGCTGGGGGGACGAAAGCCTGTCGCTGGTGGCGAACCTGTTCCTCGTCATCCCCGCCCTCCCGTTGCTCATCGTGCTCACCTCCTATCTCCCGGGTGCCGGTCCGCTGACCACCGCCGTGGTGATCAGCGCCACCGGCTGGGCGTGGGGCGCCAGGGTCCTCCGCGCCCAGACCCTGTCGATCAGGAACCGGGACTACATCGTGGCGGCGAAGATCAGCGGGGAACGGACCTGGCGGATCGTGCTCTTCGAGATCCTGCCGAACGAAGCCGCGGTCGTCGCCTCGAGCTTCCTGTTCACGGTGCTCTTCGCGATCCTGACGCAGGTCGCACTGGACTTCCTCGGCCTGGTGAACGTCTCGGGGTCCTGGACGTGGGGCACGATGCTCTACTGGGCGCAGAACGATCAGGCGCTCAGCGTCGGCGCCTGGTGGTGGTTCGTTCCGCCGGGCCTGGCCGTCGCCCTGGTCGGCACCGGCCTCGCCCTCGCCAACTTCGGCCTCGACGAGCTGATCGACCCCCGGCTGCGGTCGGCCGGGCTCACCCGGCGGTCCGACGCCAAGCTCGTCCGCCAGGGCTTCACCGTGGTGCACCGGCGCCCCGACGCCGCCGCCACCGCCCACGCGCCGACGGGCGGCGGCTTCACCGAGGTCCGGCTGCGGGCCAACGGCAACGGGCGGTCCGAACCGGTGGCGGCGACCATCGGCGGCGCACCCGAAGCGGACGCCCACCTCGCGAGCCAGGCCGCGGATTCCGCCGAGGTGGACACGCAGGCCGGCGCGGGGAATCCGACCGGTGTGCGCGCAGACGCCGTGCCGCAGCGCCAGAGGGATGACGCCGCCAGCGAAGGGAGGCTCGGATGAGCGCGGACCAGACACGCCCCGGCGCATCCGCCGGCCCGGAGAGCACGCCCATCGTGCTCGAGGCCCGCGGCCTGTGCGTCGACTACGGCACCGGTGAGGACGCCGTGCAGGCGGTGACCTACGCCGACCTCGTCCTGCGACGGGGCGAGGTGCTCGGCCTCGCCGGGGAGAGCGGGAGCGGGAAATCGACGCTTGCCTATGCCATGACCCGACTGTTGCGGGCACCCGGCCTGATCACGGGCGGCGAGGTCCTCTTCCACGACGGGCGGCCGGAATCGGAGGGCGGTGTCGGAACGGTTTCGCTCCTCGACGCTCCGCCGTCCAAGCTTCGCCGCCTGCGCTGGTCGGAGATCGCCGTCGTCTTCCAGTCCGCACTCCACGCCCTGAACCCCGTCATCACCATCCAGAGTCAGCTGACCGACGTCCTCGCCACCCACCGCAAGCACCTCTCCCACCGTCAGCGTGTCGATCGGGCCGCCGAGCTCCTCGGCCTGGTGGGGATCAACCGGGACCGGCTGGAGAGCTACCCCCATGAGCTTTCGGGCGGGATGCGCCAGCGGGTGATGATCGCCATGGCGCTCGCCCTGGACCCCCAGGTGGTGATCATGGACGAGCCCACCACGGCGCTCGACGTCGTCACCCAGCGGGAGATCCTCGACGAGATCATCCGCCTGCGGGACCAGCTCGGGTTCTCGGTGCTGTTCATCACCCACGACCTGTCGCTCCTGATCGAGCTGGCCGACTCCATCGCCGTCATGTACGCCGGCCGGGTGGTCGAGCAGGGCGGGGCGCAGGACCTCTTCCACGCCCCCCGCCATCCCTACACCCTCGGCCTCGTCCACTCGTTCCCCTCTCTGCACGGCACCCACCGGCGTCTCGAGGGCATCCCCGGTTCCCCGCCGGACCTGCGCCACCCGCCGAGCGGATGCCAGTTCCACCCCCGCTGCCCCTTCGCCGACGAGACCTGCGCCCAGAAGGAGCCGCCACTGACGCCGCTGCCCATCACCGGTCCGGGCTTCCACCGGCCGCGGGCGGCGTCCTGCTGGCGCCAGGGCGATGTCGTCGTACCGGCACCCTTGGCGCTGCCCGAACCCGAAGGAGTCTCCCGATGAGCGCGGCCGAAGTAACGGTGGCGAGCGGCCGCGAGGTCTCGACCGACCCCACGCCTGCACTGGAGGCCACCGGACTCACCCAGCATTTCCGGGTCCGCGGCCGAGCCGGCCGCGCCCGGAGCCGGAATCGCCGTGGACGGCCGGTGGTGCACGCCGTGGACGACGTCTCCATCAAGTTGTGGGCGGGCCGCGTCACCGCCGTCGTCGGCGAGAGCGGGTCGGGCAAGTCCACGCTCGCCCGCATCCTCGCCCGCATGATCACCCCCTCCTCCGGCCGGCTGTGGCTCGACGGACGAGCGACCCCCCTCTCAGCCGGCCGGGGGGCCCGCGCCTACCGGAACAAGGTCCAGCTCATCCTGCAGGACCCGTTCTCGTCGCTGAACCCGATCCACAGCGTGCGCTACCAGCTCAGCCGTCCCCTCCGGATCCACAAGATGGTCGGCAGCGAAGAGCTCGACGACGCGCTCGAGTCCCTGCTCGAGCGGGTGAAGCTGACCCCGCCCTCGCAGTATCTGGACAAGCTGCCCCACGAGCTGTCCGGCGGACAGCTGCAGCGGGTCGCCATCGCACGTTGCCTGGCGGTCGAGCCCCGGGTGCTCCTCGCCGACGAGCCCGTCTCGATGCTCGACGTGTCCATCCGCCTCGGCATCCTCAACCTGCTCGAGGAGCTCTGCCACGCAGAGTCCCTGGCCGTCCTGTACGTGACCCATGATCTGGCGTCGGCGCGCTACCTGGCCACCGACGTCCTGGTCATGTACGCCGGTCAGGTCGTGGAGTCCGGCCCCGCGGCCGCGGTCGTCGACACCCCCGCCCACCCCTACACTCAGCTGCTCCTCTCGGCGGCGGCCGATCCTGAGCGGGAGGGCCCCGCAGAGCTCACGACGAGCGGCGGGGCGCCCCCGAGCCTGATCGACCCACCCGCGGGTTGCCGCTTCCATCCCCGCTGTCCACACGCCATGCCCATCTGCGCCATCGCCAACCCGCCCATGCTCGACGTCAGTCCCGATCAGCGCGCCGCGTGCTGGCTGCACGTCGACCCCGCCGACCGGCCGAAGGTGAGTGAAGGAGCGAAGGCGTGACCCGCCGGCGCCGCCCGCGTCCCCCACCAGCCGTTGCCGCCATCGACCCGGTGGCCACACGGCAAGGCCGCCCCCTCCGAAGTGAGGGCGGCCCCACCGACCGCCGCTTAGGCAGGCGAACACGGCCCTGTTCGCCCCTTGCGGCGGTTCCACCGGCGCAGCACCCACGAAGGACATCCCAAATGAAGGTCATCCCAAACGCAGGCCGGAAAAACCGGCAGATCCATGGAGGATACGCAATGCAACACCGATCCGTCTTGACCGCCCGCTCGCTTCGAGCAAGCGCAGCCGTCGCCGCCTCAGTCGCCCTCGTGGCCGGGGTCGGTTCCACCACCGCCAGCGCCGCCTCTCCGTCGAAGGCAGCGTCCAACACCACCATCGACATCGAGGCCAACACCCTCTCCGGCCCGATCACCGGAGGCTTCAACCCGTTCCTCGGCTCGACCGAAGACGCCTGGACCCTCGGGGCGACGGACATGATCTACGAGCCGCTCCTGCAGTTCAACATCCTGAAGCCGGGCGTGACCCATCCGTGGCTGGCCAGCAAGTACGCCTGGAGCGACGGGGGCAAGACGCTCACCTTCACCCTCCACCCGGGGGTGAAGTGGAGCAACGGCAAGCCCTTCACCAGCGCCGACGTCGTCTACACCTTCGAGGCAACCAAGGCCAACCCCGCCCTGAACATCAACGGCATCAGCTTCACTTCGGTGACCGCCCCGTCGGCCAACAAGGTCGTCATGAAGTTCTCGGCGCCGGCCTACGCACAGTTCTACGCCATCGCCGGACAGACGCTGATCGTCAACAAGGCCAAGTACTCGGCCGCCGGGAAGCTGTCCACCTTTACCGACCCCAACCCGGTCGGCACCGGTCCCTACGTGCTCAAGTCGATGAACTCGCAGGACATCACGCTGACCGCCAACCCGAACTACTGGCAGCCCGGGAAGCCGACCATCGGAACCCTCGTCTTCCCCGACTACGAGTCCAACACCTCGGCGGCCGCCGCGCTCCAGTCCGGCCAGCTGACCTGGGGCGGGAACTTCATCTCGCACATCCAGCAGATCTTCGCCAACACGCCCCAGCACGTCTTCTTCTCCCCGCCCAACAACACCGTCGCCCTCTGGCCCAACCTGAAGTCGTCTCCGACGTCCAGCCTGGCGGTCCGGCAGGCGATCAGCCTGGCGGTCAACCGCAAGGAGGTCGCCCTCGACGGCGAGGAGGGCGACGAGGCCCCGGCGACGAGCGCCACCGGGCTGATCCTGCCGAACGACAAGCAGTACCTGGCGGACACGGGCAACACGCTGCCGTACAACCCCACCAAGGCCGCCTCGATCCTCCGCAAGGCCGGCTACAGCCTGAAGGACGGCGTGTGGACGTCCAAGAGCGGCCAGCAGCTGAAGCTGTCCCTCGAGGACCCGGCGTCCTACTCCGACTACATGGCCTCGGACCAGTCGATCGCCCAGCAGCTCACGAAGTTCGGGATCCAGACCAGCACCAACGGCGTGTCGGTCAACACCTGGAACGCTGACCTGGCCTCCGGCCACTTCAACCTCACCCTGCACTGGGGCCAGACGGCAGCCACCCCCTACGGGCAGTACGAGAACTGGCTCGACCCCAACCTGATCGGCGGGTCCGTCGGGAACTTCGAGCGCTTCAACATGCCGGCCGCCACGGCGGCGCTCCACTCGTACGCCAGCTCGGGCAGCAACAAGGCGCAGGCCGCCGCGATCAAGACGCTCGGCAACATCATGGCGACGAACCTGCCGGTCATCCCGATCATGTACGGCGCCGCCTGGGGCGAGTACAACTCCGAGAAGGTCACCGGATTCCCGTCTGCCTCCAACCCGTACGACCCGGCCCAGCCCTCGGTACCCATGAACGAGTACGTCGTGCTGCAGCTGAAGCCCAAGGCCTGAGGTGCCCTCGAGCGAAACTTCCCGCTCTCCCATCTCCTTTCCGGCCGGCTTCGTCTGGGGAACCGGCACGGCGTCCTACCAGATCGAGGGCGCCGTGGACGAGGACGGGCGCGGCCCGTCCATCTGGGACACCTTCAGCCACCAAAAGGGGGCGACTCACAACGGGGACACCGGTGACGTGGCCTGTGACCACTATCACCGGGTCGAGACCGACCTCGAGCTCCTGGGCCAGCTCGGGGTCGGCTCCTACCGGTTCTCGGTAGCCTGGCCGCGGGTCCAACCCACCGGGAAGGGCCCGGTCAACCAGCCCGGGATCGACTTCTACCGGCGGCTGGTCGACGGGCTCCGGGACCGGGGCATCGCCCCGGCGGTCACCCTCTACCACTGGGACCTGCCCCAGCCGCTCGAGGATGCCGGCGGCTGGACCGTCAGGGACACGGCTGAGCGCTATGCCGAGTACGCCTGGATGGTGGCCGGTGCCCTCGGAGGAGATGTCGCGCTGTGGACCACGCTCAACGAGCCGTGGTGCTCGGCGTGGCAGGGATACGGCGTCGGCACCCAGGCACCGGGACGAACCGACATCGACGAGGCGGTCGCCGCCACCCATCACCTCCTGCTCGCCCACGGGCTCGGCGTGGAGGCGATCCGGGCGGCGGCCGGTTCGGTGCAGGTCGGCATCACGCTGAACCTGACCCCGGTGCGGCCGGCGACCGATCACCCCGACGATCTGGCTGCCGCCCGACGCGTCGACGGCAACCAGAACCGGATCTTCACCGAGCCGATCTTCCGGGGCCGGTACCCGGAGGACATGTTCGGGCACTACCCGGACCTGGCCCCCGGTGGACCACTCGTCCAGGACGGTGACCTCGAGCAGATCCGGGTTCCGATCGACTTCCTCGGCGTCAACTTCTATTTCCCAAAACGGGCGGGCGCCGCCGGGCGTCCCGAGGCTGCGGCCTCACCCGAGCTGTACCTGCCATGGCCGAACGACCCGGTCGCCGAGCACCTCGGTGCCGTCAGCGTCGCCCGGGGCGACGTGGCACAGACGACCATGGGATGGGAGGTCGAACCGGGGGCCCTCACGGAGCTCCTGGTGGGTCTCCGGGACCAGTACGGGTCGGTCCCCGTCTACGTCAGCGAGAACGGGGCTGCCTTCCCCGACTACGTCGATCAGACGGGGGCCGTACGCGACCACGACCGCATCGACTACCTCGACGGCCACATTCGGGCGGTCGGGGCCGCGCTGGCGGCGGGCGTCGACGTACGCGGCTATTACGTGTGGAGCCTGCTCGACAACTTCGAGTGGGCCCATGGGTACAAGCAGCGGTTCGGGCTGGTCTTTGTGGACTACGCAACCCAGGAGCGGCTGCCGAAGGCCAGCTTCGACTGGTACCGGGACATCGTGGCCGCCAATGGGCTGCCGGAAGAACCGGTGTGACCCTCGAGCTTTGCGCTAGAGGGAAATAGAGAAATGGAATAGGCGGCGAGCCACGGTCCTCCGGAGCCGTGGCTCGCTGTCGCGTCGGTCTAGACACCAAAGAGCAACCGCCTCGTCATGGGTGGTTAGCCCGCCCGGCGCCCTCGCCGGCGACGCGATACCATCGCCGAACATCTCGAGCGAGGGGGGCCTACATGCGACTTCCGCGTGGGCAAGCTCTGGTGAGTGCCGGTACAGCTTTTGGGGTCGCGCTGACGTTGAGCGTCACCGCCGCGGGACATGCGTCCGCGGCGGGCCCGACCCGCGCCGGGGGCCCGAAACCCGGCGGGACGATCACCGAGTCGGTGAGCGGCGGCCTCTGGCCCACCCTCGACCCGGCCACCGACAACCAGGATGCGGCGGACTCGGAGTGGCTGAGCCTGATCTACGGCGAGCTGTTCCAGTCGGGGCCGGGCGGCAAGCTCCTGCCCGACCTGGCGACGGGCTACCACTACTCCCACAACGGCCTCCAGCTCGACATCACGATGCGGGCCGGCGACAAGTTCTCCGACGGGACGCCGCTCACTGCGGCCGACGCCGCCTGGAGCCTCAACCGGGACCTCGCGGCGCCCATCGCCCAGATCGATTTCCCCAACTTCGCCGTCGTGAAAAAGCCCATAACGTCATCGGGCGACACCCTGATCCTGAACATGAAGAGCAAGGACGCGGCGCTCGCCCAGGCCTTCGTCGGCTCCGCACCGAACTGGGTCGTCGACGAGGCGGCACTCAACAAGATGGGCCTCAAGGCATACGACCAGAAGCCGATCGGGGCCGGGCCATTCGAGGTCAAGAGCAACGCCGCCAACTCGACCATCAACCTGGTCCGCAACCCCACCTACTGGCAGAAAGGCCGCCCCTACCTGGCTGGCATCAAGGTCCTCTCGGTCGGGGACGACTCGACCGCTTTGGCGGCAATGCAGTCCGGTGAGGTCAACGTCGCCGACTTCTTCGGCAGCATCCCGGACGTCCTTCAGGTCGAGAAGTCGAAGCAGTTCAACGTGATCATCCCGCCTTCGACCTTCTACCAGTTCGTCTCGCTCAACCAGAAGAAGCCGCCGTTCAACAACATCAAGGCACGCGAGGCCCTCTACTACGCCACCAATGCCCCGCTGCTGGTCAAGAAGCTGTACTCGAACTTCTATCCCGTCGTCGAGGGGCCGACCGCCCCCGGCGAGCTGTTTTTCTACGGCCCGAAGGTTCCCGGGTACCTGAACTACAACCTGGCGAAGGCGAAGGCCATCGTCAAGCAGCTCGGCGGGATCAGCTTCGACCTCGCCACCACGTCCAACACCACCTACTGGTCCACCGAGGCCACGGTGCTCAAGCAGCAGTGGGCGGCCGCCGGCATCAACGCCAAGATCGTGCTCAACAACCTGACCGAGACCCTCCAGCAGCTGGCGTCGAACAACTGGCAGGCCCTCGACTCCAACTGGGGCGGCGACACCGACCCCGGCCTGGCACTCCCCTACTACTTCAGCTCGACCGGCGGCGCCACGGGGATCCACAGCGCCGCGCTCGACAACCTGATGCAAGAAGGGATCTCCACCTTCGATCCCGAGGGGAGGGCCAAGATCTACAAGGAGATCGGCGAGATGATGGCGAAGAACGCGGACGCCGTCTTCCTCTACAACAAGCCTTTCCTGCTGCTCGCCACCAAGAACATCGGCTGGCTCCCCACCAACGCCAAGAAGTACGGCGAGATCCTCTGGCAGGACGTGTACCTGAACTCCTGAGCCTCTTCCTTCTGTGGACCATGCAGAAGCCGAGGTGTTGGTCGGGCACCGGGTCCGAGTCCTCGGCCCAGCGTGGCGTTTCGTCCGTTTCCGCCGTGGGCGCCACGGGACTCGAACCCATGACCTCAGCCGTGTGAAGGCTGCGCTCTAACCGACTGAGCTAGGCGCCCCAGAGATCCTGCCCTGACCCGTACTACCCACTCCGGAAGGTCACGGCGACCTGACACCCTAGCGCCTTGCGGCAGGGGCCACGGTTCGGCTCCGCGCCCTGGTCAAGGGAGTACCGTGCGGCGCCGATGAGCACGAATCGGGTCAGGGGCGATTTCGCGGCCGTGCCGGGTGCGGAGCTCTGGTATCTCGACACGGGCGGCGAGGGCCGGCCCATCGTGTTCCTGCACGCCAACACCGGCACGTCGGCGTCGTGGGAGAACGAGTGGGCCCGCCAGCTGTCGTTCTTTGCCGGTGCAGGCTTCCGGGCGATCGCCTTCGACCGGCGGGGCTGGGGCAGGAGCGTGGCGGTCCCGGCGACCGGGCCGCAGCCCGGGAGCATCGCCGGTGATCTCGACGCGCTGGCGGACGGCCTCCACCTGCCACCCTTCCACCTGGTCGGGGTGGCGGGGGGTGCCTTTGCGGCAATCGACTACGCGCACTGGCGCCCCGGGCGGTTGCGCAGCCTGGTCGCGGGAGCGAGCACAGGGCAGGTGGTCGACGACGAGATCGCCGGCTTCATCGCGAGGATCAGGGTCCCGGAGCTGGTCGATCCGGCCTCCGTGTTCGCGCTCGAAGTCTCGGCCGGCTACCGCGGCTCCTCGCCGGAGGGCGCCGCAGCCTGGCGGGAGATCGCCGAGCACGCCAGACAGGCCGGTGCCGTGCCACAGCCGCTGCGGACACCGAATACCTACGCCAAGCTCTCCGAGATCAGGGTGCCCACCCTGGTGATGGTCGGCAGCGCCGACCTCATCGCCCCACCGAAGCTGATGGAGCGGTGGGCGGCCAGGCTCCCGGGACATGAGCTCGCGACCATCGTCGGCGCGGGGCACTCGCTCGCTTACGAGGAGCCGGACCAATTCAACCGGTTGGTCCATGAGTTCATCGTGCGACAGGGTTAGAGCTTCAACCGACGGTTCCGTCGGTCAACACGCGACAGCGCTTCATCAATCGACGCTCGGTCGGCAGGTAATCGCCTATTGCCCGATGGAGGGTGCCGATGTCGTCCCACATGAGGACATCTCCGACCGTCCAGTGGAACCGATAGCGATACTTCTCCTGCAGTTGGTGGGCGAAGAGATAGTCCAGAAGCTCCTTGCTCTCCTCTTCCCGGAGCCCGTCGACGCGGACCGCATATCCGGGGTTGGCATAGAGGACATACCGGCCGGTTATCGGATGGCGGATGAACATCGGATGCGACACCTGCGGGGTTCTCGCCCGCTGTTCCGGAGTCAGGGGCGGACGGGAGCTACCCCTCTCGGAGCGCATCATGTCCCAGAACTTGTTGAAGTCGAAGGTGACGGTCGCGTCCCCGAACTCCTCTTTGATCTCGGCCGGGAGGTCTTCGTACGCGGCATGCATGTTCTGGAACTCCGTGCGTCCCAATGGCTCCCCGTCCCGCACGGGTACCTCGACGGCGTAGAGGATGTTCGCCAGCGCCACCCTGTTGTTGTACGACAGGTCCGTGTGCCAATCCTGCCCGGCGTCAGCCAGTCCGATCGGCTTCCCGTCCTCGATGATGTTGGACAGCACATCCACTTCCGGCACACCGGGTTCGGTAAAGCCCCCGCTCCCCAACACGGTCTCCACCAATTCGCCGAACTGCGATCCAAATCGCGTGAGGAGCGCCGCGTCCAGGACCTGCTTCGGGAACCGCAATACGCCGTGTTCGCCGAGCGCGCGGCGAACGGCGTCGGTGTCCTCGGGTGTCAGCGGCTCCGAAAGGTCGAGTCCCTCCACCGTGGCACCGAGTGTGGTGCCGGTCGGGACGATTGCCGTCATGGTCTTTCCTCCTCCATCTCGGGCGGCTTCGTCAGTCCTCTTCCGGCTCTTCCGGTGGAGCCGTGTCGGAGGGCGAACTCGGCGATGATGCCGATCGCCTCCTGACTCGCAGCGCCCGTCGGGTCCGAAGTGATGAACATGTGGGGCTGACCCTCGAACTTCTCCAGCGTGACCACCCCGCCTGCGGCGCGATAGGCCGCCGCGAAGCGATCCGCCATGTCGGGCGTGAGGTTGTCGTCCTTCGTGCCCTGGATCACGAGTGTGGGAGAGAGCCGGACCTCCTCCTTGCGCTCGAGGATCGCCTGGGGGCTCCCCTCGCCCATCGCCGCCTCGTCGGGCCAGTAGAGCGCGTGCGCCTCGACGAGTCGCTCGATGCCCTGCTCGCGGGCCATGGCGAGGCGTGCGACCGGGTCGGTGACTCCCCAGCACACGACCGTGCAGCACACGGTCGCGTCGATGTCTGCATCCCATGCCCGGGGTGCCTCGTGTGCCAGGTAGCGGGGATCGAACGGCCGCAGGGTCGCGAGCAGGGACTGGTGCCCGCCGCTCGAGGTTCCGAGGACCCCGACCCGCTCGGGCGGGATGCCCCATCGCGGCCCGTTCGCCTTCATCCAGCGCAGCGCATAGTTGATGTCTGCGATCGGTTCGGGGTAGCGCACCGCCGGCGGGACTCTGAAGTCGATCGCCAGGACGGCGATGCCGCGTTCGGCCAGCGACCGATCCAGAAAGGCGTTGCCGAGCCGGTCCCCGTGCACCCACGCCCCACCGTGAACCTCCACCAGCCCGACGAGGGGCCCGCTGCCCTCGGGCAGGTACAACGTGGCGCCGAGCGGTTCTGGACCGATCGAGAGGTAGTCGAGCTCGACGATCCGCACCGGTCGGTCCCCCTGGAGCGACGTCATGCCTGCATTCTTGCCCAACCGAGGGTCTGCGGGCGCCGCTCAGGCGCCGAGATCAGCTTGGCCGAACCCCGTACCGCTCCCGCACCGCGTCCGGGAGGTGGACGCCGAGGCCGGGGGACTCGGGGACCTCGACCTCCCCGTTCCGCACCCTGAAGGGCTCGACGAGCAGCTCGTCGGCGATCGAGGAATGCACGACGTCCCACTCGAGCGGGCCGGTCCCCGGGCAGGCTGCAAGCAGATGCAGCGTGGCCGCTGAGCAGACCCCCGAGCTGTAGTTGTGCGGGGACACCGGGACCCCGAACGCGTCCGCCACGGCGATGATCTTCTTCATCTCGCTGATCCCACCGGTGCGTGCGACGTCGGGCATCGCCACGTCGAGCGCCTCCCGGGAGAACTGCTCCTTGAAGCCCCAGCGTGTGTACTCGTTCTCCCCCGCAGCGATCGGCAGGCCGGTAGACGCCCGCACGAGGCGCAGGCCGTCGATGTCCATCGGCGAGAGGGGCTCCTCGTACCAGGTTATGTCGTACTCGGCGATGCGACGCCCGAACCTGATGGCGCTGCGGCGGTCGAACGCCGTGTTGATGTCCACCATCAGCCGGACGTCCGGCCCGATGCCGTTGCGAAGGGCACGGACCCGGGCCACGTCGCCGTCGGGGTCGACGCCGAGGTGGGTCTTGACCGCCCTGAATCCCCGCTCGACGAGCGCCGCCGCCTGCCGCCCCATCTCGGCGGCGTCTTCAAGCCAGTGCAGATCGGACGCATACGCCTCGATCGACCCCCGGGTCCGTCCACCGAGCAACCGGTGGACCGGGACCCCGAGTGCCTTGCCCATGATGTCCCAGCAGGCAATGTCGATGCCGCTGATTGCCGCAATCGCAGCCCCCTTCGGGTCGTACATCGGAGCCCCGTTGAACGCCCGATTCCACAGCTCCTCGACATTGAAGGGGTCGGTGCCGACGGCCAGTGACCGCAGACGTGCGACGGCACCCGGCGCGACGTTGGGATCACACCATGCCTCCCCGAGCCCGTCGATACCCTCGTCGGTCTGCACCCGCACCAGGGAGAACACGCGACGCACCATCGTCTGCTTCGAGTTCCGGTGGGGGTGGTCGAGCGTCTTCGCGAGCTGAATGACTTCGACGTCCGTGATCTTCACAAGCTCTCCATCCACACGTCACCGGGACCGCATCCGACTTGCAGGTGCACGCTAGTCGTGGTCGCTCCGCCGCGGCAGGAAGCCGCCTTCATCCAGTCGGTTCTCCGGTAACCGCGGAGCAGAGTCGCTCAAACACCGACCGTAGTCACCCGCCTTTCCTCCGGCATGAGCCGGTCGATTATGGCAGGGATCTCCTGAAACGGACCAGGATCACCCGAGAATGAATATCAGAGGTTCCTTCTCCTGGCAGGACCACAAATGGTGAATGCAGCGCGGCCGAATGGACCGTTAGAGTGTCGGCCCCATGAAAACGCGACGGAAATACGGCGCGGCATCAGTCGTTGCCCTCGCCGTCCTGGGAATCGCAGCCCTGCTCGGCGCCTGCGGCGCAAAGCACAAGACGGTGGCCGTCCCCCGGACCGCGCCTTCAACTGCGGCGCGCACGACGACCACCCCACCGACGACCGCCGCCAAGAAGCGGGTCGTGAAGAAGCCCGTCGTGAAGAAGACCGTCGCCGCCGTGACCCCGGTGTGCCCGCTCACCGACACCCCGGCACCCGGCGGTCGGGTCCCGGCGCGACCGGCGCTGGCGATCAAGGTGGAGAACCTGCCCGAGGCACGTCCCCAGTACGGTCTCTCGGCGGCTGATGTCGTCTACGAGGAGCCGGTCGAAGGGGGGATCACGCGATTCATCGTGATCTACCAGTGCCACGACGCGAGCCGGGTAGAGCCCGTTCGGTCGGGCCGGCTCATCGACCCGTCGATCGTGGACCAGTTCGGCGCCCACCCCCTCTTCGCCTACGCCGGCGCCATCGCCCCCGCGGTCAGCGCCATCGATTCATCGAGCCTCATCGACCTGAGCGCGATGGCGGCGCCACCGTCGGTCTACCCGCGCGATCCCACCCGGTACGCGCCGCACAACCTGATGACCTCCACGGGTGCCCTGTACGCCTATGCGGCCTCGCTGCACGGACCGCAGACGACGCCGCCGGCCTCGCCGTTCGTCTTCGGAGCCCTCTCGCCCAAGGCCACCCCGGCGGCGAGCGTCCACATCGGCTACGTCTACTCCGACCTCACCTGGACGTGGCAGGCCGCCACGCACACCTGGGTCCGCTCGTACACCGATACCGGCCCCGCGACCATGGGCGAGGGCGGGGTGGTGAGCGCCGCCAACGTCATCGTCATGAGCGTCGGTATGTATCCCAGTCCGTACGTCGAGGACGCCACGGGAATTCACGAGAACCTCCTCACCCTGACCGGCTCCGGCCCGGCCCAGGTCTTCCGGGACGGCACCGTCACGACGGGAACCTGGAACCGCGCCGGCCTGTCTGAGGACACGAGATATCTCGACTCGTCGGGCAAGCCCATCGCCCTCGGCCCGGGCCAGACCTGGATCGAACTGGTACCGACAACGGTGGGGGTCACCGTCACCCCCTGACGAGCCATGCGGCTCGTCGCTCGCCCTCGACGCGTCATGCTGTGGCGGTGGTTCACACCGATGACGTCGTCGATCCCCTCGAACGAGCGAGATCCCTGGCGCCGCTGATCGCGGCGTCGACAGGCTCGATCGACGCCGACCGGCGACTCCCCGAACCGCTCGTCGCAGCGCTGAAGGCGCAGGGTCTCCTCCACCTGTTGCTGCCGCGCGCCTACGGCGGTGGCGAAGTCGCCCCGGCTCGTTTCGTCGAGGTGGTCGAAGAACTGGCCCGCCACGACGCCAGCACGGCCTGGTGCGTCGGACAGCTCGGTGTCTGTGCGATGGCGGCCGCCTACCTCACCCCCGAGAGCGCCCGCCGGGTCTTCGACGATGGACGGGGCATCCTCGCGTGGGGTTCCAACGCCTCCCCGGTCACGGCGCGCGTCGAGCCCGGCGGCTATCGCGTCAGCGGCGGCTGGTCGTTCGCCAGCGGGGGTCACCATGCGACGTGGGTCGGGGGTCACTGCGTCGTCGCCGACCCCGACGGGACCCTTCGCCACGACGCGAAGGGCCACGCGATCGGCCGAACCCTCCTGTTCCGGGCGGAGGAGGTCATCTGGGCCGACGACTGGCAGGTGCTCGGCCTCCGGGGCACCGGGAGCGACAGCTACTCGGTCGAAGAGCTCTTCGTCCCCGATGAGCTCACCCTCGATCGCGACCTCCCGTCCGGGCGGCTGATCGACGCCCCCCTCTACCGGCTGCGGACCGATCAGATGTATTCGTGTGGGTTCGCAGGCGTCGCCCTCGGCGTGGCCCGCGCCATGCTCGACGCGCTCGTCCAGCTCGCCGCCCGGAAGACCCCGCGGGGCTTCCGCAACACCTTGGGCGAGAGCCCCGTCGTGCAAAGCGAGATTGCCCAGCTCGAGGCGACGCTCCGCTCGAGCCGGCACTTCCTCTACGGCACCCTGGCCGAGGTCTGGTCGGCCGCCAATTCCGGGGAGCTGTCGATGACCGACCGGATCGGGGTGCGCCTGGCGGCCACCCACTGCATCGACCAGGCGCGCCACGTCGCCAACGCCACCTACCACTTCGCCGGCAGCAACGCGGTCCGCGCGAACGGCCCCTTCGAGCGCCGGTTCCGTGACCTGAATTCGATCGCTCAGCAGATGCAGGGCCGGTGGAGCCACTACGAGACCGTCGGCCGGTACCTGCTCGGCGCGGAGATCGAGCCCCAGTTTCTCTGAACCGGCCGGCAGGGCACAGTTGGGGATGACATGATGCTTCGATTACTTTGATGTACCGGTGGATATGACCAGGAACTCTCGCCGACACCCAATCCGTCGCGGCCGGCGCCTCCCTCTGACCGCCCTCGCCGCGTCGGGGCTGATCGTCGCAAGCCTGATGCTGACCGGATGTCTGGGCGGGGGCGGGTCGCAGGTCGGGGCCGGAACGGGCCAGACGAACCATCAGACCGCCGGTTCGCTCACGGTTCCACCCGACTCGCCGGCCACCACCGTCGCCTCGCACGCAGACGCCGGCACCACGAGCGTCCCGAGCGAGACCCGACCCACCTCCCCCGGGACGTTCGGGACGATCTCCCCGCCCGTCACGACGGTGCCTCCGCGGCCCTCCACGACCAGGCGGGTCCCTCGTACGGCGCCTCCCACCACGACTCCGCCGCCTCCGGCGCCACCGGGCAGCCCGGTCATCGCCGCCGTGACCCCGAGCTCGGGGCGGCCCGGACAGGTGGTCACCCTCACCGGCACCGGCCTGTTCAGCAGCAACGGGCTGATCACGGTCCTCTTCGGCGGGGTCGCCGCCGGGGTCTCGTGCTCGACCACGACCGCCTGTCAGGCCACGGTGCCCAATCGACCGACCCCGGGCCCGGTCCCCGTGACGATCACGACAACCGGCGGCACCTCGAGGCCGGTGACGTTCACGTACGTCTGATCTGCCGGGAGCCGAAACCGACAGCCTCCCCGGCGGCTATCCCCTAAACTGATCTGGCTGCTAGGGCCAACGGCGTCCCAATAGGCAGGCTGCCACATCGACACCCGGCCGAAGGACCCGACCATGTCTCCTCCCTCCATGTCTCCACGCCCAGAGCACACTCCCGGCAGTAGGCAATCCGCGCCAGCCGGGCAGGGTCTCTACCAGTCGCGCTTCGAGCACGATGCCTGCGGCGTCGCGTTCGTGGTCGACATGCACGGGCGCAAGAGCCACAACATGGTCCGTCTCGGGCTCGAAGCCCTGTGCAACATGGAGCACCGCGGTGCATCGGGCGCCGAGGTCAATTCCGGCGACGGCGCCGGGATCCTGATCCAGGTCCCCGACGCGTTCTTCCGCCAGGCCGTCGACTTCGAGCTTCCCCCCGAGCGCACGTACGCCACCGGGATCGCCTTCCTCCCGGCCGACCCGGGGGAGGCGCAGGCCGCCCGACGCGACATCGAGAAGCTGGTGGCGGACGAGGGTCTCCATCTCCTCGGCTGGCGCGACGTTCCCCACGACCCCTCGGCGCTCGGCCCGACCGCCCGATCGGTGATGCCGTCGTTCTGGCAGCTGTTCGTGACCAGGCTGCCGATCACACCAACGACAGTCGCCGCCGACGACGGGCCGGACGGCCTCGACCTCGAGCGCCGGGCGTGGATCCTGCGCAAGCGGATCGAGCACTCGATCGACGGGGTCTACCTGCCCTCACTGTCGGGCCGGACGTTCGTCTACAAGGGGATGCTGACCGCCCCACAGATGGACGGCTTCTGGCCCGACCTGGACGACGTGCGGGTGATCTCGGCCCTGGCCCTGGTCCACTCCCGCTTCTCGACCAACACGTTCCCCTCCTGGCCGCTTGCGCACCCGTACCGGTTCGTGGCGCACAACGGCGAGATCAACACCGTGCAGGGCAACCGCAACTGGATGCGCGCCCGGGAGACGCTGCTGCAGAGTGACCTCATCCCCGGGGACATCGAGCGGCTGTTCCCGATCGCCACCCCCGGCGCCAGCGACTCGGCCACGTTCGACGAGGTGGTGGAGCTGTTGCACCTCGGTGGGCGCTCCCTCCCCCACTCCGTGCTGATGATGATCCCCGAGGCGTGGGAGAACCACGAGTCGATGGACCCGGCGCGGCGCGCCTTCTACCAGTACCACGCGGCGTTGATGGAGCCGTGGGACGGGCCGGCGTCGATCTCGTTCACCGACGGCACCCTGATCGGCGCCGTGCTTGACCGCAACGGCCTGCGCCCCGCGCGCTACTGGGTCACCGACGACGGGCTCGTCGTCATGGCCTCCGAGGTCGGCGTGCTCCCGATCGAGCCGGCCAGGGTGGTCGAGCGCGGCCGCCTCCAGCCGGGGCGCATGTTCCTCGTCGACACCGCCCTCGGCCGGATCGTCTCCGACGAGGAGATCAAGTCCTCGCTCGCGGCCGAGCACCCCTACGCCGAGTGGCTCGCCGCCCAGCAGGTCCACTTCGACGACCTGCCCCACCGCTTCACCCTGACGCCCCAGCACGGCTCGGTCGTGGCTCACCAGCGGCTCTTCGGCTACACCGCCGAGGACCTGAAGATCCTCATGGCGCCGATGGCTGCTACCGGCGCCGAGCCGATCGGGTCGATGGGGAGCGACACCCCGCTGGCGGTGCTGTCGGAGCGGCCCCGCATGCTCTACGACTACTTTGCCCAACTCTTTGCGCAGGTGACGAACCCGCCGCTGGACGCGATCCGCGAGGAGCTCGTGACCTCCCTCGGCGGCACGCTCGGTCCGGAGGGCAACCTCCTCGACCCCGAGCCCGAGAGCTGCCGGCAGATCGTCCTGCCACAGCCGATCCTGACCAACGAGGAGCTCGCCAAGCTCCTCTACATCAACGAGGACGACACCCAGCCGGGCTGGCGAACCTTCGCCATCGACGGGCTGTTCCGGGTCCACCATCCCGACGGTCCGGGAGCGGCGCTGCAAGAGGCGATCGACGAGGTGTGCGCAGAGGTCGACCGCGACATCGCCCAGGGGGCGAAGATCGTGGTCCTCTCCGACCGCCACTCCTCGGCCGAGCTGGCGCCCATTCCCGCCCTGTTGCTGGTGAGCGCCGTGCACCATCACCTGATCGCCGAGCGCACCCGGACCCGGGTCGGCCTGATCATCGAGACCGGCGAGGCCCGTGAGGTGCACCACATGGCCCTCCTGATCGGGTACGGCGCAGCGGCGATCAACCCCTATTTGGCCCTCGACACGATCGAGGACCTGATCTCCGACGGGGTCGTCGTCGGGGTGACACCCCGCCACGGTGTCCGCAGCTTCGTCAAGGGCACGGCCAAGAGCGTGCTCAAGATCATGTCGAAGATGGGGATCTCCACCGTCGCCTCCTACACCGGCGCCCAGGTGTTCGAGGCGATCGGTCTGTCGCCCGAACTGATCGACGCCTACTTCACCGGGACCGTGAGCCGGATCGGCGGGATCGACCTGGAGGAGATCGCCCGCGAGGTCCTGACGCGCCACGCGACGGCCTGGCCCGACCGGCCGGCCGAGCTCGCCTACCGGGACCTGCCCGTCGGCGGCGAGTACCAGTGGCGGCGGGAGGGTGAGTACCACCTGTTCAACCCGACCACCGTGCACAAGCTGCAGCACGCCACCCGGACGAAGCGTTACAAGATCTTCAAGGAATACACGACGGCCGTCGACCGCCAGGCCGGTCATCTGGCCACGCTGCGGGGCCTCATGCGGGTCCGGAATGCGGCCGAGATCGGACGCGAGCCGGTCCCGATCTCCGAAGTCGAACCCGTCTCCGAGATCGTCAAACGGTTCAATACCGGCGCTATGTCCTACGGCTCGATCTCCGCCGAGGCGCACGAGACGCTGGCGATCGCCATGAACCGGCTCGGTGGGCGCAGCAACACCGGGGAGGGCGGCGAGGACGCCGAGCGGTTCACCCCTGATGCCAACGGCGATCTGCGACGCAGCGCCATCAAGCAGGTGGCGTCGGGCCGCTTCGGGGTGACCAGCGAGTATCTGGTCAACGCCGACGACCTGCAGATCAAGATCGCCCAGGGCGCCAAGCCGGGCGAAGGGGGCCAGCTGCCGGGCCACAAGGTCTACCCGTGGATCGCCAAGACCCGGCACTCCACGCCGGGGGTGGGCCTGATCTCGCCTCCCCCGCACCACGACATCTACTCGATCGAGGACATCGCCCAGCTGATCCACGACCTGAAGAACGCCAACGACCGGGCCCGGGTGCACGTGAAGCTCGTGGCCGAGGTTGGCGTCGGAACGGTCGCCGCCGGGGTGTCCAAGGCGCACGCCGACGTGGTGCTCATCTCCGGCCACGACGGTGGCACCGGTGCCTCGCCGCTCAATTCACTGAAGCACGCCGGCGTCCCCTGGGAGCTCGGCCTGGCAGAGACGCAGCAGACCCTGCGGCTCAACGGGTTGCGCGACCGCATCACCGTCCAGGTGGACGGGCAGCTGAAGACCGGACGGGACGTGGTCGTCGCCGCCCTGCTCGGCGCCGAGGAGTACGGCTTCGCCACCGCTCCGCTCGTCGTGAGCGGCTGCATCATGATGCGGGTCTGCCACCTCGACACCTGCCCGGTCGGCATCGCCACCCAGAACCCCGAGCTGCGCAAGCGCTTCACCGGCAAGCCCGAGTTCGTCGTCACCTTCTTCGAGTACATCGCCGAGGAGGTCCGCGAGCTGCTGGCGTCGCTCGGCTTCCGGTCCCTCGACGAGGTCATAGGCCACGCCGAACTCCTCGACACGGAGGCGGCGCTCGACCACTGGAAGGCCGCCGGGCTCGACCTCTCGCCGATCCTCTCCGACGCCGGCGTGGCCGACGAGGAGCCGCGGATCCGCACCGTCGCCCAGGACCACGGCCTCGACCGGGCGCTCGACGTGGCCCTGATCTCCGAAGCGGCGCCGGCGCTGGCCGACGCCCACCCGGTGCGGCTCTCGTTCCCGATCCGCAACGTCAACCGCACCGTCGGGACCATGCTCGGCACCGAGGTGACCCGCCGCTACGGGGCTGCTGGCCTGCCCGACGGCACGATCGACATCACCCTCCACGGCTCCGCCGGCCAGAGCTTCGGGGCCTTCCTGCCGCCGGGAATCACCCTGCGGCTCTTCGGTGACGCGAACGACTACGTCGGCAAGGGCCTCTCCGGTGGGAGGATCGTCGTCCGCCCACCCGAGGACGCGCCGGAGGTGTTCCGCGCCGAGGAGCACATCATCGCCGGCAACGTCATCATCTATGGCGCCACCGGCGGCGAGATCTTCCTGCGAGGCGTGGTCGGCGAGCGATTCGGGGTGCGTAACTCGGGGGCGCTGGCCGTCGTCGAGGGGGTCGGCGATCACGGCTGCGAATACATGACCGGCGGGCGCGTCGTGGTGCTCGGGCGGACCGGGCGCAACTTCGGCGCCGGCATGTCTGGTGGTGTCGCCTACGTGTGGGATCCCGAGGACACCTTCGACCGGCGGGTGAACCACGAGATGGTGGACCTCGAAGAGGTCGGGGCGGACCGTGAGTGGCTCATCGAGACCCTGCGCCGCCACCAAGCGGAG
>Ga0123355_10003824_pt1 | contig 21778 bp, 19 predicted proteins | sample TergutEmb28metaG_3_FD_89872 | JGI IMG/M metagenome (GOLD analysis project Ga0123355, IMG submission 89872) | Embiratermes neotenicus P1 segment gut microbial communities from Petit-Saut dam, French Guiana - Emb289 P1 | ecosystem: Host-associated > Arthropoda: Insects > Digestive system > Gut ...
ACTCGCTCGATAATATTTGCCATTGTAAATGTCTTACCCGAGCCTGTTACCCCGAGCAATGTCTGCTCATCAAGTCCATTTTCCAGTCCGCTTGTAAGCGCATCAATAGCTGCAGGCTGTCCGCCTGCAGGTTTAAACTCACTGGTTATCTTAAATTCCGGCATTATTTACTCATTTCTATTGTTTGTTTACGCAGAATATAGTGGCATGTTTTGTAGGGGCGGCAATTTGCCGCCCGGGTGTCTATGCGGTTTAACAACGGGCGGCAGGTTGCCGCCCCTACAGACAATAGCGTGCGATGACAGAATAGATTTTATCCTTTCGGTCCATATTCAGCCAAATACGCTTCCATTTTTGCGATTCTGTCATCATCTTTCGGAAATGACGCAATGATATCACGTGCATTTATTATTTGATATACATTTATACCATACTGTTGATGGAGCTCATCAAGTGTAGATAGTTCTCCTGTTCCACGCTCCATTCTATCAACAGAAACAAATAGAGCGGTCACAGTTACATCTGCAACAGCACTTAGTAGCTGTAAGCTCTCACGTACTGCAGTACCGGCGGTGACAACATCTTCGATAATTATAATACTATCACCATCCTTTGGCTTGTATCCAACAAGAGAACCACCCTCGCCATGATCTTTGACTTCTTTACGGTTAAAGAAATACGGAACATTTATTCCATGATTGCGATAAAGTGAGCTTGCAGTCGCTGCGGCAAGTGTGATACCTTTGTATGCCGGCCCATAAATAGCATCAAACTTTTCACCACTCGATACAACGAGACTTGCATAATAATCTCCAAGAATCGAAATATGCATACCGGTTTTATAATTTCCGGTGTTAACGAAATAAGGTGTCTTACGCCCACTCTTTGTTGTAAAATCACCAAAAGTCAACACTCCGGCATCTGCCATAAAATCAATAAATTCATTTTTTCCAAGCATATAAATTACAGTTCCCCTCTAAAATACTTTTTACTAGTGTTTAGCATAAGTATTATATATTAATGTAGAGTCTAATACAATAAAAAACACGTTGACGATATAATGCCGGAATGATAAACTTTATACATGGAATTTGAACGAATTTTGCTGCTAAGAATTGTAGAAAGGCATGGTCATATATATGAAAACAATTTCGAGAGATACATTTGTATATGCAATGAGTCCGAATAATAAACCGGCGTTGCATCTTAATCCGGGAGACCGAGTGGAGTTCGAAACATGGGATGCATTGCAAGGTCAAATCAAATCGGCAGATCAGGGATTTGACGAACTAGACTGGACATGCATAAATCCGGCTACAGGACCTGTTTTTATAAATGGCGCTGAACCCGGTGATGTTTTGACCGTAAAGATAGATAGCATAGAGGTTGGTGACACAGGTGTTGTACTTTGCGGACAAGGCATGGGAATAATGGGAGAATTTCTTTCAGGTGCCAGTACGAAGATAATTCCAATCAAAGACGATGTTGCTCATTTTTCTAACGAAATTAAAATACCGCTAAATAAAATGATTGGTGTTATAGGGGTAGCTCCGGAAAGTGGTGAGATTCCCTGCGGTGTTCCTGATTTGCACGGAGGGAACATGGACTGCAAAGAAGTAAGAGAAGGGGCAACAATAATGCTACCTGTTTATGTGCCGGGAGCACTACTCGCACTGGGAGATCTACACGCGGTTATGGCAGATGGAGAGATTGGCGTTTCGGGGCTTGAAGTGTCAGGGAAAGTGCGAGTTACGGTTGATGTTATAAAAAACAAAAAATACCCACTGCCAATGATTGAAAATGATGATTATATAATGACACTAGCCTCGGATGAAGATCTAGATAAAGCAGTAGATATGGCTGTAGTAAACATGATTAAGTATTTAACAGAATTTGAGAACATGAATGAACACGACGCTGTTATGTTACATTCTTTGATAGCCGATGTGAAAATTTGCCAAGTTGTAGATCCAAAGAAAACAATAAGAGTTGAATTTCCAAAGAAATATTTGCGTAGTTAAGGTGAAACGATATATAATGTCTATTGCAGACTATATATTTATCGGGCACAACCAAGAAAGAAGTAAGAAAGAAGAAAATAAATGAAGAAAATCGATTTCAAACGAACAGTATACTGTGGAGAGCCACGTATTGAGAATGTAGGAAAAGAAGTATCCGTCAGTGGATGGGTGCAACGTCGACGAGATCTTGGACAACTGCTGTTCATTGACTTGCGCGACCGCACAGGAATATTACAACTAGCATTCGACGAGAATACATGCAATGATATATTTGAATCCGCAACAACATTGCGAAATGAGTTTGTTATATGTGCAAGTGGTACTCTGCGCGAACGTTCAGCGAAGAATCCGCAACTACCTACTGGAGATATTGAGCTTGAAGTGACAAAACTCAGCATACTCTCGAAAGCAGAAACTCCACCATTTGAAATCGAGGAAGATTCAGATGTTAATGATGCGCTATTATTAAAGTATCGCTATCTCGACTTGCGCCGCCCTGATATGCAAAAACATATTGCATTACGTCATAGAGCGGTTAAGGTTACCCGGGATTATTTTGACGAAAATGGATTTTATGAGATAGAAACACCAATGCTTACAAAATCTACCCCCGAAGGTGCACGTGACTACTTAGTGCCAAGTCGCGTACATAAGGGTAAATTTTATGCACTTCCGCAATCACCTCAGCAGTATAAGCAACTTCTGATGCTTGCAGGGTTTGACAGATATATGCAAATAGTTCGCTGTTTCCGTGACGAAGACTTGAGAGCGGATAGACAGCCGGAGTTCACTCAGATTGACCTTGAAATGTCATTTGTTGATGAAGAAGATGTCATTGCAATGAACGAAGGTTATATACAAAGGCTTTTTGATGAAGTCTTAGGCGTTAAAGTAGACCTTCCAATACAGCGGATTACCTTCCGTGAAGTAATGGACAGATTTGGCTCTGATAAACCTGACATGAGATTCGGGCTGGAGCTTTGTGACATAAGCGACATTGTCAAAGGTTGCGAGTTCAAAGTATTTTCTGAGCCTGTGGCTAATGGCGGCAGCGTCAGAATGATTTATGTACCGGGCGGAGGCAGCATGCCTCGCAAACAGATAGATTCGCTCGTTGAGTATGTCAAAACATACGGTGCTCGCGGACTTGCATGGACAAAACTTGGCGAAGATGGAAGTGTATCATCCTCATTCTCAAAGTTTTTGACAGAAGAAGAAAACGATTCTATCTTGAAGAGAGCCGGAGCAGAAGCAGGTGGCCTTATTCTTATTGTTGCAGATGCAAAGGATGATGTTGTTTTTGCATCACTTGGGGCACTACGCTGCGAATGCGCGAGACGCTTAGAGTTGATTAACAAAGATGAATATAAATTTCTATGGGTTACAGAGTTTCCGTTGTTTGAGTATTCGGAAGAAGATGAGCGGTTTTATGCCCGGCATCATCCATTCACAGCACCAATGGATGAAGATATCGAGCTTCTGGAATCACAAAAAGATAAATGCCGAGCAAAAGCATACGATCTTATTCTCAATGGATCAGAGCTTGGCGGAGGCTCTATAAGAATTAACACACCTGAAATGCAAACACAGATGTTCCGTGCACTAGGTTTCACAGATGAGCAAGCACAGGCACAGTTTGGACATCTTATCGAAGCGTTTAAATTCGGTGCGCCACCACATGGCGGAATTGCATTTGGTCTGGATAGAATTGTGATGCACCTGGCAGGACTAAGTAGTATCCGAGATGTCATAGCGTTTCCAAAAGTGCAAAATGCATCCGAGCTAATGACAGCTTGCCCTGATGTAGTTGACGATGCACAGCTGGATGAACTGGGGCTAAGCCTAAAGGCAGAGTAGAGTCATAAAAATATATTAGAATAAAATTAAGGAGGGCAAAATAATATGGAATTAATGATGTGGGTATGGCTGGGAGTTTTTGTAATAATGGTTATAGTAGAAGCAGTGACATATGTTTCGTTGACATCAATATGGTTTGCAATAGGCGCGTTAGCAGCCCTGGTAGCTACTGCACTTGGCGCTCCACCATGGCTGCAGATGATATGTTTTGCCGCCGTTGGCTTTATTACTATAGCAACTCTAAGACCATATATGAAAAAGAAAGTTGCACCCAAAATTGTAAAATCAGGACTAGAGTGCATGATCGGACAAACAGCAGTGGTTGTAGAAGATGTTAGCAAAACAGCCGGAGTTGTGACAATAGACGGGCAACTTTGGACTGCCAGAACAAATGGAGAAGCACTTTTATCAAACGATGAGTGCATTATAGATCAAGTGGATGGCATTAAACTAATTGTAAGTAAACCAATATAGAAATATAGAGAAAATAAGGAGGAAATATAAATGGCAGCAACAGGAGCAGGATCAGCAGGTGTATACATTATAATAGCAGCTGTGATAGTAATATTCTTAATAATACTTGGAAAGAATGTTGTTATCGTACCACAAGCACACACATTCGTAATTGAGAGACTGGGAGCATTCAGAATAGCATGGAAAACAGGACTTCATATTAAAGTTCCATTTATTGAGAGGGTAGCAAAAAGAGTTGACCTAAGAGAGCAAGTGTACGACTTTGCCCCGCAGCCGGTAATAACGAAGGATAATGTTACCGTTATGGTTGATACGATTGTGTTTGCTCAAGTCTTTGACGCACAAAAGTTTGCATATGGCGTAGTAAATCCCGTAATTGCCATCGAAAAATTGTGCGCAACTGCAATTCGTAACATATTCGGTGAAAAAGACTTGGACGAAACGCTTACATCCAGAGAGTATATCAACACAAAAATGCGTGAAGCAATAGATATGGCGACAGACCCTTGGGGTATTAAAGTCACAAGAGTTGAGCTCAGAGGAATTGAGCCGCCGGTTGCAATTAAAGAAGCTATGGAAAAGCAAATGCGCGCCGAGCGTGAAAGAAGAGAGCAGATTCTTCTTGCTGAAGGAACAAAAGAATCAGAAGTTCTTAAAGCACAAGGTGAAAAGCAAGCTGCGATTCTTAGAGCGGAAGCTGAAAAAGAAGCTACAATTCTTAGAGCTGATGCACAGAAGAAAAGGCAAATCCTTGAAGCTGAGGGTGAAGCAGAAGCGATACTATCTGTACAAAAAGCCCGAGCTGACGGCTTAAAAATGATTAAAGAAGCAAAGACAGACGAAGCTGTTATAAGATTAGAAGCTTTGAATACATTCAAAGAAGCATCTATGGGTCCGGCTAACAAGATCATAATCCCATCAGACATTCAGGCAGTTGCAGGTCTTGTGGCATCTGTTGGGGAGTTAGTGAAGTCAGATTAGTTAATAATTAGTGTAATAATGAAAAGATTTTCCGAGTAATTTATTGCTTGGAAAATCTTTTTAGTTGCCTTTTAGAACTTATCAATAATAGCAATTGAAATAATTCTTTACAATTCAACTTTGTTGAATTATACTAAACGATAAAGTGAGTAAGAAAATAAGCAAGAGCAGGAGGTTTCTTTCATGGATTCTGTATTGAAACAAAAACTTGATGACATAGCACGCACACTGAGATATCACATCATAGAAATGGTAGCCGGAGAATCAAGCAAAGGCGGACATTTGGGAGGTTCAAATTCTGCTGCAGACATTGTTACAGCACTATACTTCCATAAAATGAAGCTAAATCCAAAAAATCCGCAAGACGAAGATCGTGACCGTTTTATCTTGAGTAAAGGACATGCTGCTTTAGTGCAATATGCAGCGTTAGCGGAGCTTGGATATTTCTCGAAAAAAGAATTATTTAATGTAAAAGCAATAGGCTCAATGTTACAAGGGCATCCCGATTTGAATAAAACACCGGGCATCGAAGCAAATACCGGCTCTCTCGGCATGGGATTATCTATTGGTCTGGGTATGGCGTTGGGCATGCGCATGGATAATAATAGTCGCAAGGTATATGTAATGATTGGCGATGGAGAATTAGCAGAGGGGCAAATTTGGGAAGCAGTAATTGCAGCTGCCCACCACAAAGCTGAGAATCTTATTGCTATTATCGATTATAACAAAGTACAGGCGATGGGTCCCACTGCCGACCGTATGGAGATAAATAATTTATGTGAAAGATTTTCTTCATTTGGATGGCATACTATTCAAATTGATGGCCATAATATGGCTGAAATCTGTGAGGCATTAGATACTGCCGATACATTGTCGGGAAAACCTGTGGCAATTGTTGCAGATACAATCAAAGGTAAAGGTGTATTCTTTGCAGAAGGAAATGCAGCGTTTCATAATGCAGTAGGAATGACTAATGAACAATATGAGATGGCAAAAAATGACATTTCAAGCTACACCTGTAAATAGAATGGGGGATGAAGTAAGAATGAATAAAAGTTTACGTACAGCTTATGGTGAAACACTTGTTGAACTTGGAAAAATAAATGAACGCATTGTTTTGTTAGATGCTGATTTATGCAAGTCAACCATGGGAGTATTATTTGAAAATGCCTATCCGGATAGGTTTTTTGAAATGGGAATAGCAGAAGCTAATATGGCATCAGTAGCTGCAGGATTATCATTAACAAAAAAGATACCATTCTTTGCATCTTTTGCAGTGTTCTCAACCGGACGTTGCTATGACCAAATTCGCACAAGCATCTGTATCCCTGCTCTGAACGTAAAAATCTGCGGTTCAAGTGCAGGACTATCAGATTTCGGTGATGGTTCAACACATCAATCAATTGATGATATTGCATTGATGCGTGCGCTGCCGAACATGCAAGTTTTCTCGCCTGTAGATGCCGTTCAAACAGCGCAGATAGTAAAGCATATGGCGGCAAACGAAGGACCTATGTATATTCGCATTAATAGAAATGAATTGCCGATTCTTACAACTGATGATCAGGAATTTGTGCCAGGTAAAGTATACACCATGCGTGATGGTAATGATGTAGCGATTTTTGCATCCGGAGTGACAGTGTCTATTGCACTTGAAGCGGCTGACAAACTTGCAAAAAAAGGCGTACAAGCAAAAGTGCTAAATGTACCGACTATCAAACCAATAGATGAAGCGTCATTGCTGGCTATATGTCAGGGAGTTAAAGGCATTGTAACAGTTGAAGAGCACAGTATTTATGGTGGTCTCGGAGATGCTGTAAGTGCTATTGTTACACCAAAGCTCGCACGCAAACATATACGTGTTGGTGTGTTGGATGAATTTGGTATTTCGGCACATAGCTATGAAGAACTGTTAGAGCATTATGGATTTACACCGGAAACAATAATGAAAGCTGCCGAAGAGGCATGCAATTAGTAATGGAGGAGTAGTATGAATATTGGATTTATTGGGTTAGGTATAATGGGCAAGCCGATGGCAAAAAACCTTCTCAAGGCAGATTATGCATTATCGGTTTATGATGTTAATTCCGAAGCAGTTGAGGAATTAAAAAAAGCAGGAGCAACAGCATGCAATTCGGTTGCGGAAGTTGCTAAATCATCAAAGATCATTATAACGATGCTGCCGGACTCCCCACAAGTTGAAGAAGTGCTGCTGGGAGAAAAAGGGGTAATATCTCATGCACAACCCGGTTCACTGGTTGTAGACATGAGTTCTATTGCACCTGATTCAGCTATCCATGTGGCAAAAGCACTTAAAGAAAATAAAATCCGAATGATTGATGCACCAGTAAGTGGTGGCGAACCCAAGGCAATTGAGGGTACACTAGCAATAATGGTAGGCGGAGAGCAAAAAGATTTTGATGAAGTTATGCCAATTTTTGATGTTCTGGGCAGTTCTGCATTATTAGTGGGTGATATAGGAAGTGGCAATGTATGCAAGCTTATAAACCAAATGATAGTTGGAATTAATATAGCAGCACTTGCCGAAGGACTATACCTTGCTGAGAAAGCCGGAACCGATCCCGAAAAAGTGTTCAATGCGATAAAAGGCGGGCTAGCAGGCTCAACGGTTATGAATGCAAAAGCACCTATGATGATAGAAGGAAATTATACACCGGGTTTCAAAATTGATTTACACATTAAAGACATTACTAATGCCCTAGCTACAGCTCAATCGAATACGATGCCTGTACCACTCACTGCAATGTTAATGCAAATAATGCAGACCGTAAAGCTTAACGGGTTTGGTCAGAATGATCATAGCGCGCTCGCAAAATATTATGAACTTATTAGTGGTACATCATTGTAAAAATGTAGTACCAGAAGTTTGTTGCTTTGATTATCGGGTTATTTGGTGTTCTATATGGAAAACAATAAAATTGTAAATCGCATATTAAAAAAACATAAAATTGAAAATGCAACGTGGGTGAGTTTGAAAAAAACAATTTCGCAAGCAGATTTAAACACACTGCTATTAGATGTTTACACAGAATTGACAGAAAGTTATGAACCATCTCAACTATTAACGAGATACGAGCAAAACAATTTTGTGAAACCCTCGTCCATCTCACCGATAGCAAAGAATAAATTGGAACTCAAGCTATTAACTTTGGCAGAAGAAAATGGTATAGAGATCGTACAATTATCTCCTGCGGCTCTTTTGGGAAGCTGCTCGGCTATAGGAACTGTTAGTCAAAATAAAGTTATTTCTGCAATTAGAGGCTTAGAAATACTTGCAGATCCAACTAATATGCTAGCTATACATGTTTGCAATGAAAAAAAGCAGAAAAGTATTGTGACCGACATGCCTGTCCATTTGTGTGCTACAAGCCATGTTGTGCGAGGGCAGAAATTTGCAAGAAAAGATTTGTTACAACATTTCAATTTATTTGGAATAATATCAAGTGGTAGAGATAAGGGTTCATATACCTTTGAAATTGATGCATTAAAAAAGCACATTGCTTATTACAAAGCTTTTTTTATAAAGTATTATGACGCAGAGATATCGCTTCAACTCAGTAATCGTAAAGGATATGTTGACCACGCAGGATTCATAGAAAGAGTACATAGAGCATTAAACAGAGAGCATCCAAATCTTCAAATAGAATATAATGCCGATGAAGTAAATGATAATGAATATTACATGGGGTTGCAGTTTAATATTTTCGTGCATTTAAGCAAGACAAAAGCGAAAATTAATATAGGCGACGGAGGCTTTGTTGATTGGTCGCAGACACTGTTAGGTGACAAAAAGGAGCGTATGTTAGTTAGTGCAATTGGTCTTGATAGATTAATTGTTTCCTCTAACTCTACAGAAACTAATCTTTAAGCATATCCGTAACAACAAATGTCTATCCTCAATATACAAAAGGAGTTATAAACAATGTCAGAAAACTTATCAGAAAAAACACTTGGTATCATTCACGCTGCAGTATTTACCGCATCCTTCTTAGAACCTATTGCAAGATCCATTATGCCCGATGTCAGCATTGTGCATGCTGGAGACGACACAGTTCAGAGAGACAATTTAGCAGCTCCGGTTGGAACGATTCCAAAAGAAAATTTCTACAAATTTGCAACATTTGCAAAATTTTTCCAAGATGCCGGGGTTGATCTAATCGTACTCGCTTGTTCAACCTTTAATAGTGCAGTTGAATTTGCAAGCCCCATGATTGATGTACCAATGTTGCAAATAGACCGTCCAATGATGGAGAAAGCTGTAGCCACAGGCAAGAAAATAGGGCTGTTAGGTACGCTACCGTCCACAATGCCTGCATCAGAAAGACTATTGCGTCTTTGTGCATCAGAAGCAGGTAAAGAAATTGAAGTAGTGTCCGCTTTAAATGAAAAGGCCTTCAAAGTTCTAAGGACCGGAGATTCTGCGACACATAACTCTATGTTACTGGAAAACATTGCGGAACTATCAAAGAATACAGACTGTATTGTTTTAGCACAAGGCTCTATGGCTGTACTGGAAAACGATACAGTAAATAACCCTGTGCCGGTTTATACATCTCCGCGTTTAGCTTTTGAAAGAGCCAAACAAATGTTGGAGGGAAGGTAATGAAGCTTGGGTGCTGTGTTAATATGCTGGCTTCTACCAAGGCAGGTATTGGAAATGAGTTTGTCGAAATTTTTAGTGAACTTGGTTACGACTACATTGAACTCCCACTTGCTCAAGTTATGGCACTCACAGATTTAGATTTTAAAGAAATGTTTAGTGAAATAAGGAGCATCCCTGTAGAGGTGTGCAATAATTTCTTCCCCGTAAGTATGCGTTTGACAGGGGAAGAATTTAATATGCCAAAAATATCTGAGTATGTCAAAAAAGCAACTGAGCGTGCAGCAGAAATGGGAGTGAAAGTGATTGTGCTCGGTAGTGCAGATGCAAAAAATATTCCCGAAGGATTTTCATATGACAAAGGGAAAAGCCAATTTATTGAATTACTCTATCACTTACAAAATGTAGTAGAAGCCTTAGATATAAATATAGTTTTGGAGCCCCTTAATGTGAAAGAGAGTAACTTTATTTTAAATTTGGGTGAAGCAATAGCCATCATGGAAGAAGTGAGCTGTAAAAACATTAAAGTTCTGGTTGATTATTATCATATGCGAATGGAAAATGAGAGTCAATCGATGATAATAAAAGCCGGAAGTAATCTTAAACATGTACATATTGCGTCAAAAGAAGGCAGAAGATTTCCAAATGAAAATGACGGTGAGGACTATGAGTACTTCTTCACAAACTTAAAAGCTATCGGCTATGATGGAAGAGTAAGTGTTGAAGGATACTCAGAAAATATTAAAGAAGATGCAAAGCGTGCGGCACTGTTGCTAAGACGCTTTATGAATGGGAGTGTGACTACTTTTGGTTAATTATATCGGTATAAAAATAAAAAAAATACGCTTACGCAACGAAATGACACAGCAGCAAGTTGCGGATTTATGTGGATTAAGCAAGGGCATGATTTCTAAAATTGAACGCGGCAGGGTTACGCCAACTATCGCAACACTGTCTAAAATTGCTCAAGTATTAAGAGTAAAAGTTTCTTTACTCATGGAAGATAGTGAAAGCAGAGAACCTGTATTTCAATCGACAAATATTTCCCGAATGCATTTCACGAAGACAGAAGTTGGCTATAGATTTTTGACACTGGCTTCCGAATATGGAGACAAGCAAATTCAACCGCTAATTTTTTATGCAAAAAATGGTGAAGTCAAAAATCATAGAGTAAGTCATCAAGGTGAAGAATGTATCTATGTCATTGAGGGAGATATGTGGTTTATCATTAATGATGTAAGCTATCATCTCAGAGAAGGTGACGTTCTCTATTTTGACGGACAGCAACCTCACGGCATTGAGCGCGTAGACAATGAAGTAAGGTATTTGAACTTATTTTCCGCTTTTGACTATACAAACAGGGCGTTTATCGACAAAGATGCGGAATTATTAGAAGAGTAAATATATTTTGGTTACAACAAATAAAAAAGCATAAACAAGAAATAAGAAAATATATGAAATAAATAAAATATGTTTGACAATTCAACAAAGTTGAACTATACTACACTTAATTTAACTGTTAGGTGAGTGAAGCGTAAAATAGAAACTATATTTGTTGTAATTAGTTGATTATTTACATGAATATCAAGCTTTTAAAGAGCCTCATTATTAACTAAAGCAAACTGTTTCAGAAAGGAGATGCACTACTACTGAGGAATAACGATTAACTCATCTTCGCAAGATAAACCTATTGCCTGTTTGGCATGATACCTAGAAGTGTAATTTGAAAATATTCAAACAAGATAGGGAGGATTTATTATGAAGCTGACAAAGAAGTTATCAATCGTTTTATCATTTGTGTTGATTCTGGTTTTGCTTGCCGGATGTGCAGGCCCTGCCATGATTACTGATGATCCTATACCGCCGGTAGATCCGGTAGAGACTGACGAATCCGAAGCGACACCAGAGCCTGATGTAGAGATACCTGACGTAGATTTGGATGATGTGATGTTCAATGAAGCGCCAATGCTTGCAGAAATGGTTGCTCGCGGTGAGCTGCCACCTGTACATGAACGTCTGCCTGATGAGCCATTTATCAGTTCGGCTCCTGAAATCGGAGTCTATGGCGGTGTCTATCGTGGAGCAGGCTTCGGACCTACACATGGCCAGCTTGATACAGAAGCAATGCGTTTTGTGGGTCTTTTACGCCTGGAACCGGACCTTGTTACAATGAGACCATTTTTGATTAGAGATTTTAGCGTAAGTAGTGATTTCACCACGTATACATTATATCTCCGTAGTGGACTCAGATGGTCTGATGGTGAACTATTTACAAGTGCAGATTTTAGTTTCTGGTATAATTATATGTTGCTCAATGAGGAAATTACTCCGGTTATCCCTGCAAGATATATTGTTAATGATGAAGTCATGCAATTAGAAACTCCTGACGACTTAACAGTTGTTATGCGTTTCTCAGCACCGAATCCTGCATTTGATGTTGTTATGCTACGTTCATTATTTCCCGGAGAAGCGAAATGGGCACCAAGACATTACTTAGAGCCATTCCATCCTGATTTTAATCCTGATGTAGAAGCACAAGCTAGTGAAGCCGGATATGACACATGGCTTGAATACTTCCAATTCCGTGCAGATAGAACACAAGCCGGTACAGATACAGAAGCACCTGCTCTTAGCCCTTGGGTACTCCGTAGGATTGATGCAGATGGAAATCGTTTCTTTGACCGCAATCCGTTCTATTTTGTTGTAGATAGTGAAGGTAATCAATTACCATATATTGATCAGCAAGTGAGTGTTCTTGTTCCGGATAATGAAAATCGTATTCTCAGAATCATGGCAGGTGAAATACATGCAGCTGCAGAGAACCCGTTACCTGTTAGAGACTTTACATTATATGTAGAAGGTGAAGAACAAGGTGATTACACAGTATTCCTATTTGACAACACAAGAGGAACAGATGCTGCTGTAACATTCAACATAAACCATTCTGATCCGGTTCTTAGAGAAATATTTAATGATATTCGCTTCCGCGAAGCTATGGCACTTGCTATTGATAGAGATACAATTAATGACGTTCTCTTCTTTGGTCGTGCAGCTGTTCGCGGTGCAGTACCACCTCCTCCGCCAAATACCAGTTTTATGGATGATTGGATGATTGAGCATATGACTCAATTTGATGTAGACGCTGCCAATGCACGTTTAGATGACATGGGTCTTGAATGGAATGCAGCCGGCGATCAACGCTTGCGTCCGGATGGTCAACCTATCTTCATTGTTCTCGAAACGATTGAAGAATTTGCTCCACAATCTGAAATGATTGCAGAAATGTTTACTAACAATGTTGGCGTACGTACTGAGTTAAGAGTGCAAGAACGTGCGTTTATGCGTGAACGTTTCTCAACAAATGAGCGTGATGCACAAGTATTTACATTAGACGGGGTTACAGAATTTTCACTTAGAATGAACCCTGATGGAATTAGACCTCCGTGGAGATCATTTGAAATTGGATTTGCTCCACTTTATTACGAATGGTGGGCGACAGATGGTGCCGGTGGTTTAGAGCCACCACAATTGTTGCAAGATCTTAGAGACATGGTAAATGAATGGATTACATTGCAGCCGGGTACGCCTGAGTTTGAAAACTTGGGCAGAGAGATAGCCACAATCCATACAGAAAATGTCTGGTATATCGGTACTACAGTTGCACCACGTGTTGTAATCATTTCCAACCTGCTTGGTAATACACCAACAGAGGGAACATTCGCATTTGACTTCGGTTTCTGGTATCCCTTCCGTGGTGATGCGTGGTTCTTCAGAGAGCCATAAATAATAGAATAAACACGTTTGTTGACATAGTTAGACTTGACTGAGTCGTAATTCGTAAGCCTTCGGTGCAGTTATTAAACAAATCGAAGGTTTACGTTTTCTCAGGGATAGATGAAGGTGAATTTGTAATGAAAAGATATATCATAAGCAGATTTATCCAAATGATTTTGTTGCTGTTTTTAGTATCGATAGTTGCATTTCTTATAATTCAATTACCGCCGGGTGATTGGGTAACCCGCTATATAGCTTCTCTGGAAGCACAATTAGGGACAACATTTGATCAGGAATTTATTGATGCTCTACGTGCACAGCTGGGATTTGACAGAAGTCCGGTAGAACAGTATTTTTTTTGGATGGGAAACTTATTACGCGGAGATATGGGCAGATCTCTTGAGTGGAGACAACCTGTCAGCCAACTAATAGGGGATCGACTGGTGATGACGCTTGTATTGTCGATGCTCACACTAATATTTACATACTTAATTGCAATACCCATTGGCATTTATTCTGCTAGAAGGCAATATTCAATTCCTGATTATATTTTTACAACACTCGGATTTATTGGAGTTGCAACACCGCCATTTTTCTTAGCGTTAGTAATGATGTATGTTCTTAGCACATACTTTGGTATGAGTGTGGGAGGATTGCAGTCTGTAGAGTTTATGGGAGAGCCCTGGAGTTTTGCTCGATTTATTGATTTATTAAAACATTTACCGCTGCCTGTATTTGTTATTGGGATAGCGGGTACGGCTAGTGTAATGCGTGTTATGCGCGGTCAATTGTTAGATGAGATAAAGCGACCATATGTTGTTGCAGCGAGAGCAAGAGGGCTTGAAGAGAACTATCTAATTAGAAAATATCCTGTCAGAGTTGCACTTAACCCGATAATTTCTCAGGGTGGTAATTTGCTGGCTATGATAGTTTCCGGGATGACAATCACAGCTATAGTTATGAATATCCCCAACATAGGGTCACTACTATTTGGAGCGTTACTATCGCAAGACTTATATTTAGCCGGTAGTGCTGTTATGCTTCTTTCGGTTATGACTGTTATTGGTATGTTTATTTCTGATGTTGTCTTGGTTCTAGTTGATCCACGCATAGCAATGGATAAATAGGAGGGGTTAGAAGTGTTGTTTTTACGGAAAAAGAAAAGAAATATTGATTCTCCTGAAAATGCTGCTGCTTTAAGTGATAATTATTATACGGCGACACAATGGCAACTCATGAGACGTAAGTTTAAAAAGCATAAACTTGCGAGATTGGGTCTAGCCGTTTTATTTATTTTATATGCAGTTGCTATTTTTGGGGAATTTTTCTCTGTTCATGATATGACAAGACGAGATACTGATTTTATTTTGGCCCCTCCATCACAAATTCACCTATTCCATGAAGGTAGATTTATAGGTCCGTTTGTTTATGGTTTAGAGTCAACAGAAGACCCCCGAACCTGGCGCAGAATATACTTACAGAATCCGGCATATATACACAGATTAGGTCTCTTTGTAGAAGGTGATCCTTATATGTTGCTTGGGATAATTCCCGGTACTGTGCGTTTGTTTGGAACTGTTGATGGAGCTCCATTTTTCCCGTTTGGAACGGATTATACCGGGCGCTGCTTATTTTCGCGAGTAATTGCAGGTCTTAGAGTTTCTCTAACAGTCGGTCTTGTGGGCGTATTCTTCACCTTTATTTTTGGTTGTATTTTTGGGGGCATTGCCGGGTACTATGGAGGCAAGATTGATATGATTGTATCAAGGCTTGTTGAGTTTTTGCAGTCATTACCCGCCATACCGCTTTGGATGGGGCTGGCAGCAGCCATGCCTCATGACTGGTCTACCTTGCAGATGTACTTTGCAATCACAATTATTTTATCTCTGATGGGGTGGACCGGACTTGCTCGAATTATACGAGGAATATTTTTACAAATGCGAAGTGAAGACTTTATTATGGCAGCCAGATTATCGGGAGCTTCTGATGGATATATTATAACAAAGCATCTATTGCCGGGGTCTATAAGCTTTTTAATCGTTAACATAACCCTCGCAGTGCCGGGGATGATATTAGGTGAAACAGCACTTTCGTTCCTGGGAATCGGACTTAGAGCCCCTGTTGTAAGTCTTGGGGTGTTGCTCAGCAATGCTCAAAACATTTCAGCTATTGCTGTAAGCCCGTGGGTGATGATACCAGGCTTATTTATAATCATCATTGTTCTAGCTTTTAATTTCTTAGGCGATGGCTTAAGAGATGCAGCAGACCCATACAAATAGGTTAGGAGGTTATGTTATGGAAGCACATAATATTTTAGAAGTTAAAGACCTTCAAACCTACTTCAAGTTGGATGAAGGCATCCTTAAGGCTGTTGACGGAGTTGATTTTTCGATTAAAGCAGGTGAAACCTTAGGACTTATCGGAGAGTCAGGTTGTGGCAAGAGTGTCACAGCGCACTCGATATTAAACACAGTTCAAGTACCCGGATGGACAAAAGGTGGATCTGTTATGTACCGCACACAATCCGGTGAAGAACTTGATACTACAAAATTAAAACCAAATAGTGAAAAGATGAGAGATTTAAGAGGCAGGGAAATCTCTATGATATTCCAAGAGCCTATGACTTCTATGTCACCGGTTCACAGCATAGGTCGTCAAATGACCGAAGCAATACTCGTTCATTCAAAACAAAAAAATAAAGCAGCGAAGCTTGAAGCAAAGGAACAAGCATTGGATATGCTTAATCTGGTAGGGATGCCCAATCCTTCACAACGATTTAATGATTATCCCCATCAATTGTCCGGAGGAATGTGCCAAAGGGTTATGATTGCTATGGCATTATCCCTAAATCCAAGCATTCTGATTGCAGATGAGCCCACAACTGCACTGGATGTGACCGTTCAAGCGCAGATTGTTGATTTAATGCTAAAACTCCAAGAACAAAGGGGCATGTCTATATTGTATATAACTCACGACCTGGGAGTTATAGCAGAGGTAGCTAAGGAAATTTGCGTAATGTATTTAGGACGCATTGTAGAACGAGCATCTGCAGCAGATCTTTTTAGAAATCCTATACATCCTTACACTGTAAGACTTTTACGCTCTATTCCAAAATTAGGGAAAAAAGTACCGGGTGCCAGGCTTGACACTATTGAAGGAAATGTACCAATACCTTTAGGAATGCCTGTGGAATGTGGATTTGCATCAAGATGCGATATTGTTCAAAATGACATTTGCAGAAAAGGCATACCCCCTCTTTTAGAAATCGAGCCAAATCACTTTGTTCGCTGTTACTTGCGTGACGGAAGTGAGGTAATGTAATGGAAAAATTTGTCAATACCGGTGAAGTGCTTTTAGAAGTGAATAATATAAAAAAATACTACCCAATAGAGAGAGGCTTTTTTAAGAAAAAGGTTGGTGAAGTAAAAGCTGTAAATGACGTAAGCTTATATATTAACAAAAATGAAGCCTTAGGATTAGTTGGTGAGTCGGGTTGTGGAAAAACCACCTTAGGACGTTGTATTATGCGTGCGATTGAGCCAACTGAAGGTGAAGTAGTTTTGCACTTGGACGACAAATCGGTAGATATAACCAAGCTTGATAAGCAAGGATTAAGAGAAATAAGAAGAAATATGGCTATTATATTTCAAAACCCTTACTCATCATTGAATCCTCGAAAAACAATGCTTGACATAGTCAGTGAGCCTTTAATTCTTAATGGACACCCAAAGGATGAAATTGTAGATCGAGTAAAAGAGCTTGTAAGTTTGGTGGGGTTGGAAACGCGATTTTTAAACCGCTATCCTCATGCATTTTCAGGAGGACAGAGACAAAGAATCGGGATAGCACGCTCTTTAGCGCTAAACCCGAAACTTGTTATTGCAGATGAAGCTGTATCTGCGCTGGATGTGTCGATACAAGCTCAAATACTAAACTTGTTACAAGATTTAAAAGAAACCATGCAACCTACATTTTTGTTCATCGCACATGATTTATCTGTTATCGAACATGTTTCCGACAGGGTTGGTGTCATGTATGTAGGCAGTATGGTAGAGCTTGCCCCAACAGATGAAATATATAATAAGCCCAAACATCCTTATACGGAAGCGCTACTTTCAGCAATTCCGCGTCCTGAGCCGGGCGCAGCCAAGAATCGCATATTGCTCCCGGGTGAAGTAGCAAACTCAGCAGACCTGCCTGATGGCTGCAACTTCCATCCGCGTTGTGCTTATTGTATAGAGCAGTGCAAAGTGGAAGTTCCGGAATTCAAAGAAATATCCTTTGGACATTATGTTGCTTGCCACAGAGCTGAGGAGTTGAACCTCAGAGGAATAAACGATACTGCTGACGAATCCCCTATTTATAAAATAAATATATGAATGAAAGGTTGATATACATATGAACTCTAATGTGTCTGTAAATGTAGATGCTTCAAAATGGCTTTCTAAACTGGAGCATACTTGGAATTATGTCGGTTATGATGAGTGTAACTACACACATTCTCCTGGGGGAATGGAGCTAATTAAAAAATTAGGAAAACTAGAGAAACCATACTATCTGCGCACTCACCATTTGCTTTGTACTGGAATATGTCACGGATTTTATAAATGGGGTTCAACAAACATTTACATAGAGGATGAAAATGGAAATCCTATCTACAATTTTGAAGTTATAGATAAAATGTGTGATATATGGTTGGCATCTAACTGCAAGCCTTTCTTTGAAATTGGATTTATGCCTATGGATTTAGCGGATATGACAGGTATAGAGTTGGAAGAAAATCGCATAGCTCAATATAGACGTATAGGCTGGAATAGACCTCCAAAGGATTATGATAAATGGTATAACCTTATAAAAGAGCTAATGATACACTTAGTTGAACGTTACGGTGAAAAGGAACTTGAAACATGGTACTTTGAAATGTGGAATGAGCCTGATATTGATTATTGGAAAGGTACTCATGAAGAATTCTGTAAACTCTATGATTATACCGAAGCTGCAATCCACGATGTAATGCCAAAAGCATATTTTGGAGGACCATCGACATGTGGTGCACTTTCGTATGATTCTGATGCTGCTAATTTTTTGAGAGACTTTTTAATTCATACAAAGTCCGGAAAAAACTATGTAACGGGAGAAACAGGCACGAGACTTGATTTTACATCGTTCCACACAAAAGGCGGAGGCTATGTATTCACAACAAATCCGAAACTGGAGAAAACACCGTCAATTAAGCGCTTTCTTGATCAAATTCGTATCTGCGGCACGATAATAAAGGAATGTGGATATGGTGATTTGGAATGCGTATTATCAGAAGCTGATCCTGACGGATGGGCAGCCGGAGGTCGTTTTGACAATCCAGCGTTTGATTTCCGTAATAACGAATATTTTGCCTCTTATGTAGCATCATCATATAAGAATCTATATGATTTAGGTGAAGAAATGGGTATGGATTTCCGCCCGTTGGCATGGACATTTATGTTTGAAGGCGAACGTTGCTTTGAAGGAACCCGTTCATTTACAACACAAGGAATTGATAAGGCTGTTTTTAATGTATTAAAAATGTATTCAAAACTGGGATATCAACTTGTAGAACTAACTTCATCTGAAGGGAAAAATCCAGAGAAATATGAAGATTTGTGGGGTGAAGGTCAAGGTGCGGAAATTAATGGTTGGGCAACACTAACCGGCACAAAATCGGTCGAAGTGCTTTTATACTGCCATGAAGATACATGGAATACCGAAGATGAATACAATATTGACTTTTCTGTCAGTAACATTCCTTTTACAGGACCATACAAAGTAAGCCATTATAGAATAGATAAAAATCACTCCAACCCTTACACGGAATGGGTGAGACAAGGGAGACCGGACTATCCAACGGATTGCCAATATAATGCAATTAAAGCAAGAGACGGTTTAGAACTTCTAAGTCCGGTACAAACAGTTCAACCATATGATGATAAATTAAAATTAGAGTTTGATATGCCTGTAAAAAGTGTGTCGCTAGTCGTAATTGAAAACACTGGAGGAGAAGCGAATGAGTGATAATGTAAACATTAACGTAAGTGCTCAAAAATCCGTCGGAAAGCTACCCCATACTTGGAATTATATAGGTTATGACGAGTGTAATTACACCACATCACCGGGTGGCAGCTTACTGTTAAATAAGTTTGGAGAGTTATGTGACGGACCATTTTTTGTAAGACCACATCACTTATTATGCACAGGAAATACTCATGGTGAGTATAAATGGGGCTCAACTAATGTATATACAGAAGACGAAGATGGAAATCCTGTTTACAACTTTGAAGTTTTAGATAAAATATGTGATGAAATTGTAAATACAGGGAATAAACCTTTCTTTGAAATTGGATTTATGCCACGTGACCTTGCAGATACACGTAATGCAGATAATCCGGAAGAAGGGTATCAAATTTCATGTTGGGCACACCATAAAGACTATCAACTAAAGGGTTGGTGCATGCCACCTAAGGATTATGATAAATGGTATGACCTAATATATGCAATTGTTACGCATTTGGTTGAGCGCCATGGTGCTAGAGAAATCGAGTCATGGTATTTTGAAATGTGGAATGAACCACAAGAAGGCGGTCCTTACTGGAAAGGCACATATGAAGAGTTTTATAAGCTCAATGATTATACTGAAGCTGCAGTTCATGACGCACTTCCAACTGCTAAATATGGCGGTCCTGCAGTTGTACACACGCGTACGCCTGACACACCGGGGGCGGAAATGTTTGATGACTATTTAGACCACTGCAAAAATAGAAAGAATTATAAAACCGGCAAAACAGGCACCAGATTAGATTATCTCTCATGGCATGTAAAAGGTGGAGGATATCAATTCAATCGTTTGGCAGAAAAGCAAATTCCCTCAGTAAAATCTTTTGTAGAACAAAACAAGACTTGTGTTGACATACAAAAAAAACATGGATATGAAGACCTTGAAGTTGTCATTTCTGAAGCCGACCCTGATGGTTGGGCTGCAGGCGGCAAATATGATAATTTCAACTTGAATTTCCGCAATACTGAATATTATGCCTCATATGTTGCCTCCAGTTATAAAAACACTTACGACATGGCTGAAAGTGAGGGTGTCGATCTTCGTCCAATGGCGTGGGCATTTATGTTTGAAAATGAACGTTGTTTCGAGGGAACACGTACTTTTTCGACCCAAGGCATTGATAAAGCCGTTTTCAACTTGTTCAAGCTATATGCCAAACTTGGAGAAGACAGATTATCATTCAATAGCGACCGTAACTTAAATCCTATGAATTTCGCAGATGATTATGGTACAAAAGAAGGTCCGGAAATTGATGGCTGGGCAACCAAAAAGGATGATGGATCGATACAAATGCTGATTTATTGCCACCATGATGACTGGGATGTAAATAAAGAATTTGAAATAAATCTGAATATTGACAGTCTTGTCGGCGAATATGAAATAAATCATTATCGTATCGACAGCACACACTCCAATGCTTACAGTGAGTGGGTGAGACAGGGCAAACCCGATTATCCTACGGGTGCACAATATGATGCCATAAAGAAAAGAGATGGCTTGGAGCTTTTAGAAGCACCGTACATAACAGATATTTCTGAAACATTAATGCTAAACTTTAAATTGCCTGTACATGGCATTTCATTTATCGATTTGATTCCGGCAAATTCATAGTTAATAGTTAATTTAAATGATAATAAACACTACCGAACTCAGCTTGAGGGGTCATATAGGCCTCTCAAGCTAAAAATTTTGTTTTCTATAATTACAAATCAGAAAGCTTCTATAGATGTCTTTCACAATAGGCGTCTTTTGCTGTTGAATTTACTGTAAAATATGATAAAATGGACAAAACATATTATCTAAAAGAGGAGCAACTTATGAAAGTATTTCTTGGAATTGAACTTGGTTCTACGCGAATAAAGGCTGTGGCTATTGATCAAAATGGTAAGCCATTAGCTTCCGGCGGTTTCGATTGGGAGAATCGTTTCGAAAATTCTGTTTGGACTTATCACTTAGAAGATG
>Ga0123355_10003825_pt1 | contig 21769 bp, 20 predicted proteins | sample TergutEmb28metaG_3_FD_89872 | JGI IMG/M metagenome (GOLD analysis project Ga0123355, IMG submission 89872) | Embiratermes neotenicus P1 segment gut microbial communities from Petit-Saut dam, French Guiana - Emb289 P1 | ecosystem: Host-associated > Arthropoda: Insects > Digestive system > Gut ...
GGAACGATATTATGAAGAGCCAGATCCGGCCACAAGTGCAAACTACCACAGAGAAAGACTTATTTGGGACAATGCCCGCCGTGTAGAGCGCGAGTTTAACGTACAGTTTGATGACGTCGTTTTCAGTGGCGCAGGGTATGTTATCCCAACACTTACATTCTCCATTTGCTTAAACATACAAAATCATTAATCGAAAGTAATCTATTCCTAGTGATCTCACGCTCCGAAATAATTTCTCTAGTGCGTTCTATATATGGTATCTGTTTTTATTGATTATATTTGTAAAACTTTGATGCGCATGTCGATGACACAATATATTATGGAATGATAGGGTGTTGCCTAAACCACTCATCCATTTCGTCCAAAAATGGCATAATTATACTATGGCCTTCATTAGGATAAATGAGTAGTTTGTGAGGATTTCCGTATCGTTCTAATGCCTCGGCCATATTTGTAGATTGGCTGTACCGTACACGCCAGTCACTAGTACCATGGCCGATTAGTATGGGGATGGTCAGTTCATTCGCCCAAAGTACGGCTGATCTTCTTTCATATTCTTCTGGCAGTTCATCGGGAGTTCCTCCTACAAGTGATGTGAAAACTGAGCGCATATCTCTACGGTCATTAAATAAGTCAAATGAATTTGAAATAGCCGCCCATACTGCTGCCGCTCTTATTCGATCATCTTTCCGAATTGCGATATATGTCATCATGCCTCCGCGCGAATCTCCAGCCATATAAACTCCGCCTTGTTGTGCAAAAGTAAGACTCTCACTAATGTCTATCAGCCTCAAAACATCATTGATGTCATCACCGCCGAACTGTTCCATACCTGTTCCACCAGCCACGCCGCGATATTGACTTCCCAGCACAATATATCCCCGTGATGCTATCCATCCTATCGTTTCCGGCGTTTGCATACCTACATAAAGATGCCCACCTCTGGTATAAATGAGAATGGGATATTCATGGTCGAGATAATCATACGGTGCGGCTACATAACCAATAACTTCATATTGATCACTTTTATATCTAAGACGAAAAATAACTACTTCGTCATCAATATAATCCCCGGTAACTAAATTAACAACCTGCGAGATACGCTCCACTTCTAGAACATCCATATGGTTAAGTAAGGCAGACTCAAGGCCATTTGCTATGAACTCAGTTTCGTGGTCAGGTGCACAACCACTTAGTAAAATCAATGCTACCAATATGATAAATAACTGCTTCATACACTCATCCTCCTGCTTTTAACTCATATAATAATTTATGCAAAATCAATTGCTAGTAAGAAACATGTTACATATGTGTATGTGATTTCTGAAGTCGATCTAAATACTTTTGTGAACTTTTGTAGAAATCCTCTTTGAACAGTGACATTACCAAAACATTATGGTATTTTCCATTGTAATATTTATGCTTCCTTAGTTCACCGTCTTTTGCAAATCCGATAGAAATCAACAAATTCGCACATATTTCGTTGTAACCAAAAACCGTGCTACATACTTTTCTTATCGAGTAGTGCATGAATAAGTAGTTAAATACCATAATGCCAGCTTCAATGCTATAATACATCTTTCTATACTCTGGAATCAGAAACATGCTAAAATGAATATATCCATCTGCTTTACTGAACTTGTATGTGCTTACATAACCAATAGGATCTCTATTTGACTCACCTTTCAGGTAGATGAATAAAAACAGATGGTATGTATTTTTTAGTGCACCTAAAAATTCATCCTTAAAAGTTAACTCATTCGGAATCATATGAACATCATGCATCAAATGCGCCAATTCAAATTCCAAATTTAGATACCATGAATAGAGATGTTTTAATGAATGCATATCAGTAGGTTGCAATACTACATGTTTTCCATTAAACGTGGACGCATATACATTATTACTCACAGACATTTACCCCCTTCACAAAAATTATCTTCACTATAGATCAAACTATGCTGTAACAAGATAATGAGCCTGCAACACTCTGCTATTGTAAAGAAGTATAAGCAGGCTCACATTTCTCTGAAGTCCATAGTGATTAACATTTTAGAGTTCGAGTTAATCTCCATACACTGCCTCACGACTCAAATGCTTGACCCTTATTTGTTACCAGCAGAACTAGGCGTACCACCGATGTGACAAGGACAGTGTTGCAGTGGGCTAAAAGAAATAGGGTCTTCTTCCTGAACACTAATTGTTTCTGTTAAATCATAATCCAAAATGATTTCGTTAATAGGCTTCATATACCATGTCTCCTTCCATTGTTATTTTTATCAAGCATTGAATTGCATTTGAAAATATCAATGCTAGAAGATACTGGATTAATTTCATACATAACAATATTAGTAGTTTACGCAGGCCTTACTCGAATTTCCATCAAACCAACAATTGGGTTCTCTTCCATCTATTGTCCCATAGATTGCATGTTTCAAAGAATTACATCCATTACAATGATATTGTAGCAGGCATGAGCAGCCTGTACGCTCACTTGGATTTCTTAGCTCTTTGAATAATGGCGATTTTAAATAAATATCTTCAAGTCCACTTTCGGGATATTGTCCTGCCTTAATATCAAGTCGCCTGCATGCAAGTACTGTCCCATCGGCAAGTATAGAAAACGAACCTCCTCCAGCGAAGCACGTTCCATAATACCGGCTTGCGCTTTTATCAAGAGGGTTAGTTAATCCCATTTCATAAAACAGCGGCTTCCACAAGTGTAAACAACTTTTATATCCAAGAATCCTGCGCTTTGCCTCAGTCACTTCATATTGAAAGATTTCAAGTAGCATATCTCTAAACGCTATACTATCAGGTGCCCCATTTTTTGCTAAAGTTTTCCCGTTTCCTATAGGAATTAGTCTATCAAAAGAAAAGCCATCAATATAGTCTAAATCATTTAAATATTTGTACAAATCAATAATTTCATTAAAGTTATCCCTATGCACAGTAGCCATGACACTAGTGCGAATCCCTGCATTATGTAGGTGCTCTAAAGCGCGTAAAGCATCTTTAAAACTCCCTGGCTTCCTTAGTTGGTCATGAGAAGATTCTAGGCCATCCAAACTTATTTGATAGTTTCTTACACCTAAATCCCAAAGTTTTTTTGCGGTAGTTTTGTTAATATGATATGAGTTCCCCATGACGGAGCCAATCTGCATAATTTTTGAATACTTTTGCATATATTCTAGCACATCCCAGAAGTTGTGACTAAGAATAGGGTCTCCTCCAGTGAGGTAAACACTACCCGTAACCCCTAACCTCCTGACTAAATCATGAAAGTCGTCAACAAGTTTGAAAGATTGTTCTGCAGTCAGCTGATTATCTATTTGCGACTTATACATTTTATCGCCGAACATATAGCAATGCTTACATCTCTGATCACATTCAGCAGTCAGATGCCACTGCATCCTTATAGACTCATTAAAACTATCATCATACTCATATCCATGGTATTGTAAGCTATTTAAATTACCCATATTAATCACACAATCCCTTCATCATTTGTATACAAACATGTGCATCATGTAAATTCTAACAATAAAAATAATAACAATATCCTATATAATTATTAATTGGTATTAAGAGAAAATTTGAAACTACTTTCATCATTTATATCAATCATGGTTAATGCTGACATTGCCTTATCATATTGGAAAAATAAGGGTGAATAACAGTTAGTTATTGCGTCATACGTTACTGAATTTGTGGCTACTAACGGATACAGCCCATAACTCAATAGCATAAATGTCTTGTCAATTGAAATTCTTCTATCATAGGTCATCGCAGTGACATTAAGGAGTGTATCTATGTCGATTGCCAACATTCCTTGACAATGATCAAAAATATCTACACCCAACTCAAAGTCAAAACACTCTACGCGGCTAATATTTTCACATGGAATCGCTTCATAAATCGCATCTCTTAACACTCCCCAAATTAAAAGTTTTACATTAATGTTTGATGACATATCAACAACTTGCCTTACTAATCTCTTGACCGTTGCGACTTGTGTGGGGCTGCCCATTATAACTATAGAATCTTGCTGGCTTTTTTTATATACTGCATGATATTCATATGGAAATGCCGAATAAATGTCTATACATTTGCTATATTTTTTGTACATGTACGTGCGACAATCATGTGTATATAAACTTGTAATTTTACTCGAAAAGCCTTCAAACCAATGCTTTGTATACTGTTCATAAAGATGAAAAAAAGAATCATCACTGAACAATCCCACAACTATTGGTATTCCAAAGTGATTACCTATAAGCTCAGCAGTTATTCCATATTTTTGGATATCTGATACATATACAAAATCTATTTTTTTAAGCGATATAATTGATCTCGCAAGTGCTATTAGAGATATTTCTACATTTGAATATTCAACTTGAATGGGATCAGCATAGTAACACTCTTTAATATGGTCATACTGATTATGAATGACCGGTTTCACGAAAGAATAATTGTCAACATCACACCATGAAGTGCTTAGATAAAAGATATTAAACCCCATAGCATGAAACCGCTTTGTTAAACTGTGGTTGCTTAATGCAGTATACGAAAAATGAGGAAAATAATCTCCTAAAAATAATAAATTTTTCACCAGTCATCTCACCTTTATCAGTACTTATAAATATTTTCTGAAGCCAGTCTCTACGTAGAGTAGGACACAGAAATTCCATTTCCGGAGCGGCTAAGCGTAGCAATAGTATCTTTAGTCAAGAGATGGTTCGTTACCAAATACGGAGGACTCATAAATTTACTCATCTTTGACAAATCCAACCTCGTTCTGAATGAAAACGTATCTAATTTATTAAACCGTATGAGTCTTACGCCTTTTTCATAACTAAATATTGCTACAAAAACATCAAGCATATCCTTCTGGCATATCTTATTTGCTAAAAACAGAAACAATTCTTCCAACTCATCTATTGATACATTTAGCATGTTCAGAGAGTATTTCTTCTGGTAATCAGCAAAGTGATGGTATGCACACAATATTTCTGCACCACATGTAAAAAGCAGCCTTGAAGACAATTTATGATACTTGGCAAATTGACACACTGCGCAATTTACGAACAATTCGAGCAATGAATATTTGTTTATAATTTGTGTATCCAATTCAAACATGTGTGGAAAAATCGTCATGTTTTCCATGTAAATATCCTTTGTGCAATCCATATAGTATGAAATACTAGAAGATGTCGTGATTGGCATATAGTACTTTAAGCTATTCTTTAGTGACTCATATAATTTAGACGAGTTAAACAGAGTAAGCTTGCGAAGTTCTATCAGTTGATATCCTCTTTGAAGCAGATAAGAAATTACGTCCATCGTTTGCTCTAAGTCACTATCATCTTCTTGAGGGAATCCATAAATGAATGCAAATTGTGGGTGTTTCAGGCCCACACTAAGCATAACATCAATATTTTCATATATGGTGTCAATATTTATATTCTTATTAATTAGACCCTGTATTCGCTCAGACCCACTCTCGATACCAAAAAATAAACTCATACATCCACTATCAATCATAACCTGCAAAAGTTCCTTGTCGATTGTATCTATTCTCGAGGTTGCAGCCCAATCAATTTTGATATTTCTCTCATTAAGCATTAAGCAAAACTCAAAAAGTAGTCTCTTGTCGTAAGCAAATAAGTCATGCGTAAATATGTACCTTACTATACCGTATTTTGTATAGTAGTTTTCAATTTCGAAAAGTATGCGCTCATTAGTTTTACGACGATACTTATTTTCCGGTAAAGTGCTTGAAAAGCAAAATGTGCATCTAAAAGGACAACCCCGACCTGTCTCTATGGGAAAAGGCTTTCCACCTAATCCGCCAATACAAACATCTTCACCATTATAAACCAAATCAAGTGAAGACAAATCTGATACAAACTGATAAGTCTTATGTGAGCTTTTCTGACTTTGAAAAACAACACCTGGCACATTTTCATAATCTTTTTCATTCAACAAACAATCCACAAGCTGAAGGATATTATTTTCTGACTCACCAATAGCAACTGCATCCACCCAATTGAATTTATTAATAACCTCATATGCAACTGCAGAAGGAGCTGGCCCTCCAAAGACAATTTTGGTATCACTAATAGACTTGAGTTCTCTTGCCACATAAATATGAACATGAAAATCGGTTGCAACACTACTAAACCCAACAATATCAGGATTGAGGGACTCAATAAACTTAGCCAAGCGTATCAAATCATTTCGCTGATTGAAGCCTTCGTTAAGAACTCCTTGTTCCAAAAGGGCTTTATATCTCACAAATGTAACATTATGTTTATTCCTGAGGATGGTCGCCAGAGATGAAACACCTATCGGCAAAATCGGTGAAATAAAATCTATTGGTGGAACCATCACAATATTTGCCATGTTGTAATCACCCCTGCATTATTTTTAACCGATGGATGCTCCTCGTTACCACCACGATCTACCGATAAAATGGTTTACAACAAGTGCGCTTAAAGATGTTGCTCTGTATTAGAGAGATGGCCTTACCATCTCTCTAATACAAGGGTATACCCTTGTTCAGAAAATATAAAATGTCAGTAACTTTCTTTACTTTTATACAAACATTCTATATGATATTATACTTATTGTCAGCTATTTTCGACAATATAATATTACCATCGCCAACACTCCCTAAATTTCCTCACAAGAGCCATGGCATATATTTTTACCACGGCACTCTCTTCTACATTTTAAATAGGCTATGAACTCTAGTAGCAAAAGGCGCTCATCACTCATTGGGATGTCCGCCATAATGATAAACTGCTCCTGATTATAGTAAGATACGGGTTCATCAATAAGCCCTAGAAGGTAATCTATCGACACCCCTAAAAACCGTGCAATACTTACTTTTATTTTATCACTAGGGTTATCTCTATTTGTTTCATAACGTGATATCATCGATGTTTGCACACCTATGGCCACTGCTAAATCCTGTTGCCGCACATTATTTTTTATTCGTTGCTCCTTTAATCTTTCTCCAATCATTTTTCATCACCCAGGATAGTGTGACTAATTTGATGTTCTGCTATTCATATTGAATTTGTTGGCTACGCTAATATTATATGGCATGATTCTTATAAAGTACGGAAATAAAAATTATGTATTTTTGCAACCAAAAAAAGCGGCCATATAGCCACGTTTAAATTAACGCCGCGAATGCCGCATATGCGAAGCACACGAATGCATTAGCAATAAATACTTGCACTCACATCCGCATCATTTCGTTTGAATTTTCGATTGTTTTATTAAACCGGGCCCGGGTTCCCGGTAAATATGCTGCATTACATAAAAGTTGCTAGCGTAGATGGCAGTACACAGGCCGGATCCAAGCCTTTGTACACCCTCCACTTTCATGTGATACAGCGGATGATGCGCGTGTGCTAAGTGCAACAAAAGTACAAAGGTTAAAGCGGGAAGCGGTGCGGTCCTTGTCAAGGCATAAAGCCCCTTCGGGAGTTGGCATAACCCGTCCATAGCGTAAAAACGTTTGCTCATCTATTGCAAATACATAATATCACGAAGCGTGTAACTTGTCAATGCTTTGCCAAATAAATTAACCCGTTCATCAATAAGGGCGGAATTTTTATGCTTGCTTGTTAAGAACTCATAATAATGCTTAACGTCTAAATCTATATTTTCACGCCCTCTCATTTATTTCACACGATGTTTTAAATAAAAAATTTTACGCACGTACCACACTTGTAGTGGTACATAAGTGCGCCATTTACTTAATTATATTCCAGTTATTATGCTTTCAAGGTCTCGCGCGCCGTGCAATATCCTGTGTATTTCAATCAGATTGTCGCCAATTATTTTGTAAAATATCATATAATTATGAACGCCTGTCCACCTGTACTTTGGATTGTGCGGATATGTTGGATAACGCATAGGCATTTCATGCAATGACTGTATGCGTTCGTTTATGGCTTGCAGAATTTTATCGGTGAGCCGTGTATCCTTTGCATCAAGATTCTTTTCAATTTCGAGCAAATTTCGTCTTGCACCATACATGTATTTGACGTTATACATTTTGCTTTCTCCGCTCCCAAATTTCGTTCCATACCTCGTCATGGGTGTACCACTCGGTATTAGGGTCTGCCGCTTCCTGCTCTGCTTTTTTCAGCTCGTTGATAATACATTGGTGTTGTAAATAGTCCTCATATTTTGCATAATCATCCATACTAATTAGAACGGTGTCACCCCTGCCGTGGCTAGTGATGATTACCGGGTTGCTTTTTTTTGCGATGTTCGCAATGTCCCTGTAATGATTTCGTAAATCCTTTGAAGGTCTAACTTGAACGTGTGGCATTTGCACTCTCTCCTTTCAATGTCCATATTATATCCTTATATGACTACCATTTGCAACTGCCTAACCTTTGGTAAGTGGCAACAGGGCAAGTGACAGCGTTATCTCAACCCTTTACAGCACAACCCATAATCTTCGTGCGTATACGCATTTGCGCTGTATAGCAAAAACCCTATCCCATCCTGCTCAAAATAACAAGGAGCTTCGATAGTGTTACCAATCCCGCCCGTCACCAAAGCGGTCACGTGCATAAATTTCCTGCTCCATGCTTGGGGCAATTACCTCACGTGGGTTACCTTCAGGTGTAAACGGGTCAAGTAGTTTATCCAAAAATATTCTTGTACCAATTTTATCCCCTGTGTGAACATCAGCACAATAAAACAAATACAGCTCATCATCCTTAACTATTACGTCCGCATCAATTGTAAATTCTTTAAAAAATGTTTTTTTATATTCGAACGGGCCAAGAGGGTTGTCTGCAACTGCAACTTTCAAAAATTCCGTGTCTGGGTTGGTTTCGCACGTTGTGTTGGAAGAGTAGTACATATAAAACATGCCTTTATAAAAAATTACAGCAGGTGCCCAGTACGAAAGTTGATTTTCTACAGATAATGCAAAGCCCATATGCTCAAAATTCTCAATAGTTTTTGACCGCAAAACATTTACATCATGGTACCCTGTAGAGTAACAATAATACCAACCATCATGAAAAATCATGTATGGGTCTGGATTGCAACAAATATTGGTAAGTGGGTTGGTATGATTGGCTGTTACAGGGATAGGATTGTTTTGAAACATGCAAAGCAACTCCTTAATTAATGAGATATTTTACATTACTTTTTCGCATGTATCGTTACAATAATCTCACTATATCCATGCTTATGTAATGTGTCTGGACTTTGTCATGCATAGAAATTATTGTCAATCAAAATGTTTATTACAGCCTATAATTAGTGCATTTGCACTAGTATTAATAACTAAACATGCCACACACAAGTAAATTTTTGAACAAGAAAAACAAAATTTTTTACATAAAAGTATAGACAAATGAATTTTCTTAATGTAGAATGACAAAAACATAGCAATGTAACATAATTGTAATCAAATAAGGAGGAAACAAAATGAAAGCATTAAACCGTAAAACAAGTGCACTTATCGCTATTTTGCTTATGATGGGCTTGTTATTGGTAACAGCTTGTAACCGCAATGGCGAAGATGAAAATGGTTATGACAATGGTGGCGCAACTCAACAGCCTACAGACACAACAGACATAACAACAGACCCAACACCATCAGACCAAACTGATTACACCGCAGCACCTTTAGGCGGCATTCACCAACCAAGAGACCTTGGTGGAGCAGTACTTACCGGTGCTATGTGGTGGGAAGGCGGCATTGCTTACGCTATGCCACTAGCATACTACACAGAGCCAGACCCAGCAACAAGTGCAAACTATCACAGAGACAGACTAATTTGGGACAATGCCCGCCGTGTAGAGCGCGAATTTAACGTTCAATTTGACGATGTAGTGTTCCCGGGAGCTATGGAAGTTATCCCAATGCTAACAACGTCCGTAATGGCGGGTGACCCTGTAGCGGAATTAATCTTTATGGAAAGCTGGCATATGCTTTCTGCTATCCATGGAGATTTAATCGTTCCTATTGATCAAATTAATTTGCCAAACTCCGACCTTTTAGGCCCACGTGTTTATTCACGTCCAAGAGCCGAAGGTTTTGGCCATGTCTGGGCATTCTGGACATCTGCTCTTGATGCAAGCGGTTCTGCATTAGGTGTAAACTTAGACATTATTAATGCAATTGGCGCACCAAATCCTGTAGACCTTCACAACCAAGGCCGCTGGACATGGGATGCAATGCTTGACATTATGCGCACTGCAACACGCGACACTACAGGCGATGGCATAATGGATCAATGGGGTATTGCTGGCCAACCAGGTACAATTTTGCGCAACTTTATTGGTGCCAATGACGGTATGCTCGCAACAAACGACCTGATATATGCATTCGACCATCCAAACACTATGGAAGCATTAGAGTTTATGGAAATAATCATCCGTGAAGGCCTTTGGTATACAGAACCTGGTGCAGATGCAGACCCTAGCGACTGGGGACGTAACTTCTTTGCATTTACACATGGAACTACTGCGTTTTTTGAATCTGCAACATGGGCTATAAACCAAGAAAGCCCATTATCTTTTGACTTTGCTGTTGTTCCTATCCCAACAGGTCCATCTAACTATTCAGGTGCTACATGGCTTGGTGGTTGGAGACAAGGCTATACAATGGCCGCAGGCTCTTCTTGGGCTCCAGCAGATGTTCTTATGATTATAGAAGAAATCTTCGCATGGTCTGGTAATGAGCCAGAGCTTATGTCTGAAGGTGCTATACTTGACGCTCGCAATACATTCTTAACAGAAGATTGCGTACAAAACCAACTTTCAGCAGTTGCTACAATGCGTCCGGACATGGGTTACATCGTACCAGAGTACGCATGGCAATTGGATAGGTTTATCCGCGCATTCTTAGCACAAGAAATGACAGTAGCCCAAGCCATTGAAGTAGAACGTCAGCCATTGCAAGAAATGTTAGATGCGTTTAGAAATTAATATTTAATACGAAACTACTAATATTACAAGCCCCGTTATTGCAAAGCTATGTCGCAATAACGGGGTTTTTCATAAAAAGTGAGTGACTATAATGATAAATAAAACCATACAACAAACCACAAAAATTGAAGATATATATATGCGCGACCCTTGTATTTTACTTCACGATAACAAATATTTTATGTACTGCTCTATACCTCCGGGTTATGGGTGCTATGTATCGCAATATTTGCTAAACTGGGCAGGGCCTTTTAAGGTTTTTCAACCGCCTGTAGAAGCAGGGCATAGCGGCATAGATTGCTGGTGGGCACCAGAGTGCCATATATATCAAGGAAAATTTTATTTATTTGCCACATACAAAAGTTCCAAAAATGAAAAACGAGGCGTCAGCATTTTCCGTAGCGATAACCCCTTAGGGCCTTTTGAAGAAATAGGCCGCCCCTGCCCGGAAGAATGGGATACCATAGACGGTACGCTATATGTAGACAACAGCGGTACCCCGTGGATGGTTTTTGTACACGAGTTCACAAGTATGCCAGACGGCATAGGCGATTTTAGCTTGGCCAAGTTAAGTAACGATCTTTCGCAGTTCATAAGCGAACCAATACCGCTATTTAAAGCTAATGAACTGCCCACTAACCCAAACAACCATGTTACAGATGGCTGCTGGCCATACCGTACAAAAACAGGCCGCTTGCTTATGATATGGTCTGGCTTTACTCTAAATGGCTATGTGGTGGCAATTGCCCGCTCATTAACAAACAATATTGCCGGCCCATGGGAGCAACTACCGCAATTGTTGTACGAAAAGGGTAGTGGCATTGCCGAAGAGGGCGGTCATGGTATGATTTTTACAACATACGAAGGGCAGCTTATGCTGTCCCTTCATAGCCCCAATGGCGGCGGCCATGAACGTGCAAAATTCATAGAACTTGAAGATATAGGAGACACCTTACGAGTTAGAGGAGAGAACATATGAAAAAAGTCACAATGGATACCATTGCCCATGAGTTAGGTACAACAAAAAATACTGTTTCCAGAGCCATCCGTGGCCAAACAGGTGTAAGTGAAGAGCTTCGCAAAAAAATTATTGAGCTGTCAGAGCAATACGGCTATAAAAAAACAAGCTTACGTCCTAAGCAAACTTCACCGTTAAAAGTAACAATGGTATGTAATAGTAAAATTCCTCATGACACCTATTTCTGGCCGTCTGTAATGAGTGGAATTTTTGAATACTCTGCACTCCATCAAATAGCCATACACACAGTAATTATAGACATAATAAAAGATGACATAAAATATCTGCTCCCGTTGCAAGAAAAATATTGCGATGGTATTTTGGTTTTAGGCACGTTGCCCGACGCTCAGCTCAACCGCATAGCAAAGCTTGGCATTCCAATGGTAGTTGTAGACCACTACAGTGATTTTGTTCAATGCGATTATATTAACACAGCAAACTATAACGGCACTGTTAAAGCTGTAGACTTTCTTGTAGCAAAGGGTCACAAAAAAATAGGGTTTCTCAATAACGAACTTGCACCCTATACAGACAGCTTTACCAACCGATACAAAGGCTACCGCAAAAGACTTGAAGATTTAGGGCTAGAAGTTGACCCACACTTTATATGGCCTAATTCCAATTATGATAACCACCAATATTACCGCGAGCAACTGGATAAATTAGATGAATACGGAGACGCCCCTACAGCATGGGTATGCGTTAACGACCTAACCGCCTACCATTTTTATTACGTTTTAACAGAGCGTGGGCTACGTATACCGGAGGATGTCAGTGTTATTGGTTTCGATAATATTACAGGAAGTTTGCCACTACAATTAACCACACTTGAAATTCCGCAACGCACCATGGGACGTACTGCCTTAAGCAGACTAATGCGCCGGTTGCGCCAACCTAACGAGCCTTTCGAGAGTATAGAAATTTTCACACGTTTAATCGACAGAGGGTCTGTTCAAACTATATAGCAGATTTTCGTTATCTTTGCACACTAGAAAGCGGCTCTGCCGCTTTTTTTCCACAAGACCGCAACGAAATTGCAGAGTAACTTCCTATTGCATAAAATAAAGGCTATGCTTTTATAAAGTCAGAAACTTTACAAAAGCATAGCCTTGGTTTACCTTATTTTTTTTGCACACTATACCTAGAAATATTCAAAAGCACCCCAACCATAGCCATACTAACAACAAGAGATGTACCACCGTAACTAATAAACGGTAAGTTTACACCTGTATTTGGTATGGTATTGGTAACCACCCCTATGTTAATAATAGCCTGAAAACCTATAGCAAATACAATACCTAGAGCAGTTAAAGCACTGAATGTATCTGGTGCTCGCATAGACACTATTATGCCCCGCCATATAAATAACGCAAACATAACAAGTATTACAACTGCACCAATAAATCCGAATTCTTCAATTGCTATTGCAAAAATAATATCGTTGTGTGGCTCAGGTACAAAGGATACCTGCTGGCTATTTCCAACGCCAAGTCCAAACCAACCACCGCTTGCAATTGCAAACAACGATTGTACCGTTTGGTAACCAAGCCCCAACTGGTCAGAAAATGGGTTCATCCAAACACCAAAACGTCCGCCTCTAAAGCCAGCTTCTGTAATATACTGCCACCACAAAAACCCGCCAACCCCGACACCGGCAATACCACCCAAAACAACAAACCGCCAAAAAAATGGACTAGCAACTGCAACAATAATAAAACCAATGGCAGCAGTAACAAGTCCAACCGTAAACCCGCCAGGCGCCATAATTAACACAACAAGCACACCAATGATGCCTGTAAGAAACACAAGGCCGGGCATTGTTCGGGGCAGTTTGGGGTATCGCTCTATCATATAGGCCATCATAAAAATAATCCCCGCCCTTGCAAGCTCCGAAGGCTGAAACTCCCCGATAACAGGCAATACAATCCAACGTGTAGCACCACCGCGGGTTTCGCCAAAAAATATTACAAGCACCAAAAGCCCTATCGAAATTCCATAGAACAACGTGGATAGTGGACGAATTAGCTCATAGTTAAAGTTGGCCAAAAACAGCATTATTAAAAACCCAGCGCCAGCAAACATTAAGTTACGGCGCAAAAAATGAAAAGGGTCGCCAAAGCGGTTCCCCGCCATCAAATAGCTAGAGGAAAACACCATTACCACGCCAAAAAGCACAAGCAAAGACGTAACTAGTAGCAAAACATAGTCTACAGAGCCTACGACACGCACTTCTGCCTTAGGCTCACGGGAGGTGCGCCGCTTCGTGGTTTTTGGGCGTTCCGGTCTTATATATTCATCGTTATATTCGTTCGCATGTTCATTATATTCATCATATGAGTCTGTTGGGTAAGGCCGCATTCTTCCTGCCATTTGATCGTCCCTTTCTTACAACTCTCTTACATACTGCTTAAACATATCTCCGCGTTCTTCAAAATTTTTAAACATATCAAAGCTGGCACAAGCCGGGGAGAAAAGTACTGTATCGCCGTGTTTTGCATTTTCTTGTGCTTTTATCACCGCTTCTTGTAACGAAAATGTAATCTCATAATTAGTAAAGCCTAAATTGTTACATATGTCAACAATTTTTTGCGAAGTTGCGCCAAATATTAATAATTTCGTAACATTTTCTTCAAAAGTTTTAACCCATGGAGTGAAGTCGGTATTTTTATCATATCCACCTCCAATTAACACAATTGGGGCATCTATGGCCTCTATCGCCTTTATTGCAGCATCGGTATTTGTGGCCTTGGAGTCGTTATAATATTCCACACCGTCTATTGTAGCAACATATTCTAAACGGTGTTGCACGCTTTTAAATTCACGCAACCCACGGTCAATATGCTCTGGTGAAGCACCTGCACATAAGGCTAATGCTGTAGCGGCAAGGGCGTTTTCCGGCATTATTTTAATGTCTTGCATTTTCGCAATTATTATTTCCGGTGAATTTTCTTGTAACTTTGCAATAATAAGACCATCCCGCAAATACACGCCTGTGTTTAAAGGTTCTTTTGCAGAAAAATAAATTACCTTACCTGGCGGCTTCATTTCCCGGGTAATTGGATTATCATAATTTAATACGCAAATATCGGTTGCAGACTGGTTTTCAAATATTCTGGATTTCATGGCGATGTAGTTTTCCATTGTATGGTGGCGGTCTAGGTGGTCTTCCGTCATATTTAGTACGGCAGAAATTTTTGGCTTAAAGGCAGCAATAGTTTCTAATTGAAAGCTCGAAATTTCCGCAACCACGATATTATCCGGGGTTAGAGTTGTAACAAGCTCTGTTAATGGGATGCCAATGTTGCCGCCTACAACCGTGCCGGTGTTGTGGAGTTTTAGTATTTCTCCAACCAACGTTGTAACGGTGGTTTTGCCGTTTGTACCGGTTATAGCAACCATTGGACATGGGCATAGGCGATACGCAAGCTCCACCTCCCCCCATATGGGAATACCAAGAGATTCCGCCTTTTTAACAAATGGTGCATACACCGATATGCCTGGGCTTATGATAACTAAATCATAAATTTGTACAATATCGTCTGGTTTTTTACCTAAGTAGCGCTCCAACCCAGCACTTATTGGGTCGTATGTCCAGTCTATTTGTTCTTTCATATCTTGAACGGTAACAAACGCACCCATTTCACTTAAAAGCCTTGCGGCAGATTGCCCGCTTTTTGCCATGCCGCACACTAAAATTCGCTTTTCCTTAAACACTAACTATACCCCCATAATAGCCAAATACCCAAGCAAACAAGCCATTGCAGTAACCACGCTAAAAAACGCAACAATTTTTGTCTCTGGCCACCCTATCATTTCAAATGAATGATGTATCGGGGTCATTGGGAAAATTCGCTTACCGCCAGTAAGTCTAAAATATGTCACCTGAATAATTACTGTCAAACTTTCCACAACATACACAACAGCCACAATCAGTAAGAATAGTGGCATTTGCAATATAAGGGCAATGGCGGCAACAAAACCACCCAGCGCAATAGAGCCGGTATCCCCCATAAATATCCGTGCAGGGTATGAGTTAAACAATAGAAAACCCATCAGACTACCAACTGCCGCACCTGCAACTGGCAAAACCGGGGAGCCAAGTATCCAAGCAGCAAACATAAAAAACACAGCTATAATAGCCGTAACGCCGGCCGCCAAGCCGTCCAAGCCGTCGGTTAAGTTCGCGCCGTTGGTACTGCCTATGAAAACAAGTACCACAAACGCCGGGAATAAAAGCCCCACATCAAAAGTTAAATCAGGAAAGAACGGAATCAAAATTTCCGTAGTATATCCAGGCAAGCTACGCCAATGAACCCAAAAACCCAAAGAAACTATTATTTGCCCAGATATTTTCTGCCATGCCTTTAACCCCAAAGAGCGTTTTTTTACGACTTTAATAAAATCATCCAAAAACCCAATTATGCTAAAACCGGCAGTAGCCAAAATTACAGCCATAGCGTGCGAGTTGCCCCGCATAAATATTACGGCAGCAAGCAAAAAGCTTATGACTATCATAATACCACCCATGGTTGGCGTTCCAGCTTTTTTTAGATGAGTTTGAGGGCCGTCGCCACGGATTTGTTGCCCAAATTTCAACCTGCGTAAGGCCGGTATAAGCATTGGGCAAAGCACGATGTTGGCTAAAAATGCGATTATAACTGCATATACGGCAGTATTCATTGAGTAGTCCACTTTATTAATCCTCCGTTTTAAGTGCGTCTATTATTCGTTCAAATTTCATTCCGCGGGATGCTTTTACAAGCACAGTATCACCAGGTTGAAGCGATTTTTTTACTGTTGGCAAAAATTCGTCGACTGTATGGTAGTACTGGACTTTGCCTTTGTCCGGAAAGCCTTCATATATATAATGTGACTGCGGGCCGATTGCTATTAACATATCTATGCCCATTTCCGCTGTAAAAGCACCAATTTCTGTATGTCGTGCTTGGCTTACATGTCCTAATTCGTTCATGTCGCCTAAAATTGCTACATTTCTGGCTGGTTGGCTGCACAATATTTTTATCGATTCCATCATAGAAGCGGGGTTGGCGTTGTATGCATCGTTGATTATGACCATATCCCCTATTGTTTCAACAGAAAGACGCCCACTTGACGGGATAAAGTCATCAAAGCCTTGAGATATTTCTATAGGCGAAACGCCTAGCTCCACGCCTACTGCTACTGCTAACAAAGCGTTCATAACCATGTGCGCACCCGGCAGCGGCACGGTGAGGTTAATTTCTTGCCCTTGCCACGAAAAGCGGCATACAGAGCCGGACAAAAGCCCGCCTAGCGGCTCTGAACTAATGATATTTTCCGAGCCGGGGAATTGCACTTTGAAGGGTTTTGTCTTGGCGGCGGCAATTGGCCCGATTAAAAGCGGGTCGTCTCCGTTTAAAATTACGGTGCCGTTTGGATTTAATCCATCTACAATTTCCAGTTTTGCGTGAAGAATTCCCTCTCGGTTTTCAAAATTTTCTATATGCGCATCGCCTATGTGAGTGATTACTGCAACGTCCGGTGCGCCAATTTTGCTTAGCTCGTGAATTTCCATAGCGTGGTTCATGCCCATTTCTAGCACCAGCATTTCGTCGTCCGGCTCTAGCTGAAATATGGAAAGCGGTAAGCCTATATCGTTGTTAAAATTGCCAAGGGTCTTTTTTGTTTTGTATTTACGGGCTAGTACGTGGTAAATCATGTCTTTAGTAGTGGTTTTGCCTGCGCTGCCGGTTATAGCAACTACTTTTATATTGTGAATGCGGCGGTAGTAGCCAGCAAGTTCCATTAAAGCACGGCGGGTGGAGTTTACTAGTATTAGCGGAATGTCGGAAGGGATGTCTGCCCGCTCTGTTAAGGCGCATACAGCTCCACTTTCTCCTGCTGATAAAATGTAATCGTGGCCATCTACATTTTCGCCAGCTAATGGTACAAATAGCGCACCTGGGGTGATTTTTCGTGTATCGGTACAGACGCTAGTTATTACGGATACTTCTGCGTCATGTATCATTTGCCCATTAACGGCTTTAATAATCTCTTGGATTGTAAGATTCATGTCGTCACTACTTTCTCAATTGCTTTTACGGCGGTATCATAATCGCTAAACGAGTATTTTATCTGGCCTATCTCCTGATAATCTTCGTGGCCTTTGCCAGCAATTATTAAAGCATCGCCTTGCTGTAACATTTTTACCCCTGCAAAAATGGCGTCTCTGCGGTTCTCACAAATTTCGTATGGGGTTGTGGTTTCTTTCACGCCTTTTTCGGCGTGGGTAATTATTAGAAACGGGTCTTCTGTACGTGGGTTATCGGATGTGATTATGCAAAAGTCGGATAATTGTGCAGCTATTTTCCCCATTATCGGGCGTTTTGTGGTGTCTCGGTCGCCACCGCAGCCAAACAGAGTTATTACCCGGCCTTTTGTAACTTCCCGTACAGAGCCGATTATATTTGTTAGCCCATCTGGAGAATGAGCGTAGTCTATATAAATTTGCACACCTAGGTTATTTGGCACAGACTGTATGCGCCCCGGTACGCCAGAAAGTTTTGATATCGCTTGGCGCAGTACCTCTAGCCCACCTTCAGCGGCTTTTACTAAATTAGCAGCGTTCATACCGCCAGACAATGCCAGCACAGAGCCTATTGTCGCCAATATATTGTAGACGTTAAACTTGCCGCCTACGTTTAATGTGAACATTTCATCCAGCAGCTCAAAGCTTGAACTTTCGGGCGTATATTCAATATTTTTTGCTTGTATGTCTGACACTGTGTTTTTACTGTAGGTTATAACCGTGCCGTTATGGGGTTTTAACATTAGGGGAGTATATTGGTCGTCGTTATTTACCACGGCAAATTTGCTTTGGGCAAATAACTGCGCTTTTGCTGCGGCGTAGTTTTCCATTGTACCATGAAAGTCAAGATGGTCTTGAGTTAAGTTAGTGAACACGCCAACTTCAAAAATTAGCCCCTCCATTTTGTATAAGGCTAAAGCATGAGAAGAAACTTCCATTACAACTTCCTGCACACCCATTTCTACCATTCCTGCAAAAATTGCGTGGAGTTCTAGCTGGTCTGGGGTAGTGGCTGTTGCGAAAGAGATATCCAGCGGTATCTCCCCTACCCTTGCGCCAATTGTGCCAATTATGCCGGTTTTGCGGCCTAGCTTGCGTAGGGTTTCTTCTATAAAATAAGTAGTTGTTGTTTTGCCGTTTGTACCGGTTACGCCCACAAGGCGTAATTTTTTTGCTGGGTGGCCGTAAAAATTGGCAGCAACGTAGGCAATGGCTTGGCGTGAGTTTTGTACATGTATTATGGTTACGTTTGTGGGGTAACTTTGTTGTAAATCTTCCACCATAATTGCTACTGCCCCAGCTTTTGCCGCATTGTTTATATAACTGTGGCCGTCTACGGTGTAGCCCCGCTGGCAAACAAACAACGTGCCGTGCACCACCTGCCTAGAGTCTATTGTTACAGATGATATATCTGCACTTTCACCAGTTTGAATAATTTTATGTGGTATGCCACTAAGTAACTCGCTTAAAATCATATATAACCTCCGGTAGGTTTTCATGTTTTTACCATTTATATCATATTGGAACCTGCAAGGCAAGAGAAACTCGTTTTACTCACGCAACCTTTTCGGTAATGGAATAAATCTAGCTCTTACAAATCTGTCGGTATATTCTTCGGCAGAAAGGGTTAATATGTTAAAAATCCCTGCGGAATTATTGCCACGGGTAATCACAAAATCGTAAACGGTGTAGCCCTTGTCATCCACAATTAACAGCCTTTGTCCATCCGTTGCAATTTCCCATATGTATTCGTCGAAGTAATTAACAAAACCGGACGCAGACACTACAGAAGTGATATATAACACACCATTTTCCTGAAACAATAATTGGCGACTGTTAGGTGCCAGAGGATTGACAGAAAGCTCTCTATCCCTATCTTCACAAGTAGAAGACTGCATTATCCAACGGCCAAGCAGTGCTACCGAGTCCGGCACAAACCCGGCAGTAGTACACATAATTTGCGTAGGCTCTGGACGTTCTTCAAATATTGTATAGCTCCCAGGATGGCGATACCCTTGGTAATATGTGCCCCACGACCACATGCTACCGTCTTGTGTTATTGCTAAATTGCGCCCTTCCCCGGTGTGAACAGATGTCACATTCTCCATTATTAAAACAGGGGCAACAGAAAAATCGCCCAAATCCCACAATGTGTAGCATGTAGTAATTACGAAATTATTTATGTCAGCCGCAGAAATTGCTATTACATCTTCTATTCTGGCAACAAGAGAGTTCTCTACGTCCTGCACACCTGCCGGCCATACATAAAGGACATCATCCACCGTAATAGCGAATGAAAATATATCGTTTACTGCAATGGCAGTCACATTTTCTATTACTGCAACGGGAGCAACATTCACGTTGAAGCCATACCACAAAGGACCAAACTCCCATACAACACCGCTTGTTGAAAGAGCAAGTGAATGCAAATTACCTGCGGCTACAGCCGCAATATTCTCCATTACATGGGCAGGAGTTTGGCGGCGTGCATTACCATCTCCAGGATGGCTGGTAACATTTCCCCAACCCCATAACTCCCCCTCATTCGTTATGGCAAGTGTATGCCTTCTTCCGGCGGAAACTGCAACTACATCTTCCATTATTTGCACAGGAGAAGAGCGGTTTATTGTGGTACCATCCCCAAGCTGCCCTGCTCCATTTTCTCCCCATGCGTATAGGATGTTATCTGTTGTAATGATAAATTTATTTCGGAAGCCGACTGAAACATGGGCCACATCGTACATCATGTGCATGGGAATTGAGCGGAAGAACGCTGTATTGCCAGTGTCAGTTATCAAATTCGGCACATACCAACCCCAGCCCCACAAGCTACTATCTTCCGTTATAAGCATAGACATTTCTGCGCCAGGGATTACGTAAATTGGGGTGGCGGCTTCTGTTAAAAACCGCTTTTGTATATCGTCTGGCCCTTTACCACATGATGTAAACATGAGTGCAATACAGGCAAAAACGCAAAAAAACGTAGATTTCATTTGTTTGGCTCCTATTAACTCGTTTAAGCAAAACATCAAACGGTTACTCTCAGTAACCATTTGAAAATAAATTAATCCTCAAACCGGACACTAACCAACTTAGATATCCCCTGCTCCTCCATTGTAACTCCATATAAATGGTCTACTGCTTCCATTGTGCCTTTACGGTGGGTGATAATTATAAACTGGGTTCCCTTAGCATATTCCTTCAAATACGATGCAAAGCGAATAACATTTGCATCGTCCAACGCAGATTCTATTTCATCTAATACACAAAAAGGCGATGGCTTTAGCCGCAAAATTGAAAATAGCAGAGCAATAGCAGTCAACGCTCTTTCCCCACCAGAGAGCAACATCAAATTTTGCAAAGATTTACCTGGTGGTTGTGCAATAATTTCTATACCGGACTCCAGCACGTTTTCAGTATCTAAAAGCCGCAAGGAAGCTTTACCCCCCACAAACATTTGGCGGAAAACTTCCTCGAAATGTTCCGCAATTAATTTAAATTGGGTGGCAAACTGTTCTTCCATTTGCGATGTTAATTGCCCGATAAGTTCTGCCAATGTGGCCTCTGCTTTAAGAATGTCTTCCCGTTGAGTAGTTAAAAAGTCGTACCGGGTTTTCATTTGCTTGTAAGCCTCTATTGCGCCGATATTTACATTAACCAAAGTAGAAAGCTCGGTGCGCAATTCCTGCACCATACGGCGCAAGGCC
>Ga0123355_10003827_pt1 | contig 21765 bp, 15 predicted proteins | sample TergutEmb28metaG_3_FD_89872 | JGI IMG/M metagenome (GOLD analysis project Ga0123355, IMG submission 89872) | Embiratermes neotenicus P1 segment gut microbial communities from Petit-Saut dam, French Guiana - Emb289 P1 | ecosystem: Host-associated > Arthropoda: Insects > Digestive system > Gut ...
GCAGCTAGTCAAGAAACTCCCGGCATTTCACGGAACCCGAAGGTTCATTACCGCACCCACAAGCTTCCGCCACCTGTCTCTATCCTGGGCCAGCCCAAACCAGTCCATATACACACATCCCACTTCCTGGAGATCCGTTCTAATATTATCCGCGCATCTACGCCTAGGTCTCCCCAGTGGTCTCCTTCCCTCCGGTTTCCCCACCAAGACCCTATACACCCCCTCTCCTCAGCCAAACGCGCCACATGCCCAGCCCATCTCATTCTTCTCGATCCCATTCTACATAACACATGCCAGATCTTGAGTATAGCTGCTTACTAAGTTTTTTTCATTTCTCAGCCTGAAGATGGCCAATGTAAAGTGCCGAAACATGTAGTTGTTCTTTATGTCATAAATTCTATACATATATCTACCACCAAATAAAGTTGTGTTAGACAAGTACATACACTGCAATCTAGAATAAAGTGAATAATTTTTATACTCTAAAGGAAAAGCAGGTTGTTATTCAAATTTGAGATAGTATTACCGTTCAATAGATTCTAAAGAAGGGCTCAAAGAAAATTTAACTAGTTTCTCCATTTGTTCCCATTCACACCCATTATTTGTATGTAAAAAAGGCGTTGCGCCATTCTGGAACGGTTGGTAATGTTAAGTTCCGCACGTCCTGTTGGGATTAGGAGAGGGATTCACCGAGCAAGCAGCATGAAGTAGCGATAGCAAGGCAAGTCCCATAAATCTGGCTCCATCGGGGATTCCTCCTCCACCTCGCTTCATCATGAGGACGCAAAGGGAGAGACCGATAAGCCACGGTAAGCTGCAGTGGAGCCAGAATAATTAAAACACCCCCCACCCCAACACATACACAGAGCTAAGTACAATCTTTATCACACACAGATCCTTCGCCAGCCTGCATTACAGCAAGTGGACAGGCACTTACTCACTATTGAATAATCTGCACTTATCTATTGCCTGATTTTTCGGGTGGTGCAACAGGACAGGGTGCTTTCATTGTTGCGTTACGGTTGTAATTGTTTTCGACACCGCCTATTGTAATCTTCTTCAAACAGGATTAGCGAGACCTGTGCTCTTCTGGGTCATTACGCAGCGAGTAGTAGTAAATTCTTACGGCACGTCTCGGGACAACCTATCGGTCCCATCCTCTGGATTCAAGAATCCAAAAATTTTCGCGAATTTCCTTAGGGATCCTCCCGCAACCTGTAAATAGATTCGGTCTTCAACTCATATTGGGAAAAATAGAGTAATTGATGTACGGTGCAGGTAAAGATGCCTCTGTGCCTAATTACGCACCACACTATACAGATGTAAGGGAGAGAAGAAGTGTAAGTCTCCGGATTCTTACTCTCGTCCACAGATGGATGTGAGTGGTTAGATTTACTCCACTGCTGATTTTGACCGCAGGGAATAAACCCCAGCTACCCAGAGCCGGTCTGGACGGTCTGGAGAACAGAAAAACCTCTTTTCGCTAGCCGCAATCAAACCACAGTGTCAGCGACCTTCCACAATGTAGTCTAGTCACTAAATCGACCGAGGACGTTTTATTAGTGATCTGCTTTTTACTGATATTTTTGCCCCACTATTCTAATTACTGGCCAATTCCTGTGGCCGCGCGGTATAAGGAGTTGGTCTGCGGCCGCTCGCTTGCTCAAATTATGGGCTCGCATCCCGTCACGGGCATGGATGTCTGTCAATTGTGAGTGTTGTGTGTTGTCAGGTAGAGGACTCTGCGAGAGGCTGATCACTCGTCCAGAAGAGTCCTACCGAGTGTGGTGTATGTGAATGTGATCTAGAAACCTTAACAATTAGGGAGTCTAGGCCAAATAGGGCTGTCGGGCCATGGGAGAGGGGCAATTCTAGTTCACGTCAGCATGCATTTTTTGATATGTGGAAGTTCTTGTGGAGTCTTAACAGGAATGGCTCAAAATAGTAAATGGAGAATGTAATAATTCTAGACCAACGTCTAGAATTATTACACTCTCCATTGTCTTTCAATTGCGACAAATCTCAACGTGAGGATACAAGCTATTATTGCTTCTAGCTTCAATATCGGAAAAGAAATGTACGGACATTTAGTATATTAACCAAAATTGTGATGTATAGTTTTTCTTTATGAACTGCTTTAAATACATAGCTATTTGCAGTTTTCAACAATTACTTACCCTGTAACCACGTTATAATCTACAAGAGGGACGTATATGTTAGATTTTAATTGTTGTTTTCTTATTGCAGATGTAATAATCACAGTGGAAATGGATTGTCGGTATAGACCCACACACGTGTATGTGTGATTCGTTTCCAATGAAAGAGGCTCATGATGATGAAACGTAATTTCCAAAACATACTCGGTAGAGTAAGAAAAATTTTAAGTGTTGTTGGTGTTTTGTCTGTTGTGTTTTACGGCCCTTAATCCACTAACTGTAAAATTAAAGGTATATTCATATTCATTATGCACGAAGAACAAATTTATTTCAACCTAGAATAAGTTGAGTGTTAATTAACTGCGAGCTTCAAATGATGTCAACAAATGTGGTGGCACTCAGTCTACAAAAACGACTGAAACTGCATTAACGGAGTTAATATTACTAGCATCCTCGGCCGAGATCTGAACTAGCTACCAAACGAATGCTGGAAAGTTATCGGCTCCTAAGCCAAACTAAAATTTACCCCACTGGGGGCTCAATAAGAAAAGGAGCCTTTGTGGGACAGACACTGTTCTTACTCTTAACTGTGTAAGACCCGAGAACCAATCAGGCTATAGTCTGTTCCATATAACTCGCTTTTAATTATGAACACAGAGGCGTAACGCTGCAGGAAGTAAGGAAGTTAATCGATACGAAGTATGGAATGAGCACTGTCCACTGCCAACAACCTCATCTTGCGCACAAAACCCTTCCTCTCCAAAATGGATACTTATTCAAATCGAGATCAAGTCACCTACGGAACAATCAGTTTAATTCCAAAGCCAACACACGCAGAGTGAGACAGTGTGTAGTATATATGCAAAAGATAGGCTCCATGTAAGCCATTCATTTCAGAACAACTCGAGAACCCATCTGGGAGCAAGCGTGTAACGGACATATTGGATCGGTCTTCTGGTACGGCACACATGTGGCTTGCTTTGCTAAGTTTGTACTCACTGTTAAATCTCATTGGCAATATATGGAGCCAGGCAGCACTTTAATTACTGGCCTATATGTGTGTGCACATTCTCATCTTTTCAACGACTATGTTGGTTGTTGCCGCAGCAACTGTGCAGAATATGACCATGGGGCGTGCGTCCTGTCGCGGACACCTGCTGCCCACGTCAGACAAGCTCTTTTGGCCATTTCTTTCATGGACTGCACCAATCTCCCGCAGGGAAAAGATGAATTTTGAAACTCTAATAATGAAATCGAATCGATCAGACCACGACAGTGTCTGCACCAAATTCGGTTAGTTGATTTATTTTAAATTATATTTACAGTAGCATATATAGTGGCAGTGTTCAAACAGGAGTCCAAAATAACTTGCTGTCTCTGGTTAAATATGCTACTTGAGGCAAGAACAAGGAGTTTCAGGATTTGGCATTTATATAAGTCGGATATAACAAGGAAGACAAAGGGGAACCCCATGCGGGCCAAATGTAGAAAATACGAGGCCCTCGAAGTCAAATAAATCAATATGATTTCCCCGTTGTTATACAAGATGTTAAAACCACATTTATTATTTCTAGCTGGTACTGTATTTTTCATATATCATAATTTTGAATAAAAACTGTAAAGCTCATTCTAATTTTAATAGGATTTCACTTATTAATTAAACTGTTAACACTGGACACCTTATACAGGCGCTATATATTCAAAACTACTTGTCCACAATTTTCCCAAAACATTCAAAACAAAGTTTAGACAAAAGAAAAGAAACTTCATTTTTATTAGAAAGATAAATTTTCAAATACGCAAAGTAATAATTTACAGCACCTTCCCCTATAAACTATGAATTAAAGTACAACAATCCATATATTTCATAAAAGCACAAACGTATTGGTATTCCACAGCGTCAGTAATACACACGTTTCATAAATATCATGCAGAACGTATTTGAAATTAAATAAAAACAAATTACTAATTTTATTTTCATCACTAACACTTATTATTATTGTTATTATTATTATTACCTGCAATTGTCTTTAGCGCTCTGTCAAATATTTTAATAAAATAAATTGCTTAACTGAATTACTAAGCTATTTCAGTTTTATTCAGACTTGAATTCTGTGTAGCGTACCCGTAAAACTGGCTACTTGCTGCCATACTTAGAACTTAACGCCGGCGCGCACGCGCGCGCGCGCGCACACACACACACACACACACATATATATATATATATATATATAGTTTTGAAGAAGGCACCCCACAGTCTGCTGAGGAGTAAGGTAGTAAATGAATACTGGAGATTCCTTAAAATCAGGCAGTTTTTTAACAGCTACAAAATCCCCTGACTTAGTTTAATTGGACTTCTCGTAACTTTTTCAGAAACAACCCGACAACGGGCATTGTCATGAGTCGATGGATCCAGTTCCTGTGGTTTAAAAATATTTCAATAATATATTTAGCCGTCATATTACAATCAATACATCAAAATGATCCTTTTCGTTTTTGCTGTTAACATTTTTATGGTCATTTTATTTCATTCGCGCGCACGTAAACTAGCGTTTATTTTTCCATTCTGGATTTAGTAACTCCAAAAGTAAAGAACTACTGTGTCTGTGCTTCATCAAAGTTTGGGAGAATATATGGAGAAAGTACCACGAAATTTATCTTCGCCATCATGCCCCAAGCGATTTACCTCCGGGAAGACAATTTTCGTTACCCATTCGACATGAAAACTAGGTTTGCTCCAGAGCAGATCTGAATTCTTTGGAGACCAGACAAATGTCTTGCCTCTGCTGGAAATCAAACCCCGATTCAGCGACCTTCTAACCGCACCCCGTTCACTAAACCAAATGCATTATTCCGACTCGTCTAATGGCCGTGACAATTACTTCAAAGGCGGAGAACAGAAATTTTTGTTCACTAAGTTTTATTATACAGTTTTATTCGGTTCTGCTTCACATCTTTCATCTTGGGTCCAAATACTTTCCTCGCGGTTTCTCCTCCAACATTTTCAATACGTTTTTCTACCTCAAAACAAATCCAAATTTCGACAAATACAAGAGATACTTTCGAGTTAAACCCACACGTCTTGAACTAATCCTGGACATAACGTCCCACTTATAGATCAGAGAATAAATAAGCGACTATTATTATGTCTATCGTGATTAAATATGCGAAGTAATTATGCAGGCATGGATAAAATTGAAACTATGTAGACTGGCATATCTTCAGCCTCCTCAAATGCTAGGATCATGGAGTTATGAATGGTACTAATTATAGAAGAACATCCGAAACTTCCACCATTTTACTGACCCGCACTGTAATGTGTAATGTGTAACGTGTAATGTGGAACGTTTAACGTGTAATGTGTAATGTGTAACGTGTAATGTGTAGTGTGTTATGTGTAGTGTGTAATGTGTAAGGTGTAATGTGTAATGTGTAACGTGTAATGTGTAATGTGTAACGTGTATTGTGTAATGTGTAATGTGTAACGTGTAATGTGTAAAGTGCAATGTGTAATGTGTTATGTGTAACGTGTAATGTGTAACGTGTAATGTGTAAAGTGTAATGTGTAATGTGCAAAGTGTAAAGTGTAATGTGTAAAGTGTAATGTGTAAAGCACTGTCATCATAGGAAAAACTAAGTATGTGTTATATTTTCTGTGGGGTCCGAAACTTAGTTTTTTATATCACGTCTCTCTACTTGTGTAGACTTCGAAATGTGCGCTGTTGAAATGAAGTTCTTCACTTTTTTTTATCGTTGCACCGTGCATTTTGAAATCTATCCAGTTCACTCACCAACAAACGCACTTTATATTAACTTAGTTAAAAGATTTAAATTTACATTAAATACACAATAAATTCGCTCCTACGTGTTTCGGTCTTCAGTGACCATCATCAGGGAGTTTCATCTTTACATAACTACCTAGTTACTGAGTGTTTTAACATAAATGTAACTTTAGTAAGTACAGATAAAGCTTCCTGATGATGGTCATTGAAGACCGAAACATGTAGGAACGATATTATTGTGTATTTTAATGTAAATTTAAAACTTTTAACCAAGTTAATAATTAGCGCATTTGTTGGTGATTGAACTGAATATAAGTTCTTCACGTTTCGAATCTGTAACGTTTTAAATTTTATACAGGTTTATTTCGAGCTTAAATTTCAAGATGAAGGTAAAGGTAAAGGTAAAGCAATTCCATTACAGGCCTGGAGAGGCCCTAATAGTTCCAGGAGGTTGAGGATCCCAGATTTCAAGACAATCGGCATATGAAGGTGGTAAGGTAGTCAGCAGTACGCACCTGCCGCCTTTACCCTCCCCCCAGGAAATATTCTTCGTACTCATTTCTGTTAGAGGTGGTGTCAACCCCAAAGCCGAAGTGCGACCGAAAGGATTATGTCAATGGAAAATTCCAGTGACATCATCGTGAATCGAAACCGCGACCTTCAGGCATGTAGCGTTGTGTCTCAAGCAACTGCACTACCGCATGCCCCGAATATCGGTAATTATACACCACTCTACACTGCGTTTTATTCCGGCAGGCTTACCTCTGAGTGACCCTCATATCCTGCAAGTGAAGCACCCACATTACACACAGTAATTACAGACAGAAATTTCACGTCTCATTAACAATGTGAATGTCATGCACCGAACTGAATTTACAGAACGGATTTTTCGTCCATGAAGAGCTTTCAAATTAGATTCTCAACAGACTGACTCCGTTTCGCCATTTCCGTTGACAAATATAACTAGTTATGTCAGTTGTAGCAGTTAGGTTCTGCAGGCCTGGGACTAATAATATATAGGCTATACATTGGCTTTCTCGTTAGGCGAATTCCAGAGATGCCACATTGGCGCTGCTGGAGTCTTCAAGGTAAGGGGTTATAACGGAAACAGCATAAGAAGAGTAAAGGTTATCCCGCAACACCACGAAGAAGGAGCTCGTTTATAGCACAATACCACTAGCAAGCCAACGGCTTTGGCATCTTAATGTGCGAGATTTGGATAGGTGTACAGTCTGGTTAAGTCATAAGCCTGCACACTTAGTAATGGAACCAAAGGAATTTTAAGACAAACGGGGGGAAAATGGTCTTGGCGAGTAGAACAAAGCCACAAATCAAAAAAATTCCATGGAACAGAATCCTGCATGAGACACTAATAGTCGCTCAGCTGGTCAAGAATTTCCAAGCCGCGCGATTGTTTATTACCACATTCAAAAACTTGCGGCATATCCGCATACTAAGCCAGCTAAAATCGGTCCATATGTAAAAACTGACAAACATCTGCAAGTATGTTTCAGGGTTTCGTTTGAGGTTTTCCGCTTCACAAACTGTGCGTTAATTAATCTAAATACATCTGTCATTAAAGTTTTTAATGTTCGCAATCCTTTGTGAAGTAATATCAAATGGAACAAAAACGATCGGTGTATACATTGCTAAAACTGGGATTTACCACTACACTAAAATATATTATATTTTGTCATAAGTATACTGCACGTAATTTAAATTGTAAAGTTGTTACTAATTAATTTTAAAATCAGGTAATACGACGTGGCTATCAACAAAACGAAGGTACGTGAAACTGAAGTAGAGTTCAGACAAGCGACGCAGAAGAGAGATACAATTGAAAGAAGTAATGAGGAGAAGACGATGAAAGAACAAGAAAGGACAGGAACAACATTAATTAGAAAAAGGAAGATAAACAAATAGTTAAAAAGTCAACCTTTACAAGGAGGCCATAAAATGTCGCAAGCCGTCACACCAAATCAGCACACAAGTGTATGTCAGCGAGACGTATAAAACATTGCTTCAATCGTCCCTTTTGCTTGCTGTTTGTAGTTGAAACACCACCTACTGGAAATAAGTTACAACGCGGATCGTCGAGGGGAAACAAGCCTGAGACTTTTCTGCCAACAGACAAGCCCTGTCAATCGTGCTTCTATCATTTGGGCTGCAATGTTTTATTAAAGTACACGGGATTCTGAGTAAAATAAAAAGCCGTCGCACTACAATAAAAAAAATCAGCCAGGTTAATTTTGACGAGCGCTTTGAATTCTTTACCCCAGTCTGCGCCGATCTCAGAGTGTCAAGCTGTGAGGTTATTTCTTGAGAGCAATGGGGGTTCGAAGCGACGGGCTTCTTAGTTTTCCTCAGTCCCTCAAAAAAGGGGAAATTACAGTCCCCTTATCACGAACATAACTATGTACGAAAAGGCCTACGCTGAAATTTGCCACTCTTCCTAACAAGGTCCGGGGCAGCCAATTCTGCCAAAGATTTAATGAAGGGTACAGATTCGTTGAGTGTCCTACTTTGAAACAGTAATAATATTCCTCACGCGCAGCTAATCACTTTATACATATTCCTTGTTATGTACACTAGGCACGCACACAGAATTTTTACTGGGGGGTGGGGCTGACCCTGCGGCCCCCCCTCTCTCTCTCCACACACACACACACACACACACACACACATACACACACACACATATATATATATATGTATATGTATTGTGTGTGTGTGTATAATTTATATTTGATTTCAAAAACTATGTTATAAGAATCATAACCTATTTGTAACTGTAACATAATATTGTTGGCAACTGCACATGACCAAATGTTCCATGCCTCAGTCACCTAATGTACATCACAAGGTCTAATGCTTTTGGTTTCTTAAGTCCATGTAAGATGTTCTATGTTTTTATTTTCTTTTTCCAACATGGAAACGTACCATTTATCAACCAATTTCGGCGCTGATTTCTGGTGAAGATCAGATCACGTAAAACGGCTGGTAGGATTGTGTCTAATAGATCTGTGTGTTTAATGTATTTTGACTTTTTGGGGGCAAGGGGTGCAGACCGGCAGCCCCCCCCCCATTTGGGTGCAGGATGTTTGAGATTAATATGATTTGTTATTGATACACAACTGTAATTTGTTTTCAGTATAATCTTAACTTAGAATTGGAATCGTTTAGTTTGAAATCTCACAGAAAATAACTATTGGTCAAACAGACACACAGACAGCCACTTGGGCTTCAGCCATGCGTTAGATATTCAGTATAATACCTCAGAACAAGACGGTGGCTAGGCCTATAAGCTCGCTCCGTGGCCCGAGGGCCTATGCCGAAGCCCCATTATTCATCGAAGATATTTTCTTGTACATGAATTAAGAACACATTCTAGTGAGCTTACAGTAGTGTATTTATGCATGTTTTCTCTTGGATTTGGTTCTCTCTGCTTATGGCTCAGAGAAGACGAAGCACGTAGGTATGTAATAACGAAACGCCAGTGCATTTCTTTGGACTTACGTAGTACATACGTAGCCCAATCAAGAGTTGTAACACAATGGTGAATTTAAACCAACAAAAGTTCCTAAATCAAACTGGAAAATATAAATTAACTTAAGAATTTTTAATGTAACATTAATCATTTCAAACCAGTAAACAAACTGTTTTAAAATCATTGTGGTATTATTATTGTTACTAATAAATGCAAAATTACGAATTGAAAAGGGAGGTAAAAAAACAAGACTGACTGAGAAATGTTCATTAAGGAGGCGAAGGTCCGCCAATGGACTGCAGTGACATTTACGAAGATTATTATTATTATTATTATTATTATTAGTATACGATATGCGTATCTCTTGTCACAGGCCTTTTCTTCCTGGTACATCTCTTGAACCAGCGGTGATCCCCACCGCTCAAGCTTCAAGCTTCACACTGCAGTACTTTCCGTATTATGTGCGATGTTCCAAGCGTAGCTGTCTTTATTATTATATCATTATTATTATTATTGTTGTTTTAAACAATTTCGAACAGTATGGGCCTACAGCGAACCCATAGCTTATATGATCTATAACTGTTAAGTATATTGCCCATGGGATGAAAGGTGACGGAACTAAATGCAATACGAAAGTCCCACAGATACAGAAGTACAACATAACCAGTTCCTTCGACGCATAAGGTTACAGACGATTCAGAATCGTTAACAGAATTATTACTGCCGCCTCCCATTTAAAAAAAAAACACAATTCCGGCCATTCATATTGTCTTGTGCTACCATAAATTGTGTGTCCAAATCACGCTAAGGACCAATTGTAGAAGTCAAATGAGGATTTCAGTGCATCATAGGTCCACCTTAACAGTAATATACAGCCCCCTGCACGGTATTCCAAACTAAAATATCCAAATGGTAGACTACTCGTATAAATTTATCACATACTTCTTGATTCCATCCGAACTACATACCTAACTCATCCCAGCATTTCAGTTCACTACTCTAAAAAAAGTAACTGACCTATGTTAGTCACGAAATTTTCTCATTACGTAAGTTTATAAAATATTTATTTCGGAGTTGAATAAATAGAGACCAACTTGATGTCACTTGCTTTATTATTTCATTATTTAATGCTCAACATGTTTCGGATGTTAATACATCCATCCTCAGGAGCTTGCTACTTATATGTTGAGTTATTTCATTGGTTGTATTGCTCTGGTTCGATGTGTGTTGGTTTTACGTTGTGGTTTGGCTGGGGTGGTGTGGTATCCTTATAAAGGTTGAAGCACTGCTTCAATCTGCATACGGATACTACACCACCCCAGCCAAACCACAACTGAACACCAACACATATCGAACCAGAGCAATACAACCCATGAAATAACTCAACAAATAAATCACAAGCTCCTGAGGATGGATGTATTAACATCCGAAACATGCTGAGCATTAAATAATGAAATAATAAAGCACGTGACATCAAGTTGGTCTCTCTTTATTCAAATATAAAGAAGATGCACATTCCAATAAACATAAGATTTACTTCAAACTTTTCACTATCCATCATACTATGACAGATTTATGTGTCTTGAAATTTCGCATTACGGCAAACAGGCAGGATGACGACCTCGCTAAAAAATAGACAATAACGAGTACACTTGGCATTTTTTTATGTGCAGTCATAATGAACTCACTTGTGTGTACTGATGATGCTATTCATACTGCAGTTGATGATTTTTTTGTTCGTTCATGAGGAATATCACAAACTGTACTTGAATAAAACCTGGGAAATAAAGTTACTTCCACACTCAGAGCAGTCCTCATCTAAATGTTGAGTTTGCGTAATGCGAATTTAAAGCTATCTCACAGATATTGCGTAATATTTTAAACAAAATCATGCCAAAGATTTCTACTTGAATTTGCTTGTTATTTACAATATAGTACTCATTCATTCCTAATTTATTCACGACTTGAAATGAAATATTACGCAAACAAAGAAAAATAAATTTCTTCTCGTCCGTAATCCAGGTTCATCGAAAATACTGTAAGATTCGCGTGTTTCGGTTCAGGAATGTTAAACAAATAGATTTTTATTAATTTTATGTTACACAAAATGAAATTAAGTAAATTACGATATTACGAGCCTTTATAAAATAAGCTAAAGGTGTTCACAACTAACTGCCATGTACTTATTTGTCTAATCGTGTATTTTTCGTTTTCTATAGAACTTTCGTCTTGCAAGATCGCCAATGACAGCTGTGAATGTGGGTTTTTTAAAGCGACGTCAATGAAGGACAGGCCTTACTGTCAGTATTAGAGTAACAGCAACTGCCTCTTTCACACTACCAAGTAACTGGTTTAACAGATCAGTATGTTACTGAAACACTGGAATATAGTACGTGCTTCACCGAATTATACAGTTCTTTAGCTTTTTTAATGCACAAGATGAACCTCTCCTATACGATCAGTCTGCCTTACTTATCTACGGATGTTGTACATCTTGTGGGTCCCTTAACGACGCTGTCTGTACCTGTAACGGAATAAAAAAGCGGAAGTTGTCGTGGCCTAATTGAGGTATTATCCCGACATTTATCTGGAGATACTGAGGAAAATCTTAAAAATCCTTAATGAGAATTATCGGTCCTCTAACTGAGATTTGAATTACACACGCCTCAAATAAAATTCTAGGTTTATCGCCATAACAATAAGATTGCAATCTGTCGCAAAACTTAACTGGATTTATTTTATTGCTTGCACACGTACGTGGTCGTGTGTGATGCATAAACATGACTGCTCGCTGTTCAACTTACAATTGGTACGTACGTAGGCAAATAAGATTTGGTTTTTAAGAAAGCAGATTTGGCTTTTACGTGGCAAGGACAAATAACTTCAGGACAGTATTTTACAGCTTTTTCACTCAATTATTCAAGACGTGCCAGAATACACTGATGCATTCCGATATCAGCACAGACTACAGGAACGCAATATAAAGTACTTCTCAAAGAGATTTGACTCATGGAGTTTACCAGAATGGAAACAAAGAAAAGTGTGTTCGTCCGCCTCATGTCAAAGTTTCCACACAGCCAGCAAGCAGCTGTCACTTCAGAATTCGTTACCTTTTATTTTATTGGTACGGTGTTGGACATCAAGCAGAAACAAACACTTCAGAGTTCAGTTTTTCTCTTTCTTTACGCAACGGAAACAGTCGCAGATGTTTACAACATTTCGTGGGCTATAGCAACTATAACAACACAAGTAGAAGAACAGCAGACGCCAAATTCCACAGTATGGTGCTTATGTTACCAAGAGTTTCATTTTCTGCATAAACTTATTTTGGACCATCGTAATTCAGTGAACAGGGCGCAATATATAAGTCTATGTAATGTGCAAAACACGGTTATTAAAATGTGGGTTCACTGCTTTTCCAATAGCTGCAACGTTTAGCCTTTCAGGAGGTCATGACCGTCCTATATCCTTTCAAACCTTTGAAGATTAAAATTTATCTATTCGTTACATATATGAGGAATGAGTTACTACCTCACAGAAATCAAGAGTGTGCTTCCATTAGAAATACCACTCGGTGAATGATACAGAGGGAAACAGGTGCTGATTAATGCAAAGTCCTTACGGAAAACATAAACAAGTAAAAAAAAAGGTAAAACAGTCCCGTTACAGGTCTGGAGTGGCCCAGAGGGTTCCAGGAAGTTAAGGTTCCCAGATTACATGACAAAGGCACAGGATGGTGGTAAGGTTTTCAGCCCTACGCACCGGCCGCCTTTACCCCCAAGATATGCTCTTGGTACTCATTTCTGTTAGAGGTTGAGTCGACCCCAGGGCATTTATGCGATCGGAAGGATTACGTCAATGAAAAATTCCAATTAAACCATCTGGAATCGAGACAGCGACCTTCCGATTTGTAGCAAAGCACCTTAACCACTAGTAAATGCATGCAACAAAATTATTATCCTCCAATCTACGATTAGTTTCCCAAATGGTCACTTTCCTTCGGATAATCCCACCAAAAAAACTATAAGAATTTCTCTTCTCCCCCATACACGCTGCTTGCTTCGCCCATCATTGATTTGGTCAACCTAACAACATGGAATGAGGAGTATAACTGATGCAACTCCTAACTGGGATTTTCTCCAAGCTCCTGTTACTTTATCAGTCTTAAACCCAACTATATGCAGCCTGTGTTTTTCCCTTTAATGTGACAGTCCAAGTCCTTTACACATTATTTCATAGTGACAAAATATACGAATATATTCTCCCAATATTGTTTCCCTTCATAATTATGCCTGAACAATTTAGATCTGTTTAACAGCTAACGACGCTACATGTACACTAGAACAGTTTCTACAATTCTTCTCAAAGACAGAAGGCAGAGCCGCAAACGAGTTGAAGCAATCGGGAGGTGTATCACGACCTGCAATTAAAACAGACGGTACAGCCAATTAGCGCCTTTGTAGCTAATCCGGATTACGTGGGCGAGATTGAGAAATACTGTACGTACAGACTGCATTGGAAAAAAAAAAGTAAAGGCAGCCTGAGTGAGATGCTAAACGACGGTAATAGAAAAAGGCAACTTAAGTAAATTCACCGTCACGACATAGCTACAGAACACAGTATGGGTCAGCTTACAAGGGCAGGAGGAAAACCCTCACTCTAACAGGACGCCGTAAAAATGTTGTAGAAACAAAAACAGCAGGACTATTGTAACGCTGTTCGATCCGTATTGGACTGCTGGAAACAATGACGTTTTAATCACCCTGTGATTATTTCGGCTATAAACCATGCAGTTTAAGGTAAAGGTAAAGCAGTCCTGTTACAGGCCCGGAGGGGCCCAGAGGTTTCTAGGAAGTTAAGGTTTCCAGATTTCGTGACAACTGCAAAGGATGGCGGTAGGTTGTCAGCCTTACGCACCGGCCACCTTTATCCCCAGGAAATACTCCTGGTACTCATTTCTGTTAGAGGTTGAGTCGACCCAAGGGCCATAGTGCAATCGGAAGAATTATGTCAATGAATAATCCACTGACACCAGCTGGGATCGAACCAGCTACCTTCCGATTTGTAGCACAGCACCTTAACCACTGTGTTACCGCGGTCATGCAGGCTAAGAGGTGGGTACAAAAAGTTTTGAGGATTTTGAGGATTTACGTATTCTTTTCTCCACAAATAAGTCATCTATAAAATTTCGAAACGTGAGAATATTATAGGAAACAAATTAAAACTTTCAGAAATCATTATCAGTTTAGTTAGAGTGTCATTACATTATATCTGTCAGCTGAACCCTAAAAGTTTATGAATTTTGTCTACAGCAGTAACTGTTCAGTACAAAAATTATTTCGTGAAGACTGACAAGTTGTGTGCACGGACAGCACTCCAGCTCCATAAAGGACAGGCTCAGGTCTCGCGTGGCTTTCCTCATTCTATCCATTTAGCTAATTTCAAATTAGGCAACTAATACAGATTCCTTCCACATTCTTTCTGTTTGATTATGAACTAATAGTTCTATTACGCTATACAATTGTAGTGCACATACTACAGAACAACTACATCCCTACCTAACTAGCGAAGTGACTAACTCATTGGAGCACAGTCCTTCTTGAGAAGCTAACTGGTCAAGATATAACCCACATTTAATGGGACCCGAAAATTCATTACCATCCTCACAACAGCCCGCCAACTGTCTGTATCCTGTGCCAGATCAATTCAGTCCAAGTTTTCTTCTTCATCTGGCATCACAGTACTTGGTAGACCTTAGCTTCCTCCAGAACTGTCCTCCACTGTTCTCGGTCCTGCTACTTACGTCTCCAGTTCCTCAAGCCCATGTTCTTTAGATCTTCCTCAACCGACTCAAGACACTTCAACTTACGTTCTCCTACACGTCGAGTGCCGTCTGGTTTAAGTAGAGTGAGCTTTCTCCAAGGATCCAGTTCTTGCATTCTAAAGAGGTGTACCAGCCACCTCATCTTCCCATTTTTATCACATTAACTATGTGCAGTCCATCGTACAGGATATAAAGCTCATTAGTGCATCTTCTTCTCTATGTACCATTATCGTTAACTGATCCGTAAATCATTCTTAACATTCTTCTTTCAAAGATTCGGAGCCTATTCCCATCCTTCTGTAAGATGAGCCAACATTCACTTCTGTATGTAAGTATCTGTCTTATAACAGTTTTATGTAACATGCATTCAGTCCATCCTCTCCGATCCTATTTCTTTACGATTTGCTACCGGGTGACACCACTGCCACCGGGTGGCAAACCAATTGCAGTAAATAAATATTATTATTATTATTATCTATTTTTATTATTATTATCTATTTTTATATTGTTCCCCCACCTACTCGCAGCTCTTCTAAGTGGTCTCTTTCCCTCAGGTTTCCCAACCAAAACGCTGTATGCACTTCTCCTTTCCCCGATAAGTGCCACATGCCCAGCCCATCATAAAGCTCCTCGTTATGAAGTCTTCTGTACTAGGCTGCTACCTCTTCCCTCTTAGGCCCAAATATCCTCCTCAGCACACTATTCTCGAACAGCCTCAGCCTCTGTTCCTCCCTCAAGTGGGGCGACCAAGTTTCACACCCATGCAAAGAAACAAACACAAACGACAGGATAGTTACATAAACGATCCGTAAATAAAGGTCCAGGACTTGTACATACGTTTATTCTGTGTCGCCAATCATATGTCATGTGTAGACAACAAACCTGCAAAGAATAGATTGTTATGGACAACAAACTGGAAGCTGGGTGGCTTTAGATTTCCTGTGACCTGTATTTTGTTGTCGTAGCAAATTCAAAGCCGCGGAATCCTTGTTGAGAAGCTGTCAGTTCTTGAGCTTATCAAGATGTTCGCCCATTATTATGAAACCGGAAGGTTCACTGCCTGTTTCACTACAACTCGCCACGGATCCATAGCCTGAATAAGGTAAATCAATTTCACAAATTCCTCCTACGCTACAAGCAAGTGCTTTTTAATATTATCCTCTTGCTTTAGCCTAGTTCATTCAAACTGTCTCTTTCATTATATTCTTAAAAGACACTGTGAAAAACCTGCAATTTGTTCAAATAATTGCAGCCTAATTATTTGACATCATCAGGCCCTACCTCAAATCGCTCTAGGGTCTGTCTTACCTCTGGGGTGGACCGGATAGCGTAGTCGGTATAGCGACTGGCTACGGGCTGGACGGTCGGAGGATCGAATCCCGGTGGGGGCGAGATTTTCCGTACCTGTCCAGACCGGCCTTGAGGCCCACCCGGCCTTCTGTACAATGGGTACCGGGTCTTTCCCGGGTGTAAAGAGCGGCCGGGGCGTGAGGCTGATCCCTCACCCCCCCTACCCTCTAGGGCCGTGGTCAAGAAAGAGTACAGCTATACCTCTACTCCCCGTATGGGCCGTACGGCCTGTACAGAGCCTCAGTGCCTGTACAGGGTGCACTTTACTTTTCCGTCAGTTATTATAGAAAGTTTAAAAGTAACGTAGAAGTTCTCAGTGGTCTCTAGTACGATGTCATAAAAATTCATCAGAAATTACTATGAGGACAGAACAAATAGAACCACTACAAGAAACCTACACTATTATCCTAGCTTCCTTATAAAGAACGCAAGCTAAATGTAACTGCAAAATTACGGTGGGTCAACATCACTTGCACTGCATAAGGTGACTTGATCTGTACCCTGTAAATATTTTGCAGTCTATAGAACATACTGTGCTTTATTACAAACAGAGCTCTGAGACATTGCTTTTTTTACGGAATAAAAAATTAACTTCATTTATGTAAACTCTGATTGATGGCTTTTAACCCCCTGACACAAAATATGTAACTGCCAGTGACAGGAATTATTTTACAGAACGAGTGCTTGCTCTGCAAAGAGAACGTACTGCTTTGTATGACTGTGGCATTAACAAAGCGCAAATACATATGATTTCTTGTAGATAATTTTAAGTTTTAATCCAGCACGATGGTGTGGTTACGACTTTCTATATATTCATGCAGCAGGTACTCAGTTTGAATCCCTGCCAGTTATTCTGACAGTTTTTATGGTTTTCCGCACGTTCACCCCACTGCCTAACCGCGTATATCTCTCTCTACATTGAAAGCCGTACGATTCAAATGCGGGAGGTGGAAGGGTTGTATGTCGGCCGATATATCGACTCGTCTAATATAGGGTGTTTTTTTTCGTACCTGACAGATAAGTGCCGGCCCGACGCTCAAGTCAGTTTTTATTAGACTCTTTGAAGGTTATCATCAATGCGATCGTTCGCCTGTTAACACCCCCCACCCCAGGCCCGGACATACGGCGTAAGACGCAACGCTGGCAGAGCGTCGGGCGAAGCGTTGACCCGGCGATTATCGGTCAAGCAGGAAGAAAAGCCCTATATGTCCGTGCTTTGCCTCAGTTCCTCTAACAACCGCTGGCACAGTACCTCGATTAGGCCATGACCGGCTTCCTTCAAAATCCCTGCAAACTCATCGATCACCAATCATCGTAAAATATACATAATGCATCCTGAGCTGTTGAAGGAGTCGTACAATAAGCCATAAAACACCGGTCTCCACACTACCCTATCTTACACCTCTTCTTTGACTAAAGACAAAGCTCCCGATATGACAAATGAGATCGGATGATGAGTGATGACAATCGTGCTGATGACAATTATGTTGTAATAGTAGTGACGGGTTCCATCGTCGACGCTGTTGTTCTTGTGACTGTAATAATTCTTGATGAAACAGATATTTCAAATGTGGTACTTGCTTATGAGAATTTAAGTATAGGCAGATTCCGGGTTACGTAATATGCTACTTAAGTAAACTAGTACTTACGTAAACAATTCTCATTAATTTTTAACATTATTAATTAATATTATAAATTAATTTCTTATACACTACTAATGGTATTAATCATTAATACTAGTCGGCAAAAATTTTTCGCTCCCTGTTAAAATTCTGTGTGATTCTTACAGTTTATACACTGCTGAATCCGAATATGACAAACTGCCTTAACCTACCAAAGTTAAGGGAAGACATTAAATATAAAAAACTACATTTGTAATAAAAAGTAATATATTGGTTTCTGACTAAAACATATACGCTCAAATAATGAACAATGTCTCTACGTACAGTATCCTCACTACAAAAAAAATCATTAAACACTCACTTCGTTGTCTTTTGCCTCTTATATTCTCCAGTTGGTGTCTCCCTTAGAGACTCCAGCAGTATTCAGCCAACATACGTGGACTCCATTTTCCACTGTACTTCTTTTCAATTTGGGAAATATCCTGATGGAACTTTTCGCCACGTTCATCGGAGAGGTCTCCCATGTTTTCAGGAAAAAAATCCAAATGGGCACGCAGAAAATGGTTCCAATGACATGTTACACCCCGCAGCACTGTATGATGAAATTAGCTGCTGCACAATTTCACTGTAATTTTCCGCTTTTTCATTGCCTAGAAAGTTTTCTCAGACGTTTTCAAATGCCTTCCAGGCTCTCATTTATACAGAAATCGCTTTTGTACTGAAGTCTCGGTCTTCGAATAGTTGTGTAATTTGTGGACCAACGAAAGTTTCTTGTTTCTTCCTGGCCTCGCGTATTTTGGGAAATTTATGTCTGAAATAGACAAACCCTTCGCTTTCTTTATCTACTGTTTTGGCAGATACTTTTATCAAACCCAGCTTGATATGCGCGGAGGAAAATAGATTTTTGACTTACCCACTAAAGCAGAATGTGCCACATTCTTCTGACCTGCTGTTGTTTCTAAACAGTGTGGCAATTTTTTTGTTCTGTAGTGGCAGTCCCTCGCTCGGCTGTCCCATTTACATTAAAAGCAGCAGAATTTAGTGTATCCGCCTTGCAGCCCAGTCAACATTGTAGTTCTTGTAGCGCATTTTTTGCGGCAAAATCTGAAGGTCCTCGTGCGTTTCTGTCATGTGAACTGCATGAACCAGTGGGATAGAAGGAAACTTATTTACATTGTGGAATAACACTGCCTTCAGACTGACCTTGGATGAATCAATGGACAGCCTCCGTTGCTCAGAGGTGTGTTCAAACCGCAATTCTTCCATTAATTCTCGGATGTTATTGTAGCACAATAGATCACCATTTATCGAGTAATACGTCGCTGTAACTGACTACCTCTTCCTACAAAAAGTCACTATCACACTTTTCTCAGGAATATTCCACTGCATAAAACTTGATTCCATTAGCTGAGCCTTTGTTTTGTCGCTCTGACGAAATTTCGTGTGTTTAGCGCCCCTTTATTTTATCAGGAGTGTTATAATTAGTACAATGTTAATTAACGGAACGCTTAACAGCCGGAAGGAAGCCTTGTCGGTTTGAGAGATAGTTTTAGACAGTATTATTCTAGGGATTTAAGTGACTTCAGTAAGTAAAAATAACAGAACGACATAATAAAACTTTCGCAATACCCCTAATTTCGTGCTTTGGCCATTAAACGGAAGTATCAACAGCTATAATCTGAACGGAGAGTGATATAAACACATTATCCACATATTCAAGTTTGTAAACTTGTTCACAACGGAAATCGATCAAAATTATGTCAGGGAGGAAACTGATGACGCCCAGTATTATTGAAGTATTTTACTTTGTGTTGTTTCCTTGGAAAAAAATGGTAGAAACAATATTTTAAACACGTACGCCGATATCGTACAAACAAACAAACAAAAACATACATATATATATATATATATATAGATTTATTTATAACCGGTGGCGTGTGATAAATACATGGGGGTGAGGTAACTTCCGATTTACGTATATTTTACGTAGAAGTTTCAGGAACGGAAATCTTACGTAAATTGGACACAGTCTGTAGCTGTATCAGGTAAAGATTTTGAGTTTGAAGTAATATTTGTAACCTTAGTACCATTCGTAACACTGAGGAGTTGCAATTCTAGCACGATTATACTATAGTACAGGCGCAAAACATAGTTAATAACCAATATTCCATGTCTATCACGTTTAACTCGGACCCCAGTGCCTAGCCCACTTTTTCAATGAATAACTTTAATTTACTTGGAGGCCTTGGAAGTTGGTTCCAGCCACTGCTTTTTCATCCCCAACTGCCTTTTTAATTCCCCACCCCCAATTTTTTAGTAATTTCCACGCTTGACACGCTACACCGCCGTTTCGGATCTCAATAGAGGAAGGGGCTCAGTTGGGGGGTTCCTGCCATGGGGCTGACCTTCCTATCCCGCCCCTGCCCAGCAGGGGGCCACCAACTCCTGACAGATCGTAATTAATGTACAGGTCGCATGTTGAAGCCAGGCCACCGTAGCCTGTACATTCCCACCCCATCTTGGTGGCATGTCTATAAAGAAAATTCAGGTTATGTATATAGAACCTAATCAACCTAATATGGGCCTTACGTACGCACGCCAGCAAAAGAAAGTAACTCACCACAGACAAGATGCAGCTTCCAAATTGCAGAATTAACTTCCATACTAACTGTCTTTACTCAAAGACATTTCTTCCATCTACGTGTATTTCTTACACTCTCAATAACAGATGTACCACGAATTAAATATTTCTGCAGCAGCTTCAAAATGCCTTTTTGGATTCCTCGTGTCTAAACCTATGTTACCGTTTCCCAAACACCCGAAAAAAAGAGGTATTTTTATCGGCCACACATTTACTTACAATGAGAATGAATGTGTGACACAAGGAAATATCAAGTCCTGAGGTGTCACATTAGGGCACTCTCTTCATTGACACTTTCGTCACGTGTACAATTGCCAGGAAACAAGGTGACTTGGCGAATATATATATTTATAGACAAATCTAACAATATACAAGTAAAGTTCTCCCTGTCCACGCCATGAAGGTACATAGAGGAGTAATAGTATAGCTCCACTAATTCTTAACCTCATGAATGATTAACTTGACGCTCAGGGCACTTTGTTTCCTTTGGAATGACACCCGGTAAATATGAATGGGAGTCTGAGTGGGCCCCGGAGCCGGTCTGGAAGTCTTGAAGAAGAAGAAATTCTCTTTTCGTCCGGGAACCGAAACCCTCACCCAGACCGCAGCCGAGTCACCGTTCTAACTGCACTTTCCCGGCCCCTACCAATCTGACAAAGGGACATTGAAAAATAATTTATGCCAGGTATATTACTAGGATGATTACTGTACAGAGCAGTACCTTCTTGGGTGTGACGACTTTTAGTCAGGTATATACAAGGTGGTTCAAATATGACTGGTACTGAGTAATTAGTTACCTTCTGTTCGCTCATCACTCTAGCAACTCCCAGACAGGACTGAACAGGTTCTAACCCGAGCAGGAGGGAGGGTGGAGGTTGTGGCTTCACTCTCTCAAGGTCGCAC
>Ga0123355_10003828_pt1 | contig 21760 bp, 12 predicted proteins | sample TergutEmb28metaG_3_FD_89872 | JGI IMG/M metagenome (GOLD analysis project Ga0123355, IMG submission 89872) | Embiratermes neotenicus P1 segment gut microbial communities from Petit-Saut dam, French Guiana - Emb289 P1 | ecosystem: Host-associated > Arthropoda: Insects > Digestive system > Gut ...
TAACTACAAGTCGTCAGCTCCTGAAGATGGGCACAAGGTGGCCCGAAACATGTTGAGCAACCTATAAAGGAGAAATAAACATAATACTAAAAGTGATATCTAGTTGGTCTCTTTATCCACATTATGTTTGTTTGTTTGATTGCTTTTCATTGTCAGGTGTTTTTTTTTTATTGATTTGAAATTCAAACAGTGTCACTTATCTGATCACTGCTTATTTTGTCTAATCCATTCCTGTGTTCAAAACAAATGTAATCTGTTCAGTTTCAATGCCAGTTTGTATGATGTTTGTTTAATAATATATTTTGAAGAATGTTTTGTTCCTGTGTAATATTATGTTGGCCACTGCTTCTTATTTATGCCTATACTGTCTTCATGTTCTAAGTTTTGTGACTTGTTACAGTAATCTTTCACTGGCTAGCTACCCATGGATTTAGGGATTTCAAACTCCAGAGTAATTAATTCATGTTCATACAGTAAATTATAAAATGTTTTGGTAATGTTGTCAATATAGAACTATCCACATCTATTGTACAAAACTGGCTTTATATACATATGTATGTGAATGTGAAAATATGTGAAATGCATGAATACAATGTGGCAGAAATAGTTCTTAGAGTAGAAAAAGTAGTTTTAATGAATATAAAGTATGAAATATTTCGATGTGGTTGTTACAGGAATATCTTGAGCGAGTGGTTCGATGGCGACTTGAGCGAGGTGTCGCAGAACAGACAGAGTCACTTGTGAGAGGTTTCTATGAGGTGGTGGACCCTCGGCTGGTGTCTGTGTTCGATGCCCGTGAGCTAGAGTTGGTCATAGCAGGAACAGCGGAAATAGACCTGTCAGATTGGAGAAAGAACACAGAGTACCGATCAGGTTAGTTTAGGGTCACTTTGACAGTATGAATAAAAAATATGTTTGTTCAGTAAATTCATTTCATAGCACATGGCTTACAATCCCTGAAGCTTTTTATTGTATTGGTTCTGTTACCTCAGAATTTATTCTGCAAAAAAGTTTTACAAATACTGCAATTACATGCCATATCATAGATTTTGGCATGGGGAATGAAATATTGTGTCACCTGATGTTTGCATTGCTTCACATTCTTTTTTTCAAAGTTGTCTTATAGTTCAGAAATACAGTTTTTTGTGAAATCCTGTGCCATATTCATTGTATTTTTGTAGTATCACAGAGATCCTTTGAAGTGCCAGCCTAGGAAACATTTTTGCCTTTAATCATCACACAGTAAGACAAAGAACTGGCATCCTTCTTAAGGCTGATCCTATTGCTGTGGCCAAACGTTTTTGGTGTAGTAGATCTATTATAATGTTAACTGTGGCAGTAAATTTATATAGGATAGTATAAGTATTTGATTTAACTTCAGAATACTGAAACCAGTCTTGTTCTGTTTCATTTAGGTTATCATGACAATCATCCTGTAATGCAGTGGTTCTGGACTGCCATTGAGCGGTTCAGCAATGAGCAGCGCCTGCGATTGCTGCAGTTTGTCACTGGAACATCAAGTATTCCTTATGAGGGATTTGCAGCTCTTAGGGGTAGCACAGGTCCTCGAAAATTTTGTGTTGAGAAATGGGGAAAACCAAACAGTTTACCAAGGTACAAATTGCTGGCCCTTTGAATTATGCAAGCATACTTTTCTGTCTAGTGTTTTATTATATCTGAAAGAGTATTGCTTTATTCAAAAGTTCTTAAACTTCGCCTGCTTATCCTTCTGATAAGAACACTATTAACATAAAGAAAAGTACAAAGTATTGGTGGAATGATACTGACAGGGGAAAACTGTGATACTTGGATGGAAACCTCTGCCAGTACTGCTTTCAGTTTCTTGTATCAGTGACTACTTCCAACAGTGCTATATTTTTTATTTTGCCACTGAGTCTGATCATTATTATTCTTATTATTTATTTATTTATTATTTTTTTTTCAGAGCACACACTTGCTTCAACAGACTGGATTTACCACCGTACCCAACACCTGAGATTTTGTATGAAAAACTTCTGCTAGCTGTTGAAGAAACCAACACATTTGGCATCGAGTGAAATATCAAGCAGTTACCAAAGGTTTGAATGTAAGTGTTGTCACGGCAGCAAGTTGAGAAGTACAATGCAGTACAGTATGTGAAAGAATTTTGCAGAATATTGAATGTAAGTCGGCTATCAGTGAGTGTAGATGACTTACTTGTACATATGTACGTTGTTGGTATAATTGGTTTAATATTTGGTATGCTCACAGAATAATCTTAATACGTAATTGCCGACTGGTTGCTCACCATTTCAAATTAATAAAAGTATTATACAGATGCTAATATTAGGTTGTTTTTTATGCAGTGACAATTAGAAATTTGAAATATTCAGGTTTGTGATTGCCTGTTGGTTTTTATGTAGTCATAACTAAAGATGTAGTCATATAATCTAACAAGAGAAAAATTATTAATTGCATCTTTTATAGAAGTAATACCAGGGAAACGGTACAGTATGTTTCTAAAAAACGATAATAGTTGTGAATAATGCCTTACAAGATTTAAGAAACACACATAATATTTTATATTGTGTCACCGTGGGGTTCAAATCCGATTAGCTGTTTTAAGATCTTAGGTTCCCACAGCAGTGTTGCTGAAGATGCAATTTGTTTGGGATCTGATACTGTGTCAGTGGGTGGTAAGTATTTTCCTGTTGTTCAGAAGGCACTGAGCCTTTTAAATGATGGGAACTAACCACCCACTCACACAGCATGACATCCCAGACGACCTGCCTCCGTACATCAACTTTTGCCAGAAAACTTGACGTAGGCTGAACATACATTCTGCAGTTCGTGTACTGTCATAGAAGTTAGCATGCATTGATGCTAATTCTCTAGAACTGAGGACTATTTGCAGTGTGGAGGAAGAAAAAGGAATGTGGTATAGTGCTGGTAGCATAATTATTACATTTAACCTACTTCATCTGGCACACATGCAAGGACTTACAATGTGTACTTGAATGACACTTTAAGATTACATACTTTGCTTCTGGTTCTGTCACAGTTTGGTCCACCACCACCACCACCACTTAGGATTAGCTCATTAGCCTGTCAACTTGAAGCTGCAGTCTTTCACTGATACCTGACTTACTCCTTACACTATACTATGTCATGAAAATATATCCTGATCATTGTGGTTGCAATGTCTAGATTTATGGAAAGGAGAATGAAATATTTATGATATAAGGAGCTGTAACTTGTGCAATTGAATGTCACTTAAATAATGTGATGTGCTTGGCAAGGATTAGCCATAAATTAATGCACATCTTGCAAGTTGTCATGTACAGGTCAACCCTAGGGAATCTAGGGTCAATACTTCAAATAGTCAGACAGAGATAATTTAAGAATGTAAGGTTTCTGTCTGCCCCCTCCAGATTGACAGACACCTTCTTGATATGACATGTGTGTCATGGACTGTTGTTTTTTAAAATAAGAAGTGGGCTCATTTACATGGGTCATGTCTTGTTATACTTATTTTGCATATATTATTTCCTTACAGACCTTTTTAAATAATTAGATATAATGAAAAGTGTTATGTAAAAATATGCAGAAAATATCTACATCAAACTAGGGTCTTTGGAATAATGCACATTTTGTGTGTTGCATCTTGTGCAAAGACACCAGTATATACAAATGAGAAGAATGTTAACCTTCGTGGTTCTGTTCAGTGTGTGTTAAGTCAGATCATAAAGATTGAAATATTGGTGCTGTACAAGTAGCAAGACAGTGGTATGATCTCATACAGTCTCATTAGGGAACCTAACAGTAGTTTGCTGCAGAGCACAAGAATTGCTATAGCTTATGTGGAACAAACAAGAAGGTATAACTTGTATATGTTTTTGGACTGAAGTCCATTCACATACAAATTTGCTGTCTAATCCGGCCAACCAATGCTTGCCTTGTATTTAAAAATGAAAATGTATTTCATTTGCGTCCATATTTGTTCATTAGCGCAAATGGCTTCCACAGCTGTCCAGGAATGATGCCTACCACAAATATAATTTTAATCCTTTTACTGTTACTAAAGGAAAACATATTTCATGTGCCGGTGTTTGCCAAATTATCAGACTTTGGACATCCATACAGTACTTACGTTTGCATGTATAAATAATTAAATATATAATGTATGAGGAAGTGGTTGGAGGTTCTTACAGTGGTGACCCAAGATTTTGGTGTCCTGGGATGTGACACCATGTAGTTTGGTAGGATACTAAATTTAATAGACACCTGCTGCACCCATCTTCAAGGTAGAAGAGTTCTACCTTGAAGTTGGAGGCAGCAAGCTCACTCTGCTGTCCTCAAGGTGGAGGCAGTGGATTCCTGATAAATTTGTGTATCCTACCAAACTGCATTGTCTCACATCCCAGAAGACTTAGTGACCAAGGATGTAATAATGTTCTGCCTGGTCAGGGCAGTCAGTGGCAGGGAAGAGTGGAGGAAACTCTATGAAAATCCTGCTCCATTGCCACCTTGTCCAATATGAATCTGACACAGTAATATGGAATTGAATGACCCGCTCCAAAGTGAGAAGCCAGTGTCTAACCAACTGAGCTGTGGGATGCCCTCAGTTTGTTTATTTGGTTTTAAATCTTAAATTACCAGTTTTATTCCAACATTGTGTGGAACATAATTTCTGAGATGTCATACAGAGTTCCACAACGGCTCATCTTTATTGTTTATGTGTTGAATGTATGTTACTTCATGAGGTAAAGTTTATGTTGTTCGAACCTTAAGTTTTCAGACTCAGCCTAACATTGAACTAAAATATGGAATTTTGATATCTGGTTTTGTTTGAACAGAGGATCCCCTGACCCTTCTCATGAGCCATTTATTTTAACATGTGTCATACCACCAGATTCCCTGTATTATATTTAAATATTAAAACTATGAACTCACATGTAGTCCCTTCCAGACCCATGCACTCTGAAACATTATGATGGGACAGCTTTGATGGGGCCTTCTAGTTGTGCTTACTGCATTGATAGTCATTGGGTAAGAATTACAAGCGAAGCCATAACAATAATAATATGTACAAAAGGTTTTAGTCTTGCTAATATTCTGCTGCATGTTAAATATGAGTTCTAGGATGGAAAATTCATAATAGTACTGGGGTCATGTTCAGTTTTACATTCTATGAAATGGGTTCTTGGAGCCTGAGGTTCAAAGACCACTTAGACACAAATTAACAATTTTTTTTTTGATTTTTTTTTAACCAAAGAATCATATAAGAGATACAGTTTCTTTCTTACATAGTTGTGAAAACACATCAGTGCTATTACAGAGTGGTGCCCAAAATATTTCCCCTCTTACATGATGAACAAAATTTATTTTTTTTAATATAAAATGTCTGCGTATCACATACATTTTGAAACACACAAGCATAGAAAATTGTTTTTAGTGTACAGTGTTATTCCCATTCTGCCTCATTATCCCCTCAAGACCATCTTGTATGTTCGTGGTGCCCTTACAACATAAGTTGCCGGAAACTGTAGTACAGCTGAATGACCATGGCTCAGAGTTTCATTCATGAACTGCATTTCCTTGAGTACAGTTTGTACTGTGTGATGCCTCACAGAAAAAAATCACACAGCAGTTTTTACACAGCATGGCCAAGTAACAGAGTTGACAGTTTCACTTAAAATGAATGACTTAATTTGTAGCTTGATGCAGCATTCTTCTTCATCATCTTCCTGTCAGGTCTTGGCTTTTATGTTACATACCTAGGTCTCTTCTTCCAGTAGGATGGTAATGGAGGGCAACCTTTGGGTGTCTGTTGCCCGTCATTAATTTCCATGAATTTATGTGTTGTCCCACAGAGTTTGAGATTTGTTTATACTGCATTATTACTTTAAAAAATAAAATAAATGGGTAAAAGTCTTGTGTGTTACTCTGTAGTTGGGGGGCTTATCTGAAAGTTTCCACACTCCGTACAAGGACCAAGAATTCTAGTACAGCTGTCTTCCACTAAGTACTGTTGTATTGCTATCTTCAGAGTCTGTGTAATGAGTTTTTCAGTTATAACCACCAGTATTGCTTGTCAGTAGGTGTTTACTGTTGTGCCTGTTAAGTGTGAGCTGATTTTATAATGAAGGAATAACAAATTTGTGTTAAGTTTTCCTTTGGGCTCAGGAAAACTGTGTCTGAAACACATGAAAACCTCAATAAAGCTTTTGGTAACTTTGCCATGGGCAGAACAGTCTTCTGAGTAGTTTCTGACTTAAAACATGGGGAAACTTTCAAGTCATCCCTTTACAGGTTGCACAGATGAAAATGTAGGGAAAGTTCACGCAGTTATCATCAAAAGCTGGTGAAGTACCATTTTATACCAGGCTGACAGGTTTGTTCCATGATTCATCACCAGCAAGCAGAAGCAGCCTCAATTTTTATCTGCTCAAGCATGGCTGTCATGTCATGCTATCTGTACATGCCTGATTTTTACCCTTGTGATTTCTTCTTGTTTTGGAAAATGAAATTGCAGCTATGAGGGCATAGTTTTCAGGATGCCCCTGACCACCCTACATGTGATAGCAGAAAGTTCCAGTAGTGTTTCCAGCAATGGCAGAAATGCTGGACATATTGTGTAAAATCATAGGGGGATAATTTGAAGGGAACAGCAGAGACCAGTAACAAAAATTTGTTACAGAAATTTTTTTTGCCTTCATGTATGAAGGTGGCTTGTTCATTATAAAATGATGACTGATGTGTTAGTAGTCTTAGTAACAGGTTACTGGAAGTCAGATGTTGGAAAGATGGTTCATAAATGCTTTTCTGTTAGACAATATAAAATGTAAATAATACATTTTCACAGCAGTGACTCTGCAGGTAGTAGTTTCTAGGTTGTGATACTTTGTAGATGGTCACCAACATTTGGAGGAAAGTGCTGCCTCCATCTTTCAGGGCCACAATGAGTGGGTTGAGTATGGGGTTAGGTGAGGGGTGCAGTAGTTTTCCAAAAATATAGGAGATTGTTCAAAACTGAAGGAGCCCAAAAGGTGTTTTAATGCAAGTTACATACTTAGGGCCCACAAATATTAGATGCCAATGTACAAAATTTAGTCACCCAGGATTTGTGCACACTTAGGTTATGTTATGTAAACACATTGCAAGAACCATGGCTGGTCACAGCTGGGTTGTTGGGGAGAGATTCTCATGTCTTAATTTAATGTACTGTCTTGGCTTTTGGTTGGAAAGACTGAGGAAAACCACAGAACCGCCGGATGGCTCGTCTTGTCTGAAATGTGGACCTGAAATTCCCTAAGCAGTAAGAAGTAACGTTAGCTATGCAACTGTTATGCTGGATAAGAAATGGCAGATGTTGTGAAAAATGGCCTAGGTTAGTAATTTTGTCATTGTAAGGATGGGCTACAGGCTGGGTGACCTGCGTCTGGTTTGCAGCAGGAGTGGAAATTTTTTCTTCTTATTGTTATCACAATCAGACCACCTCGGAAGCCTGATGTTCACTGGGTGTTGGGGACTCTGTTTGCTGGGACAAGTGGCCAGTGTACAGAGCTAACAACTCGTACACCCTAATGCTGAGGATAAGAATGATTCTGAGTCTGTGACTGAGAATAGCTCTTTTCATCAAGCGGAGTAGGTACCTCCCTGCCTTTTCATCTGAAGGTAGGAACAGGCCCAGTTTTCAAATCTTGTGTGCTGATAGGAATAGCTGATGATGAACAAGATCCAGAAACCTTGTCATCCAAAGTGTTGATGGTTAAATAATCTTTTCAATTTATGCACAGTGATCCTGTATTGTGGTCCAAGTTAGTAAGCAGAATGCACAAACCTGCTAAAGGTTTATGTATTATTGCTTGTGGGAATGACTTCTTCTGGGAAATAGTGTTGTAGTCATGTGCAAGGGTTCTGCAGGGAAGTGATGTGGAAATTTGACCTCATGCTGCCAAGGACTAACATTTCTGTGAATCTTGTGTTAGGATCTTGAAAACTGTAGTGTACCCAGACAGATATGCTAGATAGTTTTCACAAACATCTTGGTGTGTTAAATATTTGACAAATGTTTTTGAACAATTCATACACAGCACAGTTTACAAATACTTTGTGACATATAATATTTGTATGCACTTACATTAATGTTTCATATACATTCTATTTTTTTCATTAGAATACATATGCTATTGCTTTTAAAGAAAGGAGAAGGGACAAAGAAGATGACTGTAAGGAAAGTGATGTATTGAAGTATTGAGTTTATTGGTAATTTTTATTGCTTGTATTATATACATATATATATATAAAACAGTCTTTAACATGTGATGATTCTTGGATGCTAGTCAGTAGAAATGTTATCATGTGTATGTGTGTGTGTATTTTGTGATTATCAACAAGCATATTATTTCGTCTTGTAGAAATTGATTTGCAGTTTTGTATAATTTCTGAACTTCTTGATCACCATCTCTAAATCACATTAGATAGGTTGTTTTGATCAAGAAGAATGAAAGACTGATAGAGATGTAAAGGAGAAGTCTGAGAGCAGATGTCTTATTTTTCACTATCCAAAGAATAATCTCATAGAGAATGTGTATTTCTTTTGATTTAGGTGATGTATTTTGATGCTGACATATCCTACTGATCATTGCATCACTGTGTTTTGTTGCGAGGTTCAGCATGCTCTTTTTCACAGTTTCATCTGTAAATAATTGCATATGATTTTCATCTAGAGATTATTTATTTGAGTAAAATATTACTTTTGGGTCTGGTTATGTGTGACTTAGTGTGAGCAAGTGTGAGTGAGTGAGAGTGTGTGTGTGTGTGTGCGCGCGCGCGCGAGAGTGTTTAAGCGTATGACTCTACCTTGTCATAATTATTCATGGGTGGAACAATCCATGTTCCAGTGATCTCTTACATTGTTTTTGCATGAGAGTCTGACACGTGGCAGTATGAAGATTTCTTTGTCATCATTCTGGAAAAATAAAACCAAATCTTGAACTGTTAAAGTGGGACAGTTCCTGAAATGTGTGCTACATGCTTCACACACACACACACTACTGCAAGGAATAGTTTCAGTAGGACTAATGTCCTCTTGAAATACTAGAGCAGAATTAAACAGTTCTAGACACACTAGATCAGTGCAGTACCAAATTATGGAAAATGCTTTAGTATTGCAAATTTCTAGATAAAAATTCCTGCTATATTTTGAGGGTTTTTTAAATTTCTCATGCCATATCAATTTTTATTTAATTATTCCATGACTTCTCATGGAACCCTGGGTGGGAAACATTGCACACGTGTGATTCTCATGTAGAGAGTGTTTCATTGACGTGTCTAAATTCTTGGTGTAGATGATATAATAAACATTCCAGAATTCTTGGAGAAATATGTTATTTAAATATAGCATTTTAAGTATTGTTCCTTAAATGCTGTAACAATTGTGTCCTATGAGATTTGAGTTTCTCACAGTGGCATTGATAAAGATTGCATTGTTCTGGGATGTGATATTATGTAGACCGGTGTCACAAGTTTTGTCCAGCCTACAACTTCTTGGACTGCCACAAAGATGGAAGCAGTAAGCTTTGAAACACTGGTACACATGTACCATTCTACATGGTGTCATATCAGAATACTCCAATCTTTAACAGTTTTGTTCACAACAGTGTAAAATGTATTGTACTTTTTTTTCTTAAATGACTGTATATCTGTTTGTATGTTTGTGGGCTGTAATGATGTAATGTTTCATTGTACTGGAGACAGTGAGTGTGTTTTTGCTGTTCCAATGCCAAATAGTAAACTTGTTATGAAATAAATCCAGCTCCTGTAAGAAGTGCCTCTGTTTTGTTTTCAGCAAGCAAAGCTACCAGAACAATCCTGCAGGATAGGGATTTAAAATCATTTGATTTAACTCACCAACTGTGAGAGGGAAGGACCAGAACCTGTACCTTGCCTTATGTCTGTACTCCATCACTTTAGCCGACCAGTTTAAATGCCAAATGTACCTGTTGATGGCCAGAGTGTTTCTAGCTTAGCATGGACATTTAAATGTCTGCAATGCAGGAGACCAGTGTATGGCTCAATAGACCATTCACCAGCACATTTTACAGACCAGCATGTGGTCACATAGGAACACAAAGTTTCATCTGTATCCTGATCTTGTGTAGGTGTGTGCATGCACATATGTAGATACAGTGTCCCAGGAGGAAAGGTCAATATTCTGGGAGGTCATAGTATCAGTCATTCTAAGCAAAAATGTTTATATGAACATGTGTCCTATTCCGGTTTCCGAGATAGAGCTATTTGAATGTACAACCGCGAAATTGTTGATAAGAAAGAGATATTACGTGTACATACTGTTTCTAATACCGGTATTTATTGTTCAAGTGACAGAGGTGGTACAATTTATAATAAATGTTCGAAAATTCCACCGTCAACATCAATGCACTTTGCAACTCGTGTGAAGACATGGCGTGTAGTTCGCCTGAGTGCGTCTTGACGTTCCTTTATACAGGCAATAACATCCAGTATGTTAACAAGCAGTTCCTCTCGTGTATCCACTTTTTTTCTGTACACTTCACTCTTCATTAAACCCCATAAACAAAAATCTAACGGGGTTAAGTCTGGAGATCTTGGTGGCCAGTTAATGGTACTGCCATGACCGATCCACCTATTAGGAAAGTGTCATTGAGATGCTGCATCACATGTCGGGTATAATGAGAAGGGTCTCCGTCATGCTGAAATCCATGTAGCCAAAGGAACATCCTCTAGTTTTGGTAATTCATTTTGCAGAAAGTCTAGGTTATTTTGTCCTGTCATACGATCGTCTAAAATAACGGGACCAATCAACATGTCATCGATCATTCTGAATGGTTTCCGAGATAGAGGCATTTGACTGTATACTGTAGTGGCTTGGCTTGGGGCACCCAGTATTGTCCTTCCCTCCCGCCGTGCTGCGCCAGTGTCTGAAGCATGTGAATCTGTGTGAAGCGTCAGTTGGCTGTTGTGACTGTTGATAGTGACATTGTTGGAGTGTTGTGAAAAATGTCGCACATCTTCACAAATGCAGAATATGCTGATACGATGTATGTTTATGGCTTCTGCATGGGTAGTGCCACTGCTGCTGTTGAAGAATGCCGTCGACGGTGTCCTATGCGCAGAATTCCGGACCGTAGAGTGTTTTACGTGTTCAATACATTGTGTGAATGCGGTACGCTTCCCAGTGCTCATGTTTCATCTGAACGGGCACGTAAACAAAATATGGAGGAACAAGAAAACATTCTTGATATGGTACAGCGTAGCCCTACTACTAGCACGCGAAGACTTTCAGCATGTATCGGTGTGTCACGAACACGTGTATGGCGAACATTGCATGAAGACGGCTTGTACCCATTTCACCCACAGCCTGTGCAAAATCTACACCCAGGTGACAGTGCCATGCCTCTAGAATTTTGTCATTGGTTACATACTAATTGCCAATTACTTCCATTAATACTATTCACTGATGAAGTTACTTTCACCCGTAACGGAATGCTATGTACTTTCAGCATGACGGAGCCCCTTCTCATTATACCCGACATGTGATGCAACATCTCAACGACACTTTCCCTAATAGGTGGATTGGTCGTGGTGGTACCATTAACCAGCCACCAAGATCTCCAGACTTAACCCCGTTAGATTTTTGTTTATGGGGTTTAATGAAGAGTGAAGTGTACAGAAAAAAAGTGGATACACGAGATGAACTGCTCATTAACGTACTGGATGTTATCGCCTGCATAAAGGAAAGTCAAGACGCACTCAGACGAACAACAAGCCATGTCTTCACGCGAGTTGCAAAGTGCATTGATGTTCACGGTGGAATTTTCGAACATTTATTATAAACTGTACCAACTCTGTCACTTGAACAATAAATACCGGTATTAGAAACAGTACGTACACGTAATATCTCTTTCTTATCAACAATTTTGCGCTTGTACATTCAAATAGCTCTACTCGGAAACCGTTCGGAATAGGACACGTTAATATAAACATCTCTGCTTAGAATTACAGATAATATGACCTCCCAGAATATTGACCTATCCTCCTGGGACATCCTGTATGTATTACTTCATGGCTGGCAATTCTTATAATTATGAAAACTTTTCCTTTGTTTGAAGTTTTTTTAGAGACATAAGGCAGTAACTGAAGTTGTTCACTGATATGCCTATGCCTATGCCTATGCAACAGATTGACTGTGTGTCATTAATGAATTTACTGACTAAACAGTAAATTGATTATTTAACAGATTATGTTAAGTCTCAAAAGTTTGTACAGGCGGTTCTCATTATCCATGGTCAATTACGACCAGAAAAATGCCTCTTAGAATGTTCTTCAAGTGGGGAATTTCTGCCCTTAAGAAATAATAGTACCTTTCACAGATAAGTTGTGTGCAGGAACTTGTGGGACAAAATGCAGATCAACACAAGGTTGAAGCTAATTTGTCGGAAAGATTATGACCCACAGATTTGATACCCTGAAGTGTGGGGAATTTTTGTGTTTAGTTCCTCAAAGATTTTGCCTGTCATATGCAGAAAAATTGATAACACAGGCTGATAACAAGGACAAGTCAAGTTCCTGTTATTGCCCTTTGGAGCACAGGGTCTTTATGAAGCAGTGTCAGTAGACTGTTTCAACTATTACCTTGATTTCTGTTCTAGGTCTTTCTCAGTCTTTCAGCTTCTTCCTCTATCATTATCCTCCAGCTCCTACTTGGTCGTCCTTTGCTGCGTTGTCCTTGAAGGAACTCTAAGCTTGTTTCTCTGTGGCAGAGGAATTTCTTCTTCGGTGTATATCCGATATGCTTCCATTTGTGCAGTTTGATTTGCACTGCCACTGATTTCTCTTGTCCCTCCACAGTTTTTCATTGGAGATATTGTTAGGCCAGATCTTAAAATCTTCCTAAGGTACCTGTTTATATATGCTGGCATGTCCCTTGTGTTTCTCTTTGTAACCTTCCATGTTTTGCACCCATATAGACGTACAGGGACAGCCTGTAAATTTTTTTTTGTGGGAATAAGAAAGCCTGAGTAAGTGGCTGTATGTGTATCAATACTTGAAATTCCTCCTATTATATGTTTCCCTGCATTTTTTTAATGTAAATAACTGCTGCATCAGTTAAATCCTTTATAATTCTCAGCCCTTTTTTGTAGCCATTGATGTGTATTTAAAAGGAGGCAGAGTCTAAATTCTTGGTTACTGGATGTGAGAATCAGACTTGTGTTCATGAACAATTGTGCAGAGTGTATGGTGAAGCAACTGTTGCTGTCAGCAGTGTTTGACAATTGATAGGATGGATTAAAAACAGAAGCTGAACCTCATGACAAGACAGTTAGTTGTCCTTACACAGCAGTATCTGCTGGTTTGATGACTTTGTATGTGGCAATCACATAACGATACACTATGCTGCACCCCATCCACTGATAAAGGTAGTGTAATGGCAGTTACTGAAGAGCTTGGCTATTCATCTCTGCATACTTCATACCATAAATGCTGACATACACATGAAGGGGCAAGGAGGTACTGGCTTGTGTTCCAAATTGTCGCTAACTGGGGTCCACCATTTCCAACCCAAATCCAAGTGAAAAATGGTGGAATGGTGCCACACAAACCCCCCAAGGAAGATGAACTTCAAATGTGTACCATCAGTGGAAAAATGGTGACAATCTTTTAGAATGCAACAAGTGTTATTCTTTTGAATGTCATTGCCTGGGATGACAACTGAACTTTGATCACTGTAATTAAACCCAAAGAAGTCTGAATGTTTACCTTCAGCTTGTCTGTCCCATATGACAAATGTGTGAAGTGCTGCTCCACCATAACAGTACCATGCTACACAAGTGCATACACCAGCAGGGGCCATTACAAAATTGCTGCTGCACCCAACCTGCAGTCCTGACCTCACATCATCATACTGTATTTTGAAGTATTTTGAACTGTTGGTTCCTTTGAAAAATGGTCTGTGAAGGCAGAATTATGTGGATGATGGGGCACTGAAGAATGTTGTGTTCCAACAACTGCAGAGGAATGAGAGCAACTTTACTGGATGGGAACACTTGTTTTTGTTCAACGGTGGAAGAAGACTGGTGATAAAGATAAGGAGTATATGGAAAAATTACTTTGCCTTCCTGAATTTTGTAATAATTTTCATGTATACCATGCAACCACCATAATATGAAAAAAAGGAGGCAACTTTACTTTCTGAACAATCCTCAAATGTTGCAAAATACATATCACACATTGATCTTTATGAAGGATTGGTGAAACCTGTGAAGTACATGAATGTTCAAAACTACTCAAGTCATACCTGTTTATAAAGTTATGCTAACATTCCACACAATCTGTCTTGCACCATGAACACAGGAAGAACATTACTGAACTCCAAGGTACGGGATTTCCCTTAAGTGGTTGGTAGTTATATAGATGATTCAGAGAGTTCTTTTTCATGCAACCCAGACATTCACTTTGTTTACAGAAGTGTAGCATTAAACTTACTTAATCCATTTTTTATCTACACATCCTACATATTTAAAATTTGATTTTAATACCCTTCATGCATGTTAGAACCTCGTAACTGATCTCTGTTCCCTGTGGTAAGATTTTGCTTTTCTTCCTTGGATTTAGTGTATTCAGTGAAATAAGAATCACTTGGTTTCACTCCCTTCACACAGAGCTGTAAGTGGAAATTGTCATAAACATCCACAGATGTGTTGTAAGTCAGTATTATTGTTTGCTTTATCATAACATTTTTTTTTTGGTGGAATTCACTTTATAAGCTGGCAGCAAGTACACCACGAAGAATACTGCTGGGAATCTTACGCTTCTCAGTCTTGACTTACAAGAAAGAGACAAAATATGAAACTTAGCTTTAGACACAATACAATATCTGCCTGTGAGGAGGGCCACATGTATGCCGAAATTGAAAAAGTGCAGCCCCTTATGAACATACCCGTTTTCTAGCTAGCATACCTTCAGTTCTAAGGGGAACAAATATTTTACTGTAGGTGACACCTGCCAGCTCAATCATCTTTGGTGTCGAAGCATAATTACCAAGTTACAACATAAAGCTAAGACACCGTGATCTTAACACAATCAGAAATTTGAACCATGCTTAAACAATAACACTTCAATTGAAGTACGGCACATGTACATATCAAGGTACATATTTCAAGATAATACCGTACGACCTAAACCTTGAATTCACCGCTGTAACAAAGAAATCGTGCTGGGATTTGTGTAACGAAGATTACCTCTCACTTGACATAATTCCCTCGGAATGGTTACTTCAGACGGCCACATGATAATCATCAGGATGGTGAATGGGAGTTCCCATATTAATACTACATCTATTTCAGTTACACATCACACGACATTACGCAAAATTACGGCCAATTATGATTACACGTAAACATTCAATCTGCCCCCGTCAGAGATTACCAGCGGCAGAGTGATGAAGAGTGTAGATTCTGGTAGGCTGTACTCAGCGGTGACCTAGCGGAACGGAGCGGAGAAGTGGAAAGTGAAAATAATGGCACACATGTGTTTATTGAGTGTTAATTATTTGGAGTCTCATACCAAGTAGGAAGTGGACTCAAGTTTTATAAATGACTGAGCTAAAAAGATACGTTTTTTAGTAATTTTGCAATGAAAATGTAAAGTGATATGGTTCCACCCTTAGTGTGTATTCTCCGGAGCTTATATAGAGGCCTAGCCAAGTGACATGAAGGTCGTTGAGCGATTGATTATTTATAGCAGATGATTTCTCTGACTGTATTGGGTTTCACAAGCAATGGGCATTTGGGTGAAACGAAGGCATCTGTCAGTGCTGTAATATGTAAGTACAAATATGTAACTTTTTACGCTGGTTTCTCCGATTACTAAACCAATAATCACAACTTGATGCAATTATAGGCTTGATTGATGAGCTAACGAACATTATTTTATTAATGTATGTTATGATTCATCAGTTTTGGAAGAAGACGAAACGTATATAGGTGCTGAGTATGATTGTTTTCCACTTGAAGTTGTGTAAACGTTTTCTGTCGTAGGGTATTCTTAAATCTAGGTTAGGATTGAGATGAGATAGGTTAGCTTGCATAATGTGATACAAAGCATGACAGTCTCATGGCCTTGCAGACGTATTTTGAATCATGTCTCTAATTATGCGTGCAACTGTATCTGATATATATGTTTTGTTTACAGTTACAAATAATATTTTTTACCCTTCATGAATCATGGACAACCTTGGTGCTGGAGGGGGGCGTCGACGTGGTGCCACAAGACACTCAGCAGAAGATCAAGCTCTCGATCAAATAGCAAAGGAGGTAAGAGTTTTTTCCATGCTCATTTTTTTAAATGTAAATTGAAGTATATGTCTACCATGGGCTGTCAACAGTATTTTACTGTGGTTAAATTGTGTAGCACAGTGTGAGTTGTCTGTCATACAAAACCACAGGGAAGTCTTTGATCGAACAGGGTCCTATCTTAGGTAATTCAGTATTGCTGCAAGGTTTTTTAAAATTAGATTCAGCTGGATCACATTGCTTTATAGGGGCCCACATTGTTTTCTGGACTTTATTGTACTCCCTGTATGCAGTAGTATGAAAGAGTGATTTAATATCAGATATGGTTATTTTGCTATGGTATATGTGAAATAGCTATTCATGATAGCCTTCCAGAACTATGTCAGCTATGGGATTCTGTGATATACATCTCTACATCAAAACAACTGTGAATGCATATTTCAGATACTGAAATTTTTCCAGTTCTTGCATGGTCAGTCTATAATATTTTTAACATTTTGACTTTATGTTGTTTCATACTTCTAACATTCACTTGAATTTTGTGTGTCAAGCTCACATGTGAGTGTGTGTGTGTGTGTGGGTGTATTCTTGTGTATATATGTATGTATTTACTGTATGTGCATGTGTCTGATGTGTGTCATATGTTCAGGCCATAATTAGGGGATATAAGACATCAAGCAAACTGTAGTGGTATTAGCTCATTAAATTTTGGTTATAAAATTTAGGCTACAATTATTAAAAATAAAGTAATGGCATGATGAGGATGATGATTATCGCTAGATTATGGTTTTATATGTCTGTTTGTGTATTTGCTGTCTTTTAGTGCTACATCTTCCATTCTTAAGCTTACTCCATTTTCTAGTAGTGTGCAATTCATTAACCATAGAATTCCTTCTTTCTACTGTTTCCTTTGATGTCCTCAAAAATTTTGTGGTGGGATTTTTTCCCCACTGTTTCTTCTATTTCTTTTACACTTGTCACCACCACAACCACCACCACCACTATTATCAACATCATCATCATTATCGATTTTGTTTTCTGTCCTTTCTTAATACTTCGCACTTCTTTTTCGAATAATGCATTTCCATACTGAATAACACATTTTTCCCTTGGTCATATATAGCCCACATTTCACATCCATAACATCCAACTGCCTCTATCATAGCTCTTAAACTTTTGTGGGTTCTGTCAGGCATTGTCTGGTTTCACTGAAGATTATGCCTGAGACCCACTGAATGAAGCGTTTAGCACTGTGAATTAATTCCAGACCGTCAGAATGTTGCTGTCTTCTTCTGTGAGAGATCTTTGAAGGCCAGCATAGTAATGTTGTTTCTCTGATGTAATTACACAGTGATCCATGAGTTGTATTGTAGCTTCACACATGGGAACAGAAACTTCAGAAAGATAAGACAGCCCACCTATCCTCTTTACTTTCAGACAGTATTTATCCTTTTAATGAGTAACGATGAAGAAATTCTGTAAAAGCTTTACCTACAGCATCACATTATTACTCCTAACTTTATCATTCCATGTCCCTTGCTGCTACACTGAATGTATGAGGCATTGAAAGAATGGATGCTTAACTTAAATGTAACTGTGTTTCTGAAAATGTATGTTTGTGTTGAATCAATGAAAAAATCACTCATACCGTCCCAACTAGATATTCTGCAATTGAATGACAAGGATCTGACACGATTTTTCATCATATATGTTTCTAGTTAGGCATGGGCTGTTGTAATTGGTGTGTAGTTACATAAAGTGTGCTACCACTTCACAGTTATGGAATATCTATTATAGATTCAGAAGTCTGAGGGTAGGAGGCAATCAAGAAGCAGCCATTTCACACCCCTTTACTTCTCTCAAAGAAAAATTGTAATATTTGGTTTTATAATGACTTCCATGGTCCTGTTTCCAGAAGATGGGGGCATCAAATTTTTTTTTTTTTTCGGCAGTGGACTACATGACACAAAGTTTATGTGTGTAAGCCACATTAATTTTAATTGATAACAGTGCTGAGTTATAGCTTGCTTATGATTAAAAATATGGATGTTTTAGCAGTAATACAAAAGTAGTGGCAGGTGGTTAGATTCTGTTAGCCCTCTAGATCATGTGTGCTGCCTAATAAGTAGGGTGTACAAATCCTGGATGCCAGAACATGTGGGTGACTTAAATTTTGTGTGCTAGTGCCTAATATTTGTTGATCCTCAGTGTGGAACTTGCTTTATTTTATGCTTCAGGAACTTACAATTTTGAGGTGATTCCTAGATTCTTTCAAAATTTGTGGGCACCCACAAATAAAGAGTTTTTGCTAAAAAGTTAAATTGGGATGTACACCAGGATCGGATGGGCCACATGGTCTGTTTTCTGTCTATAACAGAACATTTGACATTTGTGTCTGAGGTAGTGTCTTTAGGTAAGATAACCAAATCGTCAGATTGCATATTCTTAATGCAAGTGGCTTGAGGCTTGTGTGTCTGTGGTTGTGGTGTTCAGCACAGTTGTGGGCATGGTCTGGAACAGTATGACATGTTAAATTGGCAGATTATGGAGCTGAAACAATGGGCAGAGTAGTTGTAATTTTTAGAAAGTTAGTATCTTTTTTTCTGCATGTGATTAGAACATTGTTTCATTGTGTCCAGGAAAAATAGATACCCAGTTTTTTTTTTTTTTGAAAGGATTTCTTTGTAATTATGAAGTCTTGGGAATGTGGAGGGATTTTCTAACAGTCAGATGAATTTATACATTTCCAAGCACATTCATTTCCAGAAGCTGGTGCATCGGAATTTGTATGTAATACTTCTCAAGTTTTAATACAGTAGGACCATACAGTGTTCAGTATCTTGGAGTTATCTGTCTTCATAAGCCAGGATAGTTTAGTCAGTATAGTGACTAGGTAACATGGTGTATGACTGAGGAACTATAGTTTAGTTCTTAGTAGGGACAAGAGATTTTCATTTGCACCAAAACATCTTGTCTGGCTGTAGAGTCTACCCAGCTCCTATTTAATAATTGCTGGGGACATGAAACTGATCACTCACCTGTTGAGGTTAAGAATACATGTATGCATGGAGCTGTACTTGTACTCCTCATGTGGTTTCATGATATACACAATTACAACTTCTTTATCTTTACGTTTGATTAGGGGTACAAAAATTTTCCAAAAATTTATAAGCCATCTCAGAATTCTAGGCACCAGAAGGGTGAATGAAGCAAGCTGTACACTGATATATTGAATTTATGTATAATTCAGTCAACACAACAATAATATTGAAATATCAACTATGTTTATAGTGACATGTTTCGACTCAAAGGAGTCATCATCAGGCTATTTTTAGAACCACATATGTATACAAGGTAGCTGTGCACATTTTGGGATCCCAAAAGGCTTACAGGGTTGTCATATAAAGTGCTATCTATGTATGATACAGTTTCAAGTTGCAATACCTAAACTGTTATGGTACTATATTAACTATTTCTAATGTATCTAATTGATATTATGGCTAAAAGTTTAAGGCTTATGATGTATTTTGTATGTTGATTTAGCTACTCTGTTTTGCACAACTGCATGCTGTTGTTTGTAGTGAGTGTGTTGAACAATGTTTGCTTATATGAACTGTCTAACATTTGTGTAGATACACCATTGGTTATGTTATTGGAGTATTTGAATCCCAAGTTGTTACTTTGGACGTTGTTCCCATTCAGTTGATTTTCTTTGTGTGGTTTTCAGAGGAGTGGGTTGGTGTCCTTCCCTTGTTTGTTGTGCTCTGTTATTGTTCTGTGTTTCTGCAGACTATAAACCTGTTGTCTTATTCTGTAAATTACAAATTTGGTTTCATGATTGGTGTAATTGTTTGGAATACTATAATACACATGATATAAGTTCAGTGATTTATAGTACTTACAGTTTTCATATGGAAGGAGACTGCTGGTTTGTGTGTAGTGATGGACAATCTTCTGTCCCTGTGTAACTTTCACTTGCAGCTGGGGTGAGTGACTTTCCACAACTGAGTTATGTTCTAGCAGTCTGGTTACAACGAGTTTGAGTGTCCCCCGTAGGGATCTTTGTGAATAACTGTCTCAAATATTGCATTGGCTTTGACTGTTAGTTTGTCGTTGATTTGGTTATTGGATTTTGTCTCTTTATAAATGTAGAACCTTTCTAATGTGTCCATCATTTTAGCGTTGTTGGTTATGTGGATGATGTCCATTATGTTCTCCATAGGGCTGATTGCATGTCTGTTTTCTAGGAGGTGTTGTGCAAATTTCGATTTGTTGTTCCCATACTTGAAATCTCTTAAATTGTCTTGAAATCTGACCTTGAAGGGTCTGCCCATCTGTCCTGTATATGTCTTTTTACAATTAGGGCAGGTTAGCTGGTATATACCACTCTTGTCATCCCATGTTTTGTTGCCAGGCATCTTTCAATTGTATTATCTGTAGTGAATGCAACCTTGACATTTGTGTTTTTGAAGATTTTATTGATGAACCTCATCTCTTTTCTGATATACGTGAATTTTGCCCGTTTTTCTTTCTGAGTGTCTTGTTTCTGTTTTTTCTCTTTACTGAATTTGTTCAAGGTAGAAACAGCGTATTTGTTGTTGATCAAGATTTGCGGTAATGTGTGTGTGTGTGTGTGTGTGTGTTTCCCCCCCCCATCCCCTGTTGGGCTTCAGGGGTCAGTTTATGTGTCCTCATTCTGTTGCAGAAGTACCTGATTGCTGCTGTTTTGTGTTCTTTGGGTTGGTATGAGTCATTTGGTATTATGACATTGGTGGTTGTAGTTTTTCTGTATATTTCAAATGATAGGCTATCATAGTTTTTAGCTATAGTGATGTCTAGAAAGTTGATTTTGTTATTTTCTTCTTTTTCTGATGTGAATTTAATTTTGGGTATTAAACTGTTAAAGTCCTGTAACATATTTTGTATGTTGGTTCGGTCATCTTTGTGCATTATAAGAATGTTGTCAATGTATCTAAAGTAGCCTTCGGCTTTATATCTTAACAGTACTTCGAAAACTTTGGTGTTCTGTATGTAGTACAAATAAATTTCTGAAAATATAGAGGAGGTCGGAGCTCCTATGGCAAAACCTTCATTTTGTACATAGATTATGCCTTGGAAGCGGAAATAGTTCTGTTCAACAAGGACCTGTGAGATTTTCATGATGTCTTGCTTTGTTTTGTCCTCTGTATTATTTATTTCACCTAGTTTTTTGAGAGTTGCTATCAGTTCGTTAATGGGAATGTTGGAATACATATTAGTTATGTCAAGGGAAGCAAATTTTATGTTGCGATCTTATGGCAGGACTCACAAATATTAGGCGGTTTGGTGTGGTGGTGGTGGGGGGGGGGGGGGGCTTTTCCCCGGGGTCTTTATAATTTTTTTTTTTAAAAATTTTTTTTTTTAAATCTTTTTTCCATTTTACATTATCAAATGGTTTTACAAAA